>Ga0316189_10002520_pt1 | contig 17903 bp, 20 predicted proteins | sample LowCovwburrow_MG_FD_204930 | JGI IMG/M metagenome (GOLD analysis project Ga0316189, IMG submission 204930) | Coastal sediment microbial communities from Maine, United States - Lowes Cove worm burrow | ecosystem: Environmental > Aquatic > Marine > Coastal > Sediment | place: USA: Maine...
CTTCAACTTTGGTTCTCCAGCCAAAGATGGAAGGAATGATTCGTTCAGAACAAACCAAATTTGTTTTGACAGTAAGTCGCTCTTATGGTAAGTGACATAGTGGATAAGTCTAGACATTTTACATGCTCTCAAATAAAGTCATATGATTTCTTTAAAAAGAAAAATCCCTTCAAATCATACGATTTGAAGGGATTTGTTTCTATTTGTTGTCACTTTTAAGTGACCTGGCTGGGGCTCGAACTTAATCTTCTTAGCCCAATGAGAGTCGAATGCTTTGCTAATTATCACATCCCGTGTAGACGATTTGTGACCTTGGTTATGATAGTAATTTTGTTAAACTAACTTTTGTTTAACAAAAATAACGAATTTGAATGTGGAGTTGTAATTAATCAATACTAAATACTTGAATAGACTTAATGTATTTACTAAAAGTTAAATAAGTATTAAACATATACAGACTTGTTTGTTTTAATAAAAAAATAATATACACTTGTAGTATGGAAAAGTTAGGTGTACGAGAACGCATTATTGAAACAGCTTCAGATTTATTTTATAATCAAGGCTATAATCAAACGGGAATAAATCAGATTATTTCAGAAGCAGGAGTGGCCAAAGCCAGTATGTATCAACATTTTAGATCTAAAGAGGATATAGCCGTAGCTTATTTAATAGGAAGGCATACCATGTGGATGGGTAGATTAAATGAAAGCATTTCTTCCCAAAACACTTCTAAGGCCAAAGTTATCGGCTGTTTTGATTATTTATTGAAATGGCTCACTGAAGTAGACTTTAGAGGATGTGGCTGGCAAAATATCATTACCGACCTTCCTGCTGGTCACGAGAAAATTAAAAATCAAGCCATACTCCATAAGAATGATGTTCGTAGGTGGATTCATGATTTGCTGAAGCAAGTAAACGATTTTACGTCTGAACAAGCCGAAGAAATAGGTGATGAAGTACTTATTCTAATTGAAGGTGCCATAATTCTATCACAGATACAAAAAGGGGATTGGCCCATTAAAGTAGCAAAAAAAGCATGTATTAAATTACTGGAATAGTAATTTTTTGAATAAAGTAAACAGACTTGTCAGTATGTTTGTAATTTATTAGAACTGAAAAAAATTAAAATCAAAAACAATGAAAAAAATAGTACCCCCATTTACAAGGGAAACTGCAGCAGAAAAAGTACAATTGGCGGAGAACGCTTGGAACAGTAAGAATCCTGAAAAGGTCTCTATGGCTTATTCTATTAATTCTGTGTGGAGGAATAGAACTAAATTTCTTGTCGGTAGGGATGAGATAGTTGACTTCCTAAAGGATAAATGGGATAAAGAACTACATTATACGCTTAGAAAATACCTTTGGTCCTTTACTGATGATAGAATATCTGTTCGGTTTGAGTACGAATGGCAACATTCTGAAACGAGACAATGGTTTAGAACACATGGTAATGAGCATTGGGAATTTGATTACGACGGTTTGATGAAGATTCGCGATATGAGTGCCAATGACATTATAATAGTAGAATCAGAACGAAGATTTATTAATCAATAAAATTATTATTATGAAAACTATTAACTGGAAAAATGCAATTTTTGCTGGAATTATTGGAACAATATTATTTGATGTCGCCGGTTTGTTCATCACGGGAGAATGGTGGGATATTCCTAAGTTATTGGGGGAAAAAACTGATTTAGGTTTAGCTTATGGGGTGATTGGTCATTATGGTAATGGTATTTTGTTAGCTATACTTTTTGCCGGAATTGCTCCGTCACTATGGGGACCAAAATGGTTTAGGCCACTGTTTTTTATGACTGCAGAAACAATTGCCTTAGTATGGCTGTTTATGCTTCCCTTATTGGGAGCTGGAGTTGCGGGTATAGACATGTCGCCAATGACACCATGGGTAACATTGGTAAGGCATTTAGTATATGCGTTACCACTGATTTTCTTCATTAATTACAAATTAATACCGTCTATAACGGAATAATTGGTTAGGGAAGGGTTTTCTTACGGATTACTCTTTCCTTTATTTTTTAATTGACTATTTGGTAAGAGATTTCGCTAGCGTGTTAGGTTGTTGGACTAATATTTTCAGGTATTAAATAAGGGCTAATTAACTACGAAAAAAATAAATTGAACTCAACTAAATTAGAATTTCCTTTGCTTCGTTTTCTCCCCTTAATTAGTTACTTGAAAATACAATCACGCTCAGCAAAATTAAAAACAAGAATAAATGGGAATGCAGAATCTATGAAGTTTTGGGGATGATTGGTTCCAATGGAATTCAATCATTCAATGACAGTGATATCAAAAGAATTCATTGAAAACTTCTGGTTTTCCTTCAAAATATATGACATCTAAACTTCTAAAATCATTTGAATTTGCTTTGTCAAAATTTTTATAAGCACGTAGTTTGGTAGCCGAATCTTATAATTTTGATTTTCCATGTAGATTGGGTGTATTTTTGTTGTTAGATTGGTTAGTAATAATTTTTATTCATGAGAGTTTTTCAATTTGATAATAAAAAATACGGTTTTGAACTCATGATGGATCTTCATCGGTTCGAGACTAATCCTAACTTATATTTTGAGCCGGAAACGCATACGATAGACTTCTTTGAAATAATGTTTTTGGAGCAGAGTAGGGGAGATATTGTACTTAACGATTATAAAACCGAGCTATCACCACTAACTGTGCTGTTCGCTTCTCCACATCAAAAAAAAAGAAATAATATTACTCATGCAAAAGGGTTCCACTTAGTTTTCAAAGATGACTTCTTGGATAATTTTTTTTCAGATAAGTTATTTGTACATAGACTACAATATTTCTACAATGCTGCACAACCTCAATTTTTTCAAATAGACCGCTCAGATTACAAACTCATCAAAATTTGTTTGAACGAGATTACCATGGAAATAGAAAATTATAAATCTGATAGTAAACATATTATTCGCTCGCTACTCTATTTTGTGTTATCCAAATTGAACCGTCTATACGCCAAGCACTACGGATTATCTATGGAAACTCAAGGTAATACTGAAATATATGCATTTAAGAAGGAACTTGAAGATAAGATTAGAAGCGTACATAAAGTGGAAACATATACCTCCTTAATGAACATTGACCGGAACAGGCTGAACAGGATTTTAAAGTCCTATAACGGATTAACGGCACAGCAAATGATTCATCGAAGATTGTTGCAGGAAGTAAAAACCGAATTACTGTACACTAACAAAACGATATCCGAGATAGCCTTAGACCTGAATTTTAGCGAAGCGAACAATCTTTCTCGGTTCTTCATGAAGCATTCAGGTAAATCACCTTCTGAATTTAGAAAGGCAAAATGATATAAATGAGCACTAAATTGATCTGATTTAGAAAGTGTTTCTAAACGACATTTGCCAAAAAGGAAAACTTATGATACAACGATTTATGCTAGGTACTTGTTTGCTGATAAGCGTTTATTCGTTTGGACAGTTTTCAAGAGAAATTCCAATGACTCCCGACCAATGGGAGTTTTCGAAAAATACAAAATATGAATTTAAAAAGGTCGACGGCCGCCAGTCTCTGGAATTGGACGGCAGAGCAACGCTTACCGATTTCTCGTTTAAGAATGGTACCATACAGGTTGACATCTACGCTAATGATTTAAGGAGCTTTGCAGGTGTGTTTTTTAGACAACAAAATGGAAATAGTGATGAGGTTTATATGAGAATGCATAAAAGCGATAAGGTCGATGCATTGCAGTACACACCAATATTTCATGGCGAAAGCAACTGGCAGTTGTACAAAGAACATCAAGCCAAGGTTGTTTTTAATAAAATGGGGTGGAATACGCTTAAAGTGGAAGTGATTAAGTACACTGCATATGTTTACGTTAATGAAGAATTGGTAGTGGTGGTTCCAAAACTAAAATCGGAGAATGGAAAAGGTAACATGGGTCTTTGGGCGGGTTTCGGGAATGTTTTTTCGCGTATGAAGGTAAATTCTGAGGTTAGTAAGCGTACTAAGGTTTTATATCCAAATAAAGTAATGAAAGAAGTTATTACCTCTTGGGAGATTTCAGAACCCCAAAGGTACGAAAGTGACAACGTACTGGATTCTTCTCTTTTTTCAAATGAACACTATACTAAAGTTGTTACGGAGCCATCGGGTCTACTACCTATTAGCAAGTATGTAATGAAACCTTCGCAAGGTGGTTTTGAACAAAATCAACAAGATTATATCATTGCAAAATTGATGCTAGACTCCACCAAGGAACAATCCAAGAAACTATACTTTGATTTTAGCGATAAAATAATTTTATACCTCAATGGACAAGAAGTGTTTAAGGGAGATAACTCATTTAGGAGTAAGGGAAATACGTATCAAGGACATGTTTTTATGGAGCGTAATAGCGTGATACTACCATTAAGAAAAGGTGAAAACAATATTCACGCTGTAGTGTTAGAAAAGGCGAATGGATGGGGCCTTATGGGAAAATTTGAGGACTTACGGAATATCTCTGTTAAATAGCGTAGGATATCTTTGGAGGCTAAAAAAGATTCATCAAAAAACTTTAAATATCTAAAACGACCGATTTATACAAATTTTCTAATACTGAAGAAGTTACCTTGTGAGATTACTAATCTAACACTAACATATTGGTAATAACTAAAAAATAACATGTAACATTTTGTCATTTCCTGTATCTAAAGGAAAAGGTAACAAAAAGGAAAAACGCATTGGTCTTAAATCTATAAAACAAATTATTGTGATTAAAAAACAATTACTTGCAGTTATCACTTTACTAGTACTAATTTCCTGTTCATCTGACGATGATCCACGTGATAATTACCCTCAAAGCAAAAATATATCGTTTTCCGTAACATCTTCGGACAATAACCGACAGTCGGTCATCACACTCGACATGCAAGGTGAAGATATAGATATATCTGCTTTTTCAAGCAGTGAATCACATCTACCTTTTACTAAGGATTATTTGAATCAAACGATCGCTTTTTCAACTACATTAAATATTACCTATAGAGATAATTCTGGTGGAGAAGTGGGAGTTCCTTTTGAGCCATATACTATTAAACTGAGTATACGTTCGGACTCAGAAACTATAGTTGAAAAGGAAATTACGATTACAGAATCTGGAACTACAGATTCTGCACTGTATTTTTTTGATTAAATAACTATTGACAATATTGTTGCTAAGCCCAAGGCTTTTGCATATTGGGAAATTCTAATTATGTTTCATCCGAAATTTATCAACAGTTTCCATGGCTACTTTTATGTACCAGAGCGTCAGTTACAATGTATAAGGGCGGTATAACTGTTGAATCCTTTAAACCATCGAAGACCTTGAAATGCTTTCGAATTAAAAACAATTCATGAAAAATATTCAATTAACAATCTTTACGGTATTTATCTCTCTAATTTCAATCGCACAGGACTCTACGATAACTCCATCAAATAATTCTTTTGATCCGAATTTAATAAAGAATGAGAATTACGAAATGAGTTGGTTTATGGAAATGGACACCACCAAAATGGAAATAGGAAAAATTAAAACAGAGATAAAAAGAATTAAAAATAACGTGTTAATCATAACCTCTGTTAAAATGAATCAAGCTCAAACAAAATGGGTGGACACTACCCTTGTTCGTATAAATGATCTTAAACCCATCTACCATTCATCATATAATCAACAAAGAGATATGGTACTTAATTTTGATGAATTAGTAACGGGTTATTATTTTGACAAAAAAACAAATATCAAAAGCGAAATATCTGAGATTACCACAAGTAGCTATTTCGATAGCAATATCTATCCGCAATTGATTAGATGGTTGCCATTAAATAACAAATACAGCAAAATTATTTCAATTTTTGATTATAACCCAACTGCTAAAACAGGTGTAATAAAAGCATTTATTAAAAATGTTGGAAAAGGTAAAATGCCTGGAAATAGCGATAGAGATGTGTGGATAGTAAAAGTGACTGATGATATTACGGACAATAAAGCCATTAGCACCTATTATATTGATAGTAATACTAGACAAATAATTAGGCAAGAAATGGATATGCAGAGACGAAAGATGGTCATGGAGTTAGTTAAACCTTAATAAAATGAATTACCTGAATCAGAATCACAAAAAAATTGTTATCTACTTTTTTCTCTTGCCCGAGGTTCATCTGTTAGATTTTGCTGGCCCTGCTCACATATTCTATGAGGCACAACAATTTGGGGCGAATTATCTTACTAAGTATATATCCATAAATGACAATGTTAACTCAGCATTATCACTCTCAATTGGCAATACAGAGAGATATGAAACTGTAAATATTAAAAAGGACGATATATTAGTTATCCCAGGTGTATCAGACAGAATCCTACAAAGCTCTGAATTTCTACAAAACAAAATAGAAATTTTCAAGTGGTTATCAACTATTAATAATTTAGGAGTAAAAATTTCCGGTATTTGTACTGGTACTAATATTTTAGCCGAAGCAGGTCTCTTGAATCACAAGGAATGTACTACACATTGGAAATTGGCAGAAGGGCTAAAAAGTAAGTTCCCTTCTATAAAGTTGATTGAAAATGTTGTTTATGTCGTTGACGATAATATTTATACATGCTCAGGTGCAACAGGTGGAATCGACTGGGCACTACAAATAATAGAAGAAGAAAGTGGACCAATTCTTGCATCAAAAATTGCAAAAGAAATAATACTTTTCGTAAGAAGAAAATCTAACAATAATCAAGAAAGTGTATACGTTCAGTATAGAACCCACTTCAGAAAAGAAATTCATATCGTGCAGGATTGGATTTCAAATAATCTGGAGGTTAGGGTGAAATTAGAAGATTTGGCAGAATTGGCAAATATGAGTACAAGAAATTTTTCTCGAATTTTTAAGAACGCCACAGGAATCACTCCTAATCAATATACTACGAAATTAAGAAGTGAGAGAGCGAAGATACTTCTGTCCAATCCTGAATTGTCATTGAGTCAAATTGCTGAGCGATGTGGTTACTGTTCTGAAAGGCAATTACGAAGAATATTGAATTTAAATACCAGAATTCCCTCAGACCTCATAAATTAAAGTGGCTCGATTTGACCGTCATTTGTCACCTTTTCCAGTTCTTCTTAGGCTAATTTTGTAGTATAAATATTTGATATTATGAAAATAACAAAATCTAAAGAATTTATAGGAGAAAAAGCTTGGGATTCTCTTAAACTAGCTGAAATTGATAATGTTACAGTAAAATTACATTGGACAGATAAGGCATATATTTGGCATACCAATGACGGTTCAGAGGTCTTCGTGGTGTTGGATGGAATAGTTAACATGTTCTATAAAAAAGATAGCAAAGAACGGGTCGTGCAGTTACTGGCAGGTGATATTTTTTATGCAGAATCAGGTGATGAGCATAAAGCGGAACCTAAAGGGGTGGCAAGAGTACTGGTGGTAGAGAGAGCGGGAAGTATTTAGTCTATTCGTATTTAAGTTTTACGAGTTCAAATAGTTTACTGGTAGTTACTGAATCTATTAATCTACAATTCAAAACTGCGTTACCTAATTTTACCAAATCGTTTGTTGTTGAAAGAGATCCTCCTCCGGCGCATCAGTTTATTTTTAAACATAATAAATGAATATAAAGAGCCTCAATAATGAGGCTCTTGGCATATGATTCGGGTCAAATTATTATTCAATTCCTGCGAGACGATGTAATCCAATTGGATTAGATTCTCATGTAGTACTCAAATTATCGATTCATCAAATCTTCAATTTCATCAATCTCAATTGGGATAGTTCGCGCTAAATTAAAAGGTTCACCTGTTTTTTGGATAACCACATCGTCTTCTAATCTAATGCCGAAGCCTTCTTCAGGAATATAGATTCCTGGTTCAACTGCAAAGACCATGTTGGCTTTTATAGGTTCCCAAAGTAACCCATAATCATGTGTATCTAATCCCATATGATGAGAAATTCCGTGCATAAAATACTTTTTATAAGCTGGCCAGTTTGGATTCTCGTTTTTAACATCTGCTTTATCAATTAGCCCTAAGCCCAATAACTCAGAAGTCATTAGGTTACCCACTTCAAAATTGTAATATGCCCAAATCACTCCTGGAACTAATAATTTAGTAGCTTCATTTTTTACTCGATTTACAGCTTCATAAACATCACGTTGACGCTTGGTGAATTTTCCATTTACTGGAATGGTACGCGTTATATCGCTGCAGTAATTTGCATATTCAGCTCCTGCATCTAAAAGGATTAAATCACCATCATTACAAGATTTATTGTTTTCTGTATAATGAAGCACATTGGAATTTTTACCACTCGCTACAATTGGGGTATATGCAAAACCTTTAGATCTATTGCTTAAAAATTCATGCATGAATTCTGCTTCAATTTCATATTCAGTTACTCCTGGTTTCATAAAACCTAAAATACGGCGCAATCCTTTTTCTGAGATATCACAAGCTTTTTGTATTAAATCTAATTCGATCGGATCTTTTACAGAACGAAGTCTTTGTAGAATTGGATTACTTTTAGCAACACTATGTGCAGGATATTTATTGAAAAGCCATTTAGTATATCGAGCTTCTCTGGTTTCTGTTTCAATAGATGCTCTATAATGCTCGTTGGTATTAATATGAACAGTATCACATTGTGCCATTAACTCAGCCATTACTCGCTCCATATCCTGTAGCCAATACACGGCTTTAATTCCACTTACTTCAAAAGCACGCTCTTTGGTTAGCTTTTCACCTTCCCAAACGGCAATGTGGGCATTGGTTTCTTTTAAAAAGAGCACTTCACGATGCATTTCATATGGAGCGTCTGGAAACATAACTAAAATACTTTCTTCCTGATCCACACCGCTTAAATATAAAATGTCTCTATGTTGTTGAAAAGGTATGGTACTATCTGCGCTAATTGGGTATATATCATTGCTGTTGAAAACGGCAAGACTGTTTGGCTCCATTTTAGCCATAAAATTCTTACGGTTTTTAATATAAAGAGCACTATCTACTAGATGATATTTCATTTGAATTATTTAAAATAGTAAAGGGTTACAATATGAAAAGTAGTGGGTTGTAAAGTGAATTTTTCAATATTTATATTTTGCTTATTCTAATTACTGTAAGTTGGGTTCTGATTAACGGAATTTCGGTGTATAACAATTTTTACAATTGTCTTCCATTATTGGGAGGTAAAAAAACGGCCCGATGAAACACCAAGGCCGTAAGTATTATTAAAATAAATGATAATGCTTTATTTGAGTAATTCAATTATCTTATCCGCCATTTCAGACGAGGAAGATGGGTTTTGACCAGTTATTAGATTGTTGTCCACAACGGTATGAGAAGAAAAATCTTTTCCCTTACTATATATTCCCCCTAGCGCTGTTAATTTGGATTCCAATAGAAATGGCACCACTTTCTCGGCACCAACACCTATTTCTTCCGAATCTGCAAAGGATGTAATTTTTCTTCCCTTTACAAATACATTACCATTAGGAGCAACAGCGTCCACAAGAACCGAGACTCCATGGCACATTGCTGCAATTACCTTCTCTTCTTGTATAAAATGTTGTAGTGTATTGTTTAATAACGGATTATTTACAAAATCCCACATTGGCCCGTGTCCTCCTGGAAAATATACCAAATCATACTCTGATGGATTCACTTCGTCTAACCTTAAACTAGTATTCATTTGAAACATGGCCGTTTTATCGCCTTTAAATCTAGTAGTGTCTTCCGTCATCCAATCCTTTGACTCGCTCACTGGATCTACAGGAATATTTCCCCCGTGGATAGAAGCAATTTCAACATGTACGCTTTCCGCTCTTAGTCTATAGTAAGGTGTCGCAACCTCTTCTAGCCAGACTCCAGTTTTCAGTCCGGACTCACCCAGATCATTATGTGATGTTGTAATAAAAAGTACTCTTTTCATGCTTTTTTATAATTTTAATATAGACCAAAACAAATATAATTTTCAACCTATATCTTTTTTCTAGATGCTATTCCATTGATTTGATAACTTCTTCAATCTTACGTCAAAGAAGAATTTGCGCTCCTCAAATAAAACTTCTTTAGGGTTAATCGTTTGTTACGAATTTAATGCTCCAATAAATCAATCATTTTAAGCGCAACACCCGATGCAGAGGCAGGATTTTGACCGGTGACTATATTTCCATCATTTACAACATACGATTCAAAAGGTTTGGTATGTGTAAATATTCCTCCTTGTTTTATGAGCTCTTCATCAAGCATAAATGGGATTACATCTCCTAAAAAATGGTTGTCAATATCTTCTTCTGCTTTTGTAAATGAATTAATTTTTTTCCCCTTTATTAAGTTAGTACCATCCGACAGAATAACATTGAGCAAAGCACTTGGTCCGTGGCATACTGCGCCAATAACTTTTTCATTTTCATAGGCTTCTTTAATGATTTTTTTCACCAATGGATTATGGACCATATCTGCCATTAATCCTAAGCCTCCAGGAAAAAAAATCGCATCATAAGCGGACGTATCAACATTACTTAATTCATAGCTGAATTTGAGTCTTTTAAATCCATTGCTTTCCATGAAATTCTTACTGGTATTTTCAGATGAATTATAACCAACATAAGGTGGGGTGCCGCCAAGTATGCTCGCAAAATCTACCGTAAAACCTTTATTTATAAATTCAAAATAAGAATCCGCTATCTCTGAAAATTCGTATCCTGCTGGGTGTTTTCCGGTACCTGTCATGCTAGTGCTGGTAACAACAAAAAGTATATGCTTCATAATTATTTTCAATAAACATGCGAAACATGCATTTCAATCTAGTGGATTGTTTCTCATGTTTCACATGTAGTTATTTATTCTCTTATTTTAACTTATTGCTATTTGATTTAGGGCTTTGCCTAAGTTTTCAGGACCGGTAACCAATGGAACATGACCGTCTTCTAGGGTAACTACTTCATTAATACTAGTAGCTGTTTGTGCCTGTCTTTGAGCTTTTAAGGAGATGACCCTATCCTTGGTAGTTTCCACATATGCTTTAGGTACATCATTAAAGTTATTACCTGTTTCAACAGCCTCAAAAAATGGTTTTGTAGCTTGTTTTACTAATTTTGGTAATGCATAATCAACTTGTTCATCAGTCGCTCCGGTCATGATTATATCTTTAACTGCCTGTCTACCTAAAGTAGCATAACTTTCGTCCTCTGAAAAAATCATACTTGCCAATAATTCACTTCCTTCATCTTCCTTGAAAATTTGAACCGCAGGTTTATTATTGTAAGGTATCGCTGAAGCTACAAACACAAGCTTCTCAATGAATTCCTTCGATTCTTCTGCCACTTTGGATATGATATATCCAGCAAAACTATGTGCAACTAAAATTACTGGCTCTGCTATTTTATCAAGTTCCTTTCTTACGGAGTCTGCATAAAGTTGAAGTGAAATTTCTGAGATAGATGTTTTATCATCGCCATGACCAGGTAAATCAAAAGCGATTACTTTATGACCTTCTTTTTGCAAAAAAGGGATTGTTTCTCCCCAAGACCATGCGCCTTCCCATGCACCATGAACTAATAGGATTGTTTTATTTGAACTTTTCATTGTTAAATTTTTTTATTATTAAGATTGATGCAAATTTTTATTAAGTATTGCATTTGAATACTCGATAAAACAGTAACTCGAGTTATAGTGCGAGTTACTGTTTATTCTTAAACAGTTTTGTTATCCTTTTGAAACAGCTTCAAATATTCCATCATTGGACAATGGGATACCATCAATGTTCCATGTACCATCAACAGTATGTACACCATTTCCCCATATTTTTTCTTTTGCTAGCTTTCCGCCAGAAAGATCATGAATTATTTGTGTGGCTTCATTAAAGAAACTTTCCTGTACCTCTTTATTAGCAAGAGCAAACGAAGGTGTTTTAGTTTCAACCCATGCTCCATCTACAGTTTTACCTCCAGCAAACGTCAATCCCTTAGGAATAACACTCACATGAGCAGTCACGTTTCTGGTCATGACATTGTTGCCAGACATTTCATGATGTTTTAAAAAAGAATCTGTTAGTTTTGATACTGCTTCCTCGATGTTGTTTACCGGAAGTACTCCTTCGGTAAGTGTTAATGTAATTGGCATAATAAATATTTTAATTGTGAACTTCATTGTTCAACAACAGTGCAAATATCAGATGGTTATAAAGTTTAAAAGTTGTCTTATGGCAATGGTTCGAGAAATTTTTAGATCGACAAAAAAAGCCAGTAGCTGGCATTTGCATACTACCTATGTTGATATAAAATGGATTAGTCACGGTTTACGCTTATATCAATTTCTCTGGTGACGTATTTCCATTCCTCAGTTTGTCTTAAATAACCAACCAAATCATCAGATACACTCTTGTTTTCTGCTTCGAATTTTAACCAAACTAAAAATTTAAATTTCTCATCAGTATCTCTTGAATGATATAATTATCTCGTAATTGCAAGGAGTTATTTCATCGACAAACTTATATGATGCAATCTTTTTTCATTTTGTGTCATTACCCACCATTCATCAGATTTATCCAATGCAATTAATGAAGCACAAGTGGCTTCCTTTCTCCCAATTTTGGCTGAAGGGCCTTTATTTTAGTAAGTGCATCCTTCTCAACATATCTTGTATTGCTGATAATTCCTTTATATGTCCATATGCCTCCTTTAGACTTTTCTAGTGTGCTTGGTACTATATTAATATGTGAAACGTCTTTAATAGGTTCTCCTCTTACCGTTATATTATCTGTAACTTTTCATTTGCCTGAATTTCCACCTATTAAGTCAAAAATTGTATTATTCATACCTTCTAATTTTTTAAATAAGTTTTATAGCAAAGGGAACCGTTTTAGGATTCCCTTTGTTTAATAATCAAAAGCTAATTCTATACATATGCTTTTGTTTTCTTCTGAAATTTTTTACAACAGTGCCTTCAACAGTTCGTTAGGAACTGAAAATGTAGGGAAATGACCAGACACTAGACTCCGTACTTCATCAACCTTCCAATTCTTAATCATTTGATCTTGTATCCCAACGCTCATCGCTCTATCATTAATGGTTCTTACATAAACTTTTGGAACAGATCCAAAATTCTCTTCAGAGAGTTTTGCTTTTGTCATAAACGGCTCACTTGCCTGTTTATCTGCCATTTTTGGTAAGATATCTAGAATAATTTCTTCTTTCACATCATGAAAAGCAACTTCTCGCCATGTATCATCATCCACAGATCCGTAACTCATATCTTCAGAAAAAACAACTCTTGGCAACATTTGACCTTGTTTGTCACTTTGCATAAGCTCAATAAGACTTTCACCATCTTTTAACAAAGGTGCTGTCACATAAATCAATTTTTCTATCTTCTTTGAAATTTTCTCAGCTACATCTGAAATGATAATTCCTGCTAGGCTATGACCCACTAAAATCACTTTTTCATCAAACTCATTAATGACCTTTATGGTTTCCGTAACGTAATTTTCTAGTGTAACTTTATCAATGGCTTGCTCGTTTCCATAACTCCCAGGTAAGTCAACCAATTTAGCTTTGTGCCCTTTTTCGATTAACGCATCCTTAATATTTTCCCAAAAAAAAGATCCTTCCCAGCCACCGTGGACTAATACATAATTTTTCATTTAATTTTTCTTTTTGAAAGAACTTCGTCGTTCAATCATTACACAAAATAAGTTACTATTCGACTATTAAAAGTTGTTCTATGACAAGGGTTTCAATCATAAACCTGTTTAGACCCTTTCTGTTGGGAAACCGTTTGTGTCTATCAATTTTTGTCTGGCTTTAAGGTGGCGTTCATAATACTCTGCTCTATCTGCTTTACCGCCAAGAGCTTCATTTGCAGCTTCAATACCAACAGTAACCCCACCGGCACCCCAAGTCCCTTCTGCAACTTCATTAATGATAATCCACCAGGCTTTCATTCTATTTGGAAAAGTTCCATCTACTTTAAGTACATCTGAAAGAATATCATTCATTTTAGAATGAACTTTCGATTTTTCTGATTGTGTAGCTGCTCCCTCTAAATACCAGATTTCAAGTAAAAAACGACCTCCTTTTGGTGCTTCTAAGTCAGGTTTTCCACCAACAAACCATTCTGATCTAGCATCTATTTCATGAAATAGTACAAAGGTACCATCTCTACCATCTTGGCTATCTGTTCCTACTTCTCCCACTAGTAATACAGGGGTAAGTTCTTCTGCAAGTTTAAGTTTCTGAGTATCAGTAATTGCTCCTCTTTGATAAGTTACGCGTAGTAATGGCATAATACATTTATTTTAAGCTGTGAACTTGATTGCTCAACAACAAGGCAAATGTATTTTGGTTCGAAAGGTTAAAAGTTGTCCTAAGACAATGCTTTGGAGAACTTTGAAGCACTACTTTTACTAATAAGTAAACCTATAACAACACATAAACCGCCAATAAGGTGGTAAGTATATAAGTGTTCCTTGAAAAAGATGGCAAATAGTGCTGCTGATAATGGAACGACATTCATGTAAATTCCTGCTTTATCAGCTCCTGTAATTTGTACTCCTGTTTGCCATAAAAAATAGGCAAGTGCGGTGCCTAAGCATCCAATTCCAAATACGGCCATCCAAAAATCACGTGTATGGATCGTAACAATTTCCATTCCGTTAATTGGTAATAAGATGAAGAAACCAATTAGGCAGCATAAACTTGTTAAAAGGGTAAAATTTAAACTCGATATCGCTGTGTTATATTTTTTCACCCAAACATGATGCAATGCAAAAAACACGTTGGCAATTAATATTAGAATATCTCCATAATTAAATTGGATGTCGCTAAGGTTAGTTACATTCCCTTTTAATATTAAATAACTTACTCCAAAGAAAGCAATGATAATACCGGTTATTTGAATTTTATTGATTGAGGTCTTTAGTATTTTAGAAGATAAGAGTAGAGTTAGTGCAGGATTTAAACTGACAATAAGTGCCGCATTCACGGCTGAGGTATTTAGTAATCCAAGAAAGAAAAATATATTAAACCCGAAAAGACCAATGAATCCTGTAAGTGTAATCCCTTTTAGGTTTTTTCGAATTACATTTCTTGATGGGATTTTTTTGGCACCCAAAATCATCAAGGTTACAACACCAAATAAGAAACGCCAAAACCCAGCTTCAATAAAATTAACTTCTCTTAAAATTATTTTGGCCAAATGGAAGTTTAATCCTAATAATATAGTGGCACTAATTAAATAGAAGATCGCTTTCATAAACAATAGACTACAATTTTGCGCGTAATTTACTCAGTGTAGAATTAGTCATTCCTAAATAGGATGCAACCGCCTTACTCGAAATACGAGATAGTAATTTAGGCTCATGCTCAATAACCCATTTGAGTTTATCAATGCCTTCCATACCTAAAAAACTATAAATTCGCATTTGCGAATGAATAAAAGCAAATTCTATAAATTGATGATAAATATTTGCGAATTGCGGCACAGTATCTACTAGCTTAAAAAAATCATCTCTATAAACAATAAGTAATTCTGAAGGTTCAAACGAGACCAAACAATCTCTTGATGGTTTTTGAAGAATAAAACTGGTATTTGCAGACATAATGGAATTCTCTAAAGCAAAGTATCCAGTAATTTCATTGCCTTTGTTATCTATTTCGTAGAGTCTTAAACACCCTTTTTTGATAAAATAGAAATGTTTACATACTTGTCCTATATTACACAACATTTCATTTCGGGTTGTTTTTAAAGGTTTAAAACAAGCAGTTATTTCCTGCAGTTCCTTTTGTCCTATTTTCCCGTGACTTTTGATATATTGCTCTAGCTCTTGATACACTTTTGGTTTGTAGATTTAGTGAACATCCGGTGCGAAGGTATGAAGTGGTATTCACATAACTATTGTCCTATGACAACCTTTTAAAATACGAATTTTTTCTTTGATAGGAATTTTGAAGAAGCGTTTTCTTAATATTTATTTATAATCCTCTCTTACCGGGCTAAAAACATCAAGTAGTTCACAAGCGGTGATGGCCTTTCCATAATGTGGCAGGTTAGGAGGGATTATAACAAGTGAGCCCGGTTTATAAATTTTGGTACTTTTATTTAGGGTTAGCTCAAACTCACCTTTTAGTACTTGCATTACTTGTTCATTCATATGATGATGTACAGGTATTGTCGCTCCTTTTTCAATGGTCCAGAATGCAAAACTCATATTTTGCGTATGTATAAGTTTGGCGTAACAGCCAGGAACAATTTCTTTGGGTATAATACTTGATAGTTCAATTTGCATACTGATATATGAATTACTGTAACCAGGTTAGTATAGCTTCTTATAGTTCAAATCTAAGTTCTTAAATAAGACGCTCCGTTAACATCTATGATTGCCCCTGATGTGTAAAGCGATTTTTCAGACGCAAGAAATAGTATTGCATGTGCTACTTCATCGGGTTCTGCCATTCTTTTGAAGGGGGATTCAGCTAAGAGACTTTCTTTTTCTTTGTTAGTAAGTGTACTTACTGCCATATCTGTATTTGTAAATCCAGGGGCAACAACACCCACTCCAATGTTGTATTTTGCCAGAGATTTCGCCAGAGACTGACTCAATGAGTTCAGCCCCGATTTACTAGAACCATATGCTGGCATATTGGGTTCTCCTCTAAAGGCTCCTCTCGATGATACGTTAATTATTCTCCCTCCTTCATTTTTAATCATATGCTTGGATGCCCAATAACACATGTTAGCCACGACCAATAGATTCAAGTTGATTGTTTTGAGCCATGCATTGCTCCAAACGTTGAAATTTACCTTGTCGATTTCATGCTGGATCGCTATACCTGCATTGTTTACTAAGATATCAAGTGTATTATATTCTTTTATAAAGATATTTATTAGTTGTTCGGTACCATGTTTTTCCGAGATATCACCCTTGTATAGGGCGTGATGTCCTGTTTTTAATAATGAAAGTGTCTCTTTGGCCGCAAGATCATCTGACTTGTAACTAATAGCAACGTTAGCTCCTTTCTTGGAAAAAGCAATAGCCGTAGCTCTGCCGATACCCCTAGAACCACCTGTAATTAAAACATTTTTGTTTTTAAATTCCATACTTCCTAATTATAATGACTTGAAAAATTCATTAATGTCCGATGCTAACAGTTCTGGCTTCTCCATAGCTGCAAAATGTCCACCTGCCGGCATATCTGTCCATCTCGTAATATTATAACCTAAGGCTGCATATGAGCGAGGAGGTCTTGAAATTTCTCTAGGGAAATTAGCATATGCTACCGGTACTTTTACAAAATTTGACGACTGGAAAATCATAGGACGTTTACTGTTTTCATTGTAAATCCTTATGGAAGAATGAATCGTTTGGGTTACCCAATATAAAGTAACATTTGAAAGTATTTCATCTTTGGTAAATACTTCTTCAACCCCGTCCTTATGATCACTCCAGCTATTTAATTTCTCGACAATCCAAGCACATAGTCCAATAGGAGAGTCATTTAAAGCGTAGGCTAAAGTTATTGGCTTGGTACTTTGAATATATGCATACCCTGCTTCTTTGGAAGCCCAGTTTTCAAGTTTCTTTTTATATTCATATACATCTCTGGAATCCTCTTCTTTATTTTGACTATAGGGATGGAAAGAATCAGAAATATAATTGAGATGTAAACCTATAACATGATTAGGATATTTCATTGCAAGCCGAGTGCTTATTCCTGATCCAATATCACCACCCTGGGCACCGTATTTTTCATACCCTAAATTTAACATCAGCTTATGCCACAAATCTGCCACGAAGGAATTGTCACATCCAGGTGCTTCACATTTACTTGAAAATCCAAATCCAATTACCGAAGGTATTACCAAATCAAAAGA
>Ga0316189_10002521_pt1 | contig 17896 bp, 12 predicted proteins | sample LowCovwburrow_MG_FD_204930 | JGI IMG/M metagenome (GOLD analysis project Ga0316189, IMG submission 204930) | Coastal sediment microbial communities from Maine, United States - Lowes Cove worm burrow | ecosystem: Environmental > Aquatic > Marine > Coastal > Sediment | place: USA: Maine...
ACAGCACGACCTTTACGACCCCGATTATCGGGGTCACCGGCGGCAAGGGAGGGGTGGGCAAATCAACGATAGCGGTTAATCTGGCTGCCGCCTTTGTCGCCCAAGGCAGGAGGGTCGCCTTGATCGACGCGGATGTGGATGCACCCAACGACAGTATCCTCCTCGGGATACCGCTGGAAAACCCGGAGCCTGTTAGCATCATGCAGCCGGTTTTCGACTCGGACAAATGCACGGATTGCCGAAAATGCGTTAAGGCCTGCCGGATGAACAGCCTGTTCCGTTCTCAGGAAAAAATCATCACCCTGATGGGGGAATGTAACGGCTGCGAAGCCTGTTACCTCGTCTGTCCGGAGAACGCAATCAGTCGTGGAAGTCATTCCGTGGGTACCCTTTATAAGACTGAACGGGGCAAACTCACCCTCTACACCGGGGCCCTCCAGCCAGGTTTGGCAGAAAGCGCCCTGGTGGTCAACGCGGTCAAAAACGCCGCCTTTGCCGAAGCGGATCAGTTTGATATTATTTTGGTTGACACGGCACCGGGAACCCATTGCAATGTAATCGGCGCCTTAAAAGGAGCCGACCATGTGCTGGCGGTGACTGAACCGACCCCGCTGGGGGCCCATGATCTTGAGCTGATCCTTTCTCTGCTGGATATGTTTGCCGTCCGGGCGAGTATTGTGATCAATCGTTCGGATCTGCCCGGTCAAAAAGAAAAGACGGAAAAAACAGACCGGGCCGGTTCCACTCCTGTTGCAGCGGAAATCAAACTGGATAAGGATCTGCTGGCCGGTTATCTGCAAGGAACGCCGGTGGTTAATCTTTTTCCGAACTCATCAGCGGCAAAGATCTTCCTGGGCTTGGCTGACCGCCTTACAGCAGCCTGTCCGGACTGGAAAAAACAGGCAAGGCAGGAGCAGCAGTTATGAAAGAAATCGTTATTCTGAGCGGCAAAGGCGGGGTGGGAAAATCCTCGCTGACAGCGGCTCTGGCCCATCTGCTGACTGAAAAGGGCAAGTTTCGCCTCACCTTGGCAGACACAGACGTTGACGCGCCGAATCTCCATATCGTTCTGGGAGCGGAGTTTGACCGCAGCAGAGCGGTCGCGGCCTCAGACAAGGCTATGATTGATTACGAGAAGTGCAGCCGCTGCATGCGCTGCGTAGATGCCTGCGCCTTTGACTCCATCATCGGCGAAAACGAACCGGTGATTATCAGCTATTCCTGTGAAGGCTGCGGGGTTTGCGCCCTGGTCTGCCCGGAAGAGGCTGTTTCGGTGCATCCGGTGGAAAACGGCAAGATAAATTTTGTCACCTCCGGGGCTGTCCGGGTGGTGGCCGGGGAACTGGGTATCGGCGAATCCAGCTCAGGACGGCTGGTGGATATTGTCAAACGGGAGGCTCGACAGGAGGCATCGCTGAGCGGCAGCGACCTGCTGCTCACGGACGGCCCTCCGGGCATCGGCTGCCCGGTGATCGCGGCCCTGAAAGGCGCGGATTATGCTATCCTGGTCAGCGAACCCACCCCGTCCGCCCTGAGTGATCTGCAACGGATTACCGAGGTGGTGCGCGGATTCGGCATTCCTGCCGGTGCGGTACTCAATCGGAGCGATATGGACCGAAAATCCGCCGGTATCACCCTGGACTGGCTTGCCCGGAACGAGGTCCCCCTGCTGGGAACAATCCCCTATGATCCGCACCTCCCCAAAGCCCTGGCTCGCGGCGCTCTGGCCGTGAACATGTATCCTGATGCGCCCTCTTCCTTGGCGCTGAGAAACCTGCATAAGGTGGTGGAAGGGCTGCTTGATTGAGGGATGCCTGCTCTCCGCTCTCTGTTCATCGCCTTCACCGCACACCACATCACAGACCGGAGAGATTTTTCTGCCGGGCCGAAATACCGAGGTGCGGCAGGCCGCGCCCCGGTATGCTTTGTAAAGAATCCCTAAGCGATCCCCCCTTAAAATCGACATTGTTCCGAGCTGAAAACATCTCTTCCCGCAACATGCGGGAGATACTGCCCTCGTCGCCCGTATCCCCGAGGAAAACGACGAAGAATACCTTGACAAAGGCCATATCGCGTTTTAGGATCGAAGAATGACCTTCCGTCTGAATCTGCAGGCCTGCGGGATCCACAGTAACCAAGGCAAACCAAGACAAACTAAGGTTAGCCTCTTACCTTCTCCTTTCTATCCGGCAATCTTCAACAGATTCTGTATCCTTCATCTCAAAAAAAACGGTGGAAATATGCGCTGGAAACAGTTTCTCACCCCGGTCAAGTCACTGAATGCACCGGAGACCGGAAAATACCTGAACGATCTTTCCGTGGACGACTATAATCTCATTGATGTGCGCCAGCCCGGTGAATATAAAAACGGGCATATCCCCGGAGCCAAGCTCATACCGGTGTCGGAACTGGCTGAGCGCAGCAGCGAACTTGATCCGACAAAGCCCACCTTTGTTTACTGAGCCATCGGAGGGCGCAGCCGGGTTGCCGCGCAGATGCTCGCAGGAAAAGGGTTTCCCGAAGTTATTAATATGTCGGGCGGAATCAAGGCCTGGAACAGTGACACCGCTGTCGGTTCCGAGGACACCGGCATGGCCATGTTCTCCGGCAAAGAGGAAATTGAGGAAGTTCTCCTGATCGCCTATGCTCTGGAAGCCGGGCTTTGGGATTTCTACACCTTGATGCAGGAACGGGTTGCGCAGGCGGAGGTGAAGTCCTTATTCAGCAAACTCGCCGCGATTGAGGTGAAACATCAGGACAGACTCTTTGCCGAGTATCAGGCGATCACAGCGGATGCTCTGACCCGTGCAGCGTTTGAGCGGAATGCGGCGGTACAGTCTATGGAGGGCGGCCTGACCACTGAGGAGTACCTTGCCCTCTACCCGACGGATTTCGAGGTTGCGAGCGAGGTTATTTCCCTGGCTATGGGGATCGAGGCCCAGGCCCTTGACCTCTATCTGCGGGCTGCGGACAACTGCTCCGGGGAGGCGACAAAACAGATGCTTCTGCGTATTGCCGAGGAGGAGCGTGCGCACTTAAAGCGTCTGGGCGAGCTGTTGGACGAAATTGTATGAGCACGAGAATCCTTTGACAAGGAGATGTCATGAGCAGGAGACTGGTAATTGCCGGCGGCGGCCATGCCCATATGCTGACCCTGGCCCATTTGGAAGAATTTGTCGAAAAAGGGTTCGAGGTCACGGTGATCGGCCCGGACACCCATCATTATTATTCCGGCATGGGGCCCGGCATGTTGGGCGGCACCTACCGACCCGAGGAAATCCGCTTTGCCACCCGCGACTTGGTGGAGAAAAAAGGAGGCCTGTTTAAACAGGCCAAGGTGGTCGGGATTCATCCTGTTGAGCGGACTGTCACGCTTAATTCCGGGGAAGTGATTCCCTACGATGTCCTGTCCTGCAATCTCGGCAGTCAGGTACCTGACGAACTTGTGCAGGGTTCGTTAGACGACATCTTTCCGGTCAAGCCCATTGAAGGACTGTACCGGGCAAAACAGCGCATCCTCGAACTGGGCGCAAAAAAAGAAATCAGGATCGCGGTGGTGGGCGGCGGTCCGTCAGCTGTTGAGATAGCCGGTAATATTTGGCGACCGGGTCAGGAACCCGGTATGCGGCAACCGGCAATTACGGTCTTTGCCGGGCGTTCCCTTCTGCCCCGTCATCCGGCGGGAGTGCGCCGTCGTGCTTCGGCCTCTCTTGCCGCCCGGTCCATCAAAGTCATCAAGAACAGCCGGGTACAGCAGATACAAACCGGGCAGATAACCGATACCGAGGGAGCAACGCACGAGTTCGATCTCATCTTTATCGCCGTCGGGGTCAGGCCGAACAGGCTGATCGGGAACTCAGGTATCCCCACCGGCCCGCAGGGCGGCATGCTCGTGAACAGGTATCTGCACAGCACGAAATACGAGCACATCTTCGGCGGCGGCGACTGTATTGACTTCCAGGACAGGCCGCTGGACAAGGTGGGCGTCTACGCTGTCCGCCAGAACCCTATCCTCAAGCATAACCTCATGGCCTCCCTGACCGGAGAGCGGCTGCTTCCGTTTAAGCCCGGCGGGCAATACCTGCTTATCTTTAATCTCGGTAACGGCACAGGGATTCTCAAAAAATGGTCCATTGTGCTCAACGGACGGGTCTCCTTCCTGATCAAGGACTGGATCGACCGTCGGTTCATGCGCACCTTTCAGTCCTTTGAGTAGGGGCACGGCGCGCCGTGCCCCTGGTGATTTCCGCCCCTCCGCCCCAGGGTTGAAACCCTGGGCTATGTTCGCTTCGTCCCTCCGGGACGGCCTTTCTTCCTTGTCCCGGATAGACAGCCGATTAGAGCCCCGTGATGTATCGCGGGGTGTGAATAGAGGAGACAATGACCAACCGATTCAACAGCAAACAAGGCGACCAGAGCATCGGTCAGGGGGACGGGGCCATCGGCTCCCAGACCAACACCTCCTCTGTTGACCAGGATGTTACCGGCAACGGCAACATCATCGCAGGCAACGGGGACGTTCATGCTGAGGTGCATCATCACCACCATGCTGCGCTGTCTTCTTCTGCCCGGTCAAGCAGCTCCGGGGCGGCAGCACAGGACGGCGGTACTGCTGCCGGCGCGGGCGGTGTTGCAGTGCGCGGTGATGTACATGGCAATATCTATGTGAACAGCAACCCGACCAGCAAGGCTGATCCTCTCAACCTCCATCCCAGCGAAGACGCGGTCTTCCTCCACCGCGAAATCGAACTGACATGGCTGGATGAGCATCTGCACCCTGATAAAGTGGTCGCGGTCTGTGCGCCCGGCGGTATGGGAAAGAGCGCACTGGCTACCCGCGCCGTGCGTCGGCTGGATGCGGTCCGCTTCCCGGACGGCATTGTCTTTCACACCTTTTATCATCAGCCCGAAACCGCAATGGCCATGCAGACCATTGCCCATGCCTTTGGCCTCAAGGCGGAGGCCGACCTGGAGCAACAGGTGCGCAACACCTTGGCCGCCAAGCAGGCCCTGCTGATTCTGGACGGAACCGAGGAAGCCAAAGACCTCCGGGCGGTGCTGGCCCTGCGCGGGAGCTGCGGCGTGCTCATCACTAGCAGGAAAAAGACCGATGCCGGGCCGCTACGCTTGGATCTGCAACCCCTGCCAGACGATCAGGCCGAAGAGGTCTTGCGGGCTTGGGGCGGGGATGCCGGGGATCAGGAATCCATAGAGCGGATCTCCGAGCTGCTGGGCGGCTGGCCCGTGGCCTTGCGTCTGGCCGGGCATTATCTGCACAGCACGGGCGAGCCTGCGTCCGACTACCTGCGCTGGCTGGAGCAGGAGCCCTTTAAGGAGCTAGGTGACGGGGAGCGGCATCAAGCCGAGAATGCGGCCTTGCTCCTGCAACGGAGCGCGGCCCAGGTGGGCAAGGACAGCCGCCTTGTGCTGGGGCTGGCAGGCTGTCTGGCCTTTGACCTGCTGGCGACCGCGCCCATGATGGCCCTGCTGGAGGGCGATGAACGCCGATGCCGCACAGCCGTTAACGAGCTGGTCAATTACGGCCTGCTGGAACGCCGGGACGACCGCCTGCACATAGGCCATGCCCTGATACATCAGTATGCGGCCAAGCATCTTGGCCTGAGCAAAGAGGCTCTGGAGCGTGTGGCCCATTATTATTTAGGGTGGTGCAAGACACAGAGCGCGGCGGGCTTGCCCGGATATGCCCTGCTGGATAAAGAGCTGGCGCACTGCCTGCGGCTGATTGCAGCCTGCCTGGACAGGGAGCTGTGGCGGGAGGTGCAAGAGTTTGCAGATTCGATGTGGAACTATCTTGACCAACAAGGTCATTGGATAGAGCAATTCGCTGCCTGTGAAATGCGGCTGATGGCAGCTCGTAAGGCTGAAAATTACAAGGAGCAAGCAGTTTCCCTTTCTAATTTAGGCTACACTTGCTGGCGGCGTGGCGAGTATGAACAGGCTTTGCAATGGTTTGAACAATGTCTACCTATATGGCATGAAATAGATGATCCACAGGGAGAAAGTGCTACCTTGACCGGCATCGGTTCAACTTACTGGGCACAAGGTGATCATGAACAAGCCTTATACTATAATGAGCAAAGCCTAGCTATCTCCCGAGAGATTGGCGATCGAAAGGGTGAGGGTACAATTCTGAATAATCTTGGTACAGTTTATAAGTCCCAAGATGATGATGACCAAGCCTTTACGTGTTATCAGCAATGTCTGCTTATCTGGAAAGAACTTGGCAATAAAAAAGGACAAGCAACAGCATTGGACAATATTGCCATTATCTATCATATTCAGGATAATACTACCAAGTCCATCGAGTATAGAAAACAGGCCTTAGCGATTTGCCGAGAAATTGGAGACCGGGTAGGCGAGACAGTAGTCTGCTGGAACCTCGGTCTCATCTATGATGATTTGGGAGACCTAGCCCAGGCCGAAGAACACATTAGCCTAGCCGTGGAGATTGCAGAGGCCATCAGTTATCCTAAAATGGAGGAATGGCGCAATTACCTGGAGCGGTTACGGGCCGAACGGGGGGGGCGTAGGGGCACGGCGTGCCGTGCCCCTATCATTTTCCGCCGGCCCGCACAGGGTGTTACCCTATGCTGGTTAAATATAACCCCGTTGGGGTAGATCTCTGCCACCCACCGTTAAAACGATGGGCTATGCTCGTGCTGTCCTTCCGGGACGCTGCCTCTGTCCCGTAGGGACAATCGGATAATAGCCCGGTGATTTATCGCCGGGCAGGGCAGGGGCAATCCCCGCCGTTGCCCGTTATGATTTTGCGACGTATTGTGTAGGGGCAGGCCCCTGTGCCTGCCCTTTATTTTTCCGGGTAGACACACAGGTTTACCCCTACAGGCAACATGCCGTTTCATCGGGATAATTACGGATACGGCACGCTGTGCCATTGCGGAATCATCCAACAAATCCTCATCATCATATCCCCCCGGCAAAGGCGGGCCTCCGAAAAACCGCGAAGAATCCCTTGACAAAAAACGACCGGCCCCATAGGGTGAAGAAGAGGAGGTTTACATGGTCATCCTGAGCAGTTAGACAAGAAAGAACAGCTGTGGCAACACATCAAAAAAGGAAAGAAATGCGAGAAAAAACAGACTGGGAGAAGCGCTACCAAGAGGATGATCTGCCCTGGGACACCGGTATGCCGGAGATTACCCTGATCAACCTGATCGCCGGCTGGCCCAAAGGCATCAGCCGGGTGCTGGAGGTCGGCTGCGGTACCGGCACCAATGCGGTCTGGCTGGCCGAACAGGGACTGGAAGTAACAGCAATGGATATCTCGGAAAAGGCTCTTGCTTTGGCGGAAAAACGATGCGCTGAACATGAGGTACAGTGCCGTCTGCTGAGGGACAACTTTCTTACCTGCGCCCCGGTGGGCCAGTACGACTTGCTCTTCGATCGAGGCTGCTTCCATTGCACGGACGGAGAAAAGGCCCGTCAGATCTTTGTCCGGCAGGCTGCGCTCAGCCTGAAACCGGGCGGCTATTGGCTGAGCCTGATAGGCAATAAGGATCAGGTGGCTGCGGGCGAGAAAGGCCCTCCCAGACTGTCGGCCGCTGAGATATGCGCGGCTGTGGAACCGACCTTTGAAATCCTCAGCCTGCAATCCGCCCTCAAGCCCTCACCCAAACGACCCGAGCCGCTGAGGTTCTGGCATTGCCTGATGAGGATGAGGTAAGGCTCATCAGGCATGTCCACTAAAAAATCTGATACGTTACCGAGGAGGCGGCAGGACGGTATAAAGAAGACAGGCGAACGCAGCCGTGTGCCCCCCCTTGAAGACGACTGGCCCCGCAGGCTTTCGATAACCGTAAGAATCAGGGACGATGGGGTTATTTTCACCCGGACACTCGCACTCTCCATGCCCATTACCGACCGGACTGAACGAAAAACTGTATTTAACGCCTGCATTATCAGAGACAAACGGAAGACGGATTGCTTGATGAACAGGAAAGGATACCTGAAGGTGCTGGAAACACTCTCCTCGATAAATCTTCCTGTCATCCAGCCGTCGCAATCACCGTTCTGTACCATGAGCAGAGACATCCTATTTATCATTGAAATCGGAAACCCCTACACTTCCCAACGGTCACGGTTCCAATGGAAGAATCCAGGCCGGGAGGCATCGCACTGTCTTGAGTACATATGGGGATTTTTCGGACGTATTATCCGGGAACGCAATCCCGATGTCCGACTTGACGACCTTATGGCTTGACAGTAGCGGCGTGGTGTTGGTCATACCGCACACTGCGATCCAACATGGCCCGCAAACCACCCCGCTCCGACGGGGTGTAGCCAAACACCTCCTGCCAGATATTCTCGCTTTCCATGCAGAAGTAGATACAGGTAGCGGGATCAGCAAAGCGGGCCAGCTCATCAGCAATGAGCTTATACATTTCCACCCGCTGGCTCCTGAAATAACGGGCCTTGCCGTCCAGCCCTTCGACAAACTCCTCATAGAAGAAATTTGATTGCGGAAAACGTTCAGCAGCTATGGATTGCAGGCTCGGCAGATAGCGCAGTGCCCCTAAACTGATCCAGACAATACGATCAGCAGGCACCTTTGCAAACAAGTGCCGGATGGTTGTCCGGTAGCCCTCTTCCCAGCCCTCATGCCAGATAATCGGATCAAAATGAAAGGCGAGCCGATAGCCCCAGTCCACACAGCGAACTGCGGCATCCAAGCGCTCCTCCAGCCCGGCTGCCCGGATTTCTTCCTGCTCCATGATAGACGGACTGTTCAGGGACCAAGCCACCACGGTGCGCCCTCCGTGATCCAACCCTTCCAGATTATCAATAACCACGGATTTTGATTTCAGCTCCAGCACCGCATTCTGCTTATCCCGCATATACTTCACCAGCAGGGGACTGAAACAGGTCAGGCTGTCCAAGGCCAGGCTGTCCGTGAACTCACCGGTCCCTATCCGGAGAAAGGTCTGCGGATCAGCGGCAAAGGCTTGATCCAGTTCTGCGAACAGGTCTTCTCTGTTAACAAAAAAGCTGATCCAGGGATTATTGAGATAGGCTTGGAGGATACAGTAGACACAGTCCATCGGGCAGCCCATGCCGATATTGAGCACCTGATATTCGCAGCAGGTATACTCACGGGTGGCAGGACAGGGTTTAAAGAATTTCCCCCGGTTGCGACAAAGCAGGAGATGACGTTTCCCTTGGGTCAGATTTCCCGGATAGACGCCGGCAACATCGGGATGCTCCCGATCACCGATAACCGTGACCGGCAGCTTGCTCCGTTGAATGATCTCTTGGGCATAGGCATCCTGCTGGCACTCTTCCGTAACATAGAGTTGGGTGATATATTTTGCCGGATCGCCGTAGGACATTGCAGTTTTATTCCCTTATACTTTATAAACACCCGTCAGACAGACCGGTTGCCAGAGCACTCTTCACGTCGTAAACCACAAAACGGGAATGAGTGATCCGTTCCAACTCTTTTTTGTCAAATTGCACAAACTCCTGGTGAGCAACAGCCAGCACAACAGCATCATAGCTGTTTTCCGACAAAGTCTCGGTCATGGTTACCCCGTAATATTCTTGTGCCTCTTTCGGGTCCGCCCAAGGATCATAAACCTCTATATCAGCCCCGTAAGAACCCAACTCATCAATGATATCCGTCACCCGGGTATTGCGCAGATCCGGGCAGTTCTCCTTAAAGGTCAGGCCGAGCATGAGGATTTTGGCGTCCGCCACATGGATGCGCTTCATGAGCATCAGCTTCACCACTTCCGAAGCAATATAGCGGCCCATATCATCATTCAGCCGTCGCCCGGCAAGGATCATCTCTGGATGGTAACCCACCTGCTGGGCCTTATGGGTCAGATAATAGGGGTCAACCCCTATGCAATGCCCGCCCACTAAACCGGGACGAAAGGGCAGGAAGTTCCATTTGGTGCCTGCCGCCTCCAAGACCTCCAGAGTGTTAATCCCCAGACGATTGAAGATCAGGGCCAATTCATTGACCAGAGCGATATTGACATCACGCTGGGTATTTTCAATGACCTTTGCAGCCTCGGCCACTCGAATGCCGGTGGCTTTGAAGGTGCCTGCCGTGATAATCATCGCATAAAGGTCATCAACAAAGTCGGCAATCTTGGGCGTTGATCCGGATGTCACCTTGACGATGGTGGGAAGACGGTGCTCATGATCACCGGGATTGATCCGTTCCGGGCTGTATCCGGCAAAAAAATCCTGATTATAGACCAGACCGGAGCCCTTTTCCAGGATCGGAATACAGACCTCTTCTGTGGCTCCGGGATACACCGTTGATTCGTAAATCACCACATCGCCGGGTTTCAGTACCTGCGCCACTGTCTGTGAGGCTCCGTCCAAAGGACGCAGGTCCGGACGGTTAGCGTCATCAATAGGGGTGGGCACGGCGATGATAAAAACATTACACTCCCGCAGATCCTCAATGAGCGAAGTAAAACGGAGGTGTTCCGCACTGACCAGCTCCTCCGAACTCACCTCTCGGGTTGTATCAATCCCCTGGCGCAATTCAGCAATTCGCTGTTCTTTCAGGTCAAAGCCGACACAGGATATTTTCCTGCTGAATTCCACAACTAAGGGTAAACCGACATAACCGAGACCGATAACAGCCAATTTGGTTGAGTGAATATCAGGCATATTTTTTCTTGGATTGAGTAAGGACGTTAGGAAGGAGGTTCATACTCCTCTCCGGGCATCGGGCCAAATCTGCGTATGCAGTTGCAATTGCAACCTGACCGGCAACTGCTCCTGCAAGACCAGCTCAGCGAGCAGGGCAGGAGATAACCGATCAATGACCGGCGAAAAAAGAACCGGCACCAGTTCTGTCAGTTTATGTTGACGAACAATATCCACTGCCCAGGCCACGTCCTCAGGTGAACAGAGGACAAACTTGATCTCATCACGACTGCCTGCTTTTTGACGTTGCGCCAACAAAGCAAGATTGGGCCAGTGATTCTGCTCCGTCATTCCAGAATCCGGTGCTTTTACATCAAGAATGACGCTGACCTCCACCGGAACCCGCTCAATACTCAGGCTGCCGCCGGTTTCCAGCAAGACCTCCCGCCGCCCGCCGGACGTGAGCTTTTGCAGGAGAGGATACACAGCCTCCTGTACAAGCGGTTCACCGCCGGTAATCTCCACCATGACTCCGGGAAAACCTTCAAGCCGGGTACACACCTGTTCAATGCTCATCACCCGGCCCTCTTCTTCCCAGGTATAGCGGGAATCACAATAGGAGCAGCGCAGGTTGCAGCCGCAGAGGCGAACAAAGGCGCAGGGAAGCCCGGCCCTGGTGGACTCCCCCTGAACAGAGTAAAAAAGCTCTGAAACGAGCAGGAAATCGGAATCAGGCACCGTAATATATCACGCCGCTGGTATCGGTTTCCCGTACCTCTACCGAGTAGAGGGCAGAGCGGTCTGTGGTCAAGACGTGCGCCAGCTGCTCAAAGAGAAAGGCGGCAATATGCTCGGAAGAAGGATTGCGATCCTGAAAAGCCGGATGCTCATTCAGATCACAGTGATCCAGTTCGTCAACAACCTTGTTGACCTTTTCTTTCAACACCTTGAAATCAATCCCCATCCCCAATGCATCCAGTTCATGAACCCGCACAGAGACCTTCACCTTCCAGTTATGGCCGTGCGGCTTTTCACAGTTGCCGGGGTAATCCCGTAAATGATGTCCGCCGGAAAAATGGGTTTTTATAAAAATATCATACATAATAGATCCTTTTGAAATACGCTTGTCCGAAAATTTTCCGGACAAGCCGTCTTGTATTTATATCAACAGTATATCAATATCAGCTGCCGCCCGCCGAAGACGGTGCAGCATAAGGCGTTCTTCAAAAAAACAAGCTCCCCTTTCAGTACAGAACTGTAAGGGCACGGCATGCCGTGCCCCTACGGTACCCGGTATAAAGGGTAAGGTATTTCCTGCTGAATCCCTCAACCGAAAACCTCGAATCCGAAGCCGCCGAATGAAAACGGATTCTAAAAATTGAGAAGTATACTATAACGACGGCTCAAGGAGAATACCACTTTTTTCTCCGCACGATGTTTATCAGACAACGCGCATACGGGCGGCCGCCGGTATTCATTTTTGTAAAAAAATACACCTTCTTACGTACCACGTTGTCATACTTTCCCGCTCAACCCTTTGAAGTTCAGAAGAAAAACAGCTCTATTGCCTGTTTTCATTAGAGGTTTATTTTTTTTTCTTCATCTGTTACAATGTGGCCGTTTATTCATTCAGCGAGCGATGATCCCCCTCCCCATAAAAAGTAACATTTCAAATGTACGGATCCGAAATGCCGGAAAGGAGATACTTTGAAAAAATACGACATTCAACAGGACCTGCACAGTGAGGTCGAAAAGTTAGGCGCCAAGGATATGGAGTTGTGCATGCAATGCGGTATCTGTGCCGCATCGTGTCCCCTGTCCGACGGCACCAATACCTTTCCCCGAAAAATTTATCGATATCTCCAGCTCGGTCTGAAAGATAAGTTACTCGCTTCTCCAGAGCCGTGGCTCTGCTATTATTGCGGTGAGTGTAATATAGACTGTCCGCGCGGTGCGGAACCGGCTGAGACCATGATGGCGGTCCGCCGCTGGATGATCACCCAGTTTGACTGGACCGGCCTTGCCGCAAAATTTTACACATCAAATAAATGGCAGATAGGCGGCTTCCTTGCGGTGATGTTCAGTGTTATTTTTCTCTTTCTGTTCGCTCACGGCCCGGTTGTGACCGACCACGTGGCTCTGAACACCTTTGCGCCTGTGCATTGGGTGCATATCGGTGACCTGATTCTGCTCACGACGCTTGCCCTGCTGCTCTTTTCAAACGGGTTTCGCATGTATTCAAGCATCATGCAAGGCAGTAAATTTACCTTTTGGCAGCATCTGCAACAGGTCCCGGTCTTTTTGGTCCACTATTTCACCCAGAAAAAATGGCGAAAATGTGAATCGGACTCGAAGTTGCGGCTGAAGCCCGTTAACAGCTGGATGCGACATCTTTTCCTGTTTTCCGGATATGTGATCATGGAAATTCTCGTGATCGGTTACCTTGATGCCTTTCAGACAGATATCATTCACCCTTTCTGGCATCCCACCCGCATTTTCGGGTATTATGCAGCTGTCGCCTTACTGCTTGTTTCCGGTAACATTCTGTACAGTCGGTGGTATGTCAAAGAAGAAAAGAAGCATCGATACTCGGATTTTACAGATATCTTTTTTCTGATTCTGCTGTTTGTGATCGCATCCACCGGGCTCATGGTTCATTTTTTTCGCCTTGCCGGTTGGCCCATGGCCACCTATACCATTTATGTTATCCATGTGGCTATCTGTATCGGCATGCTCTGCATTATGCTTCCATACGGAAAACTCTCCCATCTGTTCTACAGGCCTTTGGCCATTTTCCTCACCGCGATCAAGGAAAAGGCAGTTCAGGAGTCTGATATCACTGCTGACTCGTTACAAGAGGACATTGACGAGACCTTTATGTCCTGCATGCAATGCGGCACCTGTACCACGGTCTGTCCGATCAATAATGTCTCCTCCTACAGCCCGAGGCAGATCTTACGGGCGATCTCCAATGATTCGGCCACGGTCGAGGATGTGGATCTCAACGCCTGGAACTGCATGACCTGCAATTCCTGTGTCGCAAACTGCCCCAGGGGGATTGACATCGTTGATATGACCAGGGCGATTCGGGAAAAAAATATTCGCTCAGGTCAGACCCCGGATTATCTGCAGCACCCTCTGCGCAGCCTCAAAGAGCACAACAACCCGTGGCAGGGTGATGCGGCAAAACGATCTGCGTGGGCAGGTGATGCGGCACTCCCCGCCTTTACCCAGGAAACAGAGTACTGCTTCTTCACCTGCTGTACCACGGCATACGATGACACCCCGGCACAGGGCAATCAAAAAGCAGGCCGAGCCCTGAACCGATTATTGCAAACCGCTGAAGTCTCCGCAGGCACCTTGGGTAACCAGGAAAGCTGCTGCGGCGATCTGGCACACCGGGTCGGTGATACAGCAACCTTTAACACGCTTGCTGAAAAAAACACAAGCCTGTTCACCGAGGCCGGTGTGCAGAAGGTATTGACCGCTTCCCCTCATTGTCTCACCGCATTCAGCAGACATTATGCTGATCTGGATATTGCAGCGGAACATTATACTGAATTGCTCTGGCGGTTAATAGAGCAAGGAGTTCTCCGGCCGGTTAAGGAAGTACGCCGGACCGTCACCTATCATGACCCCTGTTATCTCGGACGCTATAACGGGATCTATGATGCACCGCGCCGAATACTCGACAGCCTGCCAGGTATAAAACAGGTTGAGATGCAGCATAATCGGCAACAGAGTCTCTGTTGCGGAGGCGGCGGAGGAGGAACCTTTAAGCCGCAACCCGGTGAGAATCTGGGAACAGTACGAGTGCATGAGGCCATTGACATCGGCGCGGAAGTCATCGCTGTTGCCTGCCCCTCCTGTCTCAGAATGCTGAATCAGGCTGTTCAGGAGCTGGGCTACGAGAAAAAAATTGCGGTCTGCGATCTTGCGGAGCTGGTTGAGCAGTCTTTGGAGGCGTAGGGGCACGGCGCGCCGTGCCCCTACCGGAATTGCAAAATTTTCCGGCGAACACAGGGGTTCGACCCCTACAATAGATATCGAAAAACATGGTAAGGAATTTTTTATTGAAGCCCTTAACATTATTTTGTCAATAATTTTACCAACGGGAACATCCCTGCGGGAAAAACGAGCTGTGATCAGGAGAAACCGACATGTCTAAGCGCATTGGATTTTATATTTGTCACTGCGGAATCAATATTGCCTATAAGGTGCGCGTCGAAGAGGTGGCTCGGTACGCAGCTACCCTGCCCGGCGTGGTCGTGGCACGCGATTACCTTTTTATGTGCTCTGATCCGGGCCAGGAACTTGTTGAAAACGACATCAAGGAACATAACCTTGATTGTGTTGTTGTCGCCTCCTGCTCCCCCCGGATGCATGAAAAGACCTTTCGCGCCGTCTGTCAGCGGGCCGGCCTGAACCCCTTTAAGGCCTTCCACATGGTCTGTGTTCGTGAGCATGTCTCCTGGGTCACGGAAACAGAAGACGAGGCCACGGAAAAGGCCAAGATCGTGGTCAGGGCCGGTATCACCCGTGTTCCTAAGCAGAAACCGCTCACACCGGGAAAATTCTCCGTCAACACCAACACTCTGGTGGTGGGCGGCGGTATTGCCGGAATGCAGGCTTCCTTGGATATTGCCAAGGCCGGCTTCAAGGTCTATCTGGTGGAAAAAGGATCCACAGTGGGCAATCATATGCTCCAGTACGACAAGACCTTTCCCACCCTGGACTGCGCGGCCTGTATCGGCACCCCGAAAATGGTTGCTGTAGGCCAGCACCCGAATATCGAGCTGATCACCCATGCCGAGGTGGAAGAGGTGAACGGTTTTGTGGGTAATTTTAAGGTCAAGGTGAATAAGAAGCCCCGATACGTGCAGGAAGGCCTCTGTACCGGCTGTGGTGATTGCGCCAAGGTCTGTCCGATCACCCGGCCCAATGAGTGGGATGTGGGTATTGCCGACCGTAAAGCCATCTATCGCTCCTTTCCCCAGGCCGTACCTATCACCTATATTATAGACAAGAAAGGCACTCCCCCTTGCAAGGCCACCTGTCCGGCCCATGTGAGCATTCAGGGATTTATCGCCCTGATGGAGCTGGGAAAATATAAAGAAGCAGTGCGTCTCTTCAAAAAAGATCATCCTTTTCCCGCCATCTGCGGTCGGGTCTGTCACCATCCCTGTGAAGGGGCCTGTACGCGCGGCGATATAGAACAGCCTATGGCTATCCAGCATCTCCATCGCTACATAGCAGATCTTGATTTGGAGTCAGATGACCCTTATCTTCCTGAGGTTGAAAAGAAACGGGAAGAGAAAGTGGCAGTGATCGGTTCCGGACCTGCCGGGCTGACGGCTGCCTATTATCTGGCTCAGAAAGGGTATCAGGTTACGATTTTTGAAAAACTGCCGGTCAAGGGCGGCATGATGGCTGTGGGTATTCCGGAATACCGCCTGCCCCAGGATATTCTGGCCAAGGAAATCGGGATTATTGAAAAGCTGGGTGTTGAAATCAAAACAAATACCGCCTTTGGCAGAGACATCACTGCGGAAGGTCTGCGGAACGACGGGTACAGGGCCCTGTTCATCGGCACAGGCCTGCACGGTTCCCGCAATCTCGGTGTTTCCGGCGAAAGCATGAAGGGTATTTTGCCGGGCGTGGCCTTTCTCCGTAATGTGGCTCTGGGCAAAGACGTGGCTGTTGGTAAAGAGGTCGTGGTTATCGGCGGCGGTAATGTGGCTGTTGATGTGGCCCTGACTGCAAAACGGGTGGGTGCTGAAAAAGTCACCATGGTTTGCCTGGAAAAAAGGGATGAGATGCCAGCCTGGGATTATGAGGTGGAAGAAGCCTTGGAAGAAAAGGTGGAAGTCGTCAATTCCCAAGGACCAAACCGCTTTGTCGGCGAGGAGAATATCTGCTCCGCTGTTGAGTTTAAACGCTGCACAGCTGTCTTTGATGAAAACGGCGCTTTTAATCCGCAGTACGATGAAACCGAACTGACCACTCTGAACGCGGACACTGTGATTGTGGCCATCGGTCAGAGTGCTGAGCTGGACGATTTTTCCGACGATCAGAACGTTGCTGTCACCGACAGGGGCGGACTGGATGTTGATCCGCTGACTCTCCAATCGCCGAGAAGCTGGATTTTCGCCGGAGGGGATGCAGTATACGGTCCACGTTCCGTTGTTGAGGCCATTGAATCCGGCAAGCAGGCAGCGGAGAGCATTGACCGCTTTATCAACGGCAAATCCCTTGAAGAGGGCCGTGAAAAAACCTGGAATTATGTTAAACCCGAAGACCTGAGCAAGACCCAACCAACAAAGCGGGAACGCCCGGCCCGCCTACCCCTGAAGGAGCGGAACGGTAATTTCCGGGAAATCATCGGTTCGCTCACTGAGGAGCAGGTACAGCGTGAGGTCAGACGCTGTCTTGAATGCGCTGTCTGTTCGGAATGCTACCAATGTGTTGACGCCTGCATGCCAAATGCCATTAATCATGATATGCAACCGGAGATCCTGGAATTTGATGTGGGGTCCATTGTCGTGGCAACCGGTTTTGATCTCATGGATCCGACGCCCATGGTCCAATACGGCTACGGCAGGCATCGCAATGTGTTCACGAGCTTTGAGTTTGAACGCCTGAGCAACGCAACCGGCCCGACCTCCGGTAAGCTGCTCATTCGGGATGATAATAATGAGTTCACCAAGGTTCCGAAAAGCGTGGCCATCCTCCACTGCATCGGCAGTCGTGATAATAATCACCATGAGTACTGTTCCAGGGTCTGTTGTATGTATGCCCTGAAATTCGCCCATCTGCTCAAGGATAAATGCGGTCATGATACGGAGATTTATAATTTCTATATTGATATGCGTTGCTTCGGTAAGGGCTATGAGGAGTTTTACAAAAAGGTCCAGGCCGAAGGGGTTCGCATGATCCGGGGCAAGGCGGGCAAGATTAGCGAACTGGAAGACAAGACCCTGGTGGTTCGGGCCGAAGACACCTTGTCCGGTCGGATGATTGAGGTAAATGTGGAGATGGCTATCCTCTGTATGGCTATGGAACCGCGTGTGGATTCCCTAGACGTTGCCCGCACCTTCGGCATCGCCACCGGTGCAACCGGTTTCTTTCAGGAAGAGCATCCGAAAATGGAGCCGGTCTCCACTGCGTCCAGCGGCGTCTTTCTGGCCGGAACCTGTCAGGGGCCCAAGGATATTGCGGACACAGTGGCCCAAGCCAAGGGTGCAGCAGC
>Ga0316189_10002522_pt1 | contig 17896 bp, 17 predicted proteins | sample LowCovwburrow_MG_FD_204930 | JGI IMG/M metagenome (GOLD analysis project Ga0316189, IMG submission 204930) | Coastal sediment microbial communities from Maine, United States - Lowes Cove worm burrow | ecosystem: Environmental > Aquatic > Marine > Coastal > Sediment | place: USA: Maine...
TCCTCGTGCCCGGGCGCGGTCTCGAGCAACTCGATGTTGTAGCGCGCGTTGGGTTGCATGTCCTCGGGGAACACGCGCCACAAGAACGATCCGGATGCGCTGCCGTACCGACAGTCGTAGACCCACTCCTGATCGCATGGCATCTCCGAGGTGTTGGTGAAGCTCTCGTACGTGCTCTCCGTACCGTCGTCCTGAATGACGGTCAGCAAGCCGTAGATCGTGCGGCCCTCATAGCCCGGGTCGACATCATAAAAAGCGCGGACGCCTGCGGGGCGCCCCGAGAGGATCGCCTGGTTGCGCTCGTTGCCTGGCACGATCGCGCCGTTGCGTGCGACGGGGACACGAATGCCCTGGTCCACGGTGACCTCGATAATCTCAATGCCCGTCGCGGGCGGGGGCGGTAGGTCTTCGGGCTCGCCGGTCTCCTCATCCGCAGCGTCGCCTCCGTTGTCGCCGCTGCCGCCGGCCGTCCCTGCACCGTCACCCCCGTCGTCTCCTTCGGATGCGCCTTCGTCCGAACCACCGCTACCGCCCTGCGTGCCAGTGGCGCTTGTGCTGTCCGTTCCGCAAGCGGAGAGCAAGCCAAGGGAGAGCGCGGAGAGAACTGCGGCCGTCTTCATCGTGAGCAGTTATAGTTCGCGCGCCAGGCGCAAACAACCACAAACCAGCTTCGTTCCATATCGCTCAGCTCAACGATTACTACTAACGCAACCTTGCCTACAGATAAATCTCACAGGTTCGCACGGGGCTGCAGTTCATCCAGCGCGACCGTTGTTTCGTGCTGCACGGCGCCAGCGTCGTCGTGCAGTCGGAGCACCAAATGCGCCTGCCCTTCCCAGACGATATCGATGGTCCCGAAGTTCGCGGAGTTCACGAGCGCCCCGATCCGGGTGGCGTTTGGCTCCTGCGCAGGCATCGGTCGGTTGAGGCTGGACGAAGTCAGATCGTAGATCGGATAGCCCGCCTTCGATCCTTCCAAGCGCGACACCTCGCCGCGATGGCGATCACCGCTCAACACCACCACCCCAGCAGCCTTCGTCTCACCGATCAGCGCGAGCAAGCGCGCGCGCTCGTGGGGGAACACGCCCCACCGCTCGTGCGGGTGTTCATTCGAGACGACCTGGACACTGGAGACCAACAGGCGGACCTCGGCCGGCACGACCAGCTGCTCGGCCAACCACCGCCACTGCGCCTCGCCCAGCATCGTGGTCGTCGGGTCGTCGTGGTCTCGGTAGCGACTGGGCGCAATGGGATAAAGCTGGCTACGAAAGTATCGGGTGTCGAGCAGGATGATCTGGACCCGTTGGCCTTCGGGTCCAACCACCCGGGCGTCGTACACCCCCTCTCGGCTGCGACGCGGCGAGTCCGCTGGCACGTCGAAGAAGTCGAGCATTGCCGCCTTGGCCGTCTCCTTGAGTGGATACTCCGCGCCCGCATCGTTGCGGCCATAGTCGTGGTCGTCCCAGACGGCGAGCACGGGGGTCTTGGCCCGAAAATCCACAAACCCTTTGCTCTGCCCGAACTTCTCGTAGGCCTCTGCGAACGCGCCCTCCGTTTCTGCGTCGGCGTAGACGTTGTCACCGATCATCAAGAACACCTGCGGGTCGTACGCGGCCAGCGGGGCCCACACGGGCTGCGGGGTGTGCTGAAACAGGCAGGAGCCCAGTCCTACGCGTCGCAGCGTAACCGCGTTGTCGAGCTGCGGCCCTGGGACGGCGGTGATTGGCCCCGCACGAGCGGCCGAGCCGGAGGCGGGCGGAGGGGTCGCCCCACGATCGCACGCGGACGTGAGCGCAACGCATGCGGCGAGATGAAGTGCGTGCTGTCGCAAGTCCGGCACCGCCGCCGAGCATACATCGCCGCGGACGGTCCTAGCGCGGTGTCGCCTCCAACGCCTCACGCAGGGCCATGAATGCGGGCCACAAACTGCATGAGGGGTCGTTGGGGGTAGCCGCACGCACTTGGTCCGCCTCAACACCGCGATCCAGCACCGCAAATGCCTGGATCATCGCAACGTCGGAGGTGATCCGTTCGTCGGGCGTAAGGTGCAAATACGCCTCCAGCGACTTGCCCAGGTGATGGGCCACGTCACGGCCCTGAGCGATGATCGAACGATCGACGAGCACGCGTCCGTGTGCCCCCGCCGAGCCGTTGCCGCGACCGTTGCGGTAGTAGGTGATCTGCATGTCCACCCGTCGAGCCGCAGCGGGGAGGAGACACAGCTTTCGGATGGTCTTGCGCAAGCTCGCCCACGCCATGAACCCCACGCGGTTCGCGGCGCTGCCTCGGGCTTGCTCGAGGTGGTACGAGGCCTTGCCGTGCTCGGCGTTCACCACGAGGTAGTCACCGCGCCGCTCCACAGCCTTGAACGCCCCGAACACAGCGGGGACGCGCACCGCGGTCGCGGGCTCGGCATCGAGGAGAACGATCGTACGGGTCCGCTCGTCGACCTCGAACCCCACGTCGTCCACCGTCACAGCCTAGCGAACCGTTCGCCCGGGGGCACGCGCCGCGGTCGTGCGCTGCGGTTCGGCGGTCCCGCGACCGGCTACGCACAGCCACTTCCGCGGTAGGTCGCGCCGCGGAGCGCTCTGCCGGTCGTTGTGCCACCCCCGCAGGGTTGGCCACGTGCAACGATTGACACATCCCAGCCGCTCGCGCGATGGTCGGCGCGCCGTGGAATGGAGCCCAAACCCGATCATGCTCCAGTTCGGATCGTTCGCGATCGCCTGGTATGGTTTCTTCTTTGCCCTGGGCCTGCTCGTCACGATCTGGGTCGGCCACCGCGTGTTTGTGCAGCGCGGACTCGAAGAGAAGCACGCGTCGAACCTGACGTTCGCGACCATCGCCGGGTTGTTCATCGGCGCGCACCTGTTCGACGTCTTCTTTTACAACTTCGACAAGTTCCTCATCGATCCATCGATTGTGCTGGACCCGCGCCGCGGCCTGTCGAGCCATGGCGGTGCGGCGGGTGTCGTGCTCGCGATGGTGATCTACGCCCGCGTGATGAAGCTGGAGTTCCACCGTGTTGCCGACGGCGTGATTCTGGCCGCGATCTGGCTGATCCCAGCGGTTCGGATGGGCAACTTCTTCAACAGCGAGGTTGTCGGGCGACCGACGTCGTTGCCCTGGGGAATCATCTTCACCAACGCCGGCCTCCCCACCCCACGGCACCCCTCGCAGCTGTACGAGGTGCTGATGGGGGTCGTGATCATCAGCTTCGCGTTTTGGCTGCACCGCCGCCGCAACCGAGTTCGCGTGGGCGCGACCTTTTACCTGACGCTCGGCATCTACTTCAGCATTCGGTTCTTGCTGGAGTACTTCAAGGAGTACCAGGCGATCTCGCCCAGCTTCCCGCTCACGATGGGCCAGATGCTGAGCTTGCCGGGTGCTGCCGCGTGCTTCGGGGCCCTGTGGGTCATCAAGCCGATCTTCCGCGAGCCTGGGGCCGAGGGCACGGGCATCGTCGCAGAGCCCGAGTCCAAGCCGGCAAAGGCCGAATCCAAGCCGGACTCCGAAGACAGCGACTAACGTTCGGCAGCGACAAAGGCCAGCCCGATCCGCTCGAGCGCTGGCCTCGGTCAGTCGATCACGACAAAGCCGACGCGCCCGATCAGCTGCCCGTCTTGCGTGGTGACATCGACCTCCCAATCGCCGACGGGATCGGCGGGCAGGTCTGCGGCGTCGAGCTGGCTGCGCAGCCGAATCGTCCCCGTCGGGCCGTGGGCGGACGCGTCGACGTCGGTGGAGCGCTGCACGATGCTGCCCTCATGGGCCCAAACATGAACCAGGCGATCACCTTTGCCTCCTGGGATCACGACGTCCGTCACCACATGCAGCTCCTCGATGAGCGAGACGTGCAGTGACGTTGCCTCGATCGCGAGTCGTCCGTCGTCCAACAGCTGCGGGCCGACAGCCCCGTACTCGACGTACATCGCCACGGGCGGCACGACCGAGCGGGCGAAGAACGAGCCGATCGCGGCGCCGAGCGTCCAAACCACCAACACCACCGCTATCGCTGGCCGCGCCACAATCTCGCGCACACGGATGTGCATGAGCCAGAACGCCAGCGATGAGATGACCGCCGCGGCCACCAGAGTCACCAGGCTACGGATGTTGGGTAGCAGGGCGGGCAGCACCAGGTTGAGACACGCGAAGAGCGTGAGAAAGTAAAAGAGGGACGCGGCCACCTTCCAGCGCATGAGCACCTGGTCGAAGATCACATCCAAGGTCGACAAAAACGCGCAGACCCCCAGCACGACCACGAACCATTGGTTGGGCGTGTCCAGCGTCGCCGAGCGCCAGTAAAACGGAAGCAAGAAGAACAGCATCCCCTGGTAGAGGTTCTTCAGCACGTACGTCATCACGTAAAAGCGCAGCTTGTCGCGGGTGCGGTCAAGCGATCGCTTTGCGCCGCTTCCGAACAGGCGGAACAGCAGCAGCACCAGCAAGAACGCCACGGCCAGCGTGATCGTCAGCCACCGCGCATGGGCAAACCCTTTTTGCGCGAAGACCACGACCGAGATCCCCAGCCCGAGCGCGTAGAACGAGTGCAGCCACCACAGCATTTTTCCGTACTTGGCGGCGAACGCCCGGATCCCGCGCTTGGGCGGATCCGCGGGAGTCTGCGCCGCCTCGTCGCCCGAGTACCCAACACCCGGGTCGGGCATCAGCGCGTTGGGCGGTGGTTGTGGTGCGGGCGGCACGAATGGCGGAGTCTAGCAGCCCCACGGCGGGGTGCCCCCCACCCGGCAAGACCGAGTCACGCGGACCGAGCAAAAGGGCGACGAGCGTGACACACGGGCGCACCCAGGCGGCCCGAGTGGGTGACCGTGTCCGTGCCCAGCGGCCGGATCCACGCGCTCGGCCTAGTGCCATCGCCGCGCGCAAGGCCCTCACCCGCCGCGTACCGACTCGCCCAGTGCACGCCCCATTTTCAGATAGGTCTCAATCCGGTTGGCCGTGTTGTCTAGGATCGCGGGATCGATCTGCCAGCGCCCCTTCTCTCCGATCACGATCACGGTCGACCCACCAAACAAGAACATGCCCTTCTCGTCGCCCCGAGCGAACTGCTTGCCCGCGTAGGTTTGCTTGATCTTGCCGACACACGTGGCGCCGACTTCGATGAACGCGAGCTTACCGAACTGCTTGGTCTGCAGGATGGTCACTTCGCGCTCGTTGAGCATGAAGATGTCTTGCCGAAACGCCAGCGCCCAAGGGTTGACCGAGTGGAGCGCTCCGGGGATACGCCATGACGCTAGGACTTCACCGTCGTCAGGGAAATGAAATCGGTGATAGTCGACCGGGCATAGGCGCGCGATGAAACCAGGCCCGTCTTTGAAGTGCGCCTGCCATTCCTCGTTCCGCAACAGGGCACTCGCCTTGAAGTAGGCCCCTTTCACGGGAATGCTCACCGCGTCGTTGAGCTCCGCGTAGGCGAAGTAGCGCGCGTCGCACGGCGCGGGGAAGTCGGATGCCTGGGCGAAAGGGCGAGCGGTCTGGGTGACCCGCCGCGTGAAGAACTGGTTGAACGTCGAAAACGGCGAATCGGCGCTGCGGCCCTCCTCGGGCAGGAAGTCGTCCATCTGGATGTTGAAGCGCTCGATGAACGGAGCAACCTTGCGCTGCGACCACGCGCGGTCCTGAAGCCAGCCGTAAAAGCGACTGAACGGTGGCGCGGCGATGAGGGCGGAGAGCAGCCGCCCAAGCCATGTCCCATACAGCAGCTTGACCCACGAGCCGCCGTAGACCTCCTCCTCCTGCACGGCTCCCGTGTCGAGGTCTGTGTATCGAATCGGTTCGAGCACGCGCGCACGATGCCAGCTGGGCGACAGACGTCAACTGCCATACGCCATCATGGCCACGGGTCGAGGTATGGCGCGCGCAAGCCCGCGGGACCCTTAGGCTGGCTCGCGTGCTCGCACAACGAGGGACTGCAGCACACGACCGAGCTCGCCGGCCTCGTCGTACAACCCGCAGTCGTTCAAGCCTGTCCCCAGCGCCAGGACTTGGCTGTGCGCATCGATGCCCGTCCACAGGCCTTGTGGCGGGCGGGCCATCGAGATCGTGATGTCCGGATTGACAAACGTATGGGTGCGGACATCCAGCGCCATCGCGATCCCGTTGGCCGCATCGGCCACGATTGTCAGGCCCTGAAGCGGCGTCAGTGGCTCGCCCGCCACGAGTGGAATGCGTGGACGCAACCACGCCGCGCAGGCCCCCTCTCCCCAGGTTCCCCGTACGACCCGCACCTCCACCGCGGTGTGGTAGGCGATCTCAGCGCTGAAGAAGGGGAACGACCACGGGGTCGCACGCGACGGGTCGGCAAGGGGCTCGACGGGCTCATGGCGGGGAGCGGGGAGCGGGACTTCGGCACGCCGCAGTCGGAGCGCGCTCGCCTCGACAACGACATCCCCCGTCGGCAACCGTAGACGCGCGGCGAACCTCTGCGCGGTGTTCCCGAGCCGGACGGGCTCAATCTCGACCGTCAAGGGCGACGCGAGCGGTACGGGGGCGAGCAGCTCGGCCGTCAACCGCGTCACGACATACTCTGCCGCGTCCGGACCGAACGTCTCGACCGCGCGAGCGATGAGTGCCGTGGGAGGGCCGCCGTGTTGGTGCGCGTTGCTCCACGGCCCGCGGGCGGCAGCGGTGGCCAACAAGCTCCCGTCGGCCTGTCGCGTGAAAAACGCGGTGGGATGCACGCTGGTCGCCATGCCTACGGATACCACTGCGGCCGGCCTCCTGATTTCGGTATCCTCGCGCCATGAGTGGCGCGCGGACCCGTGCATTGATCCTTGGTGCTGGCGACAACGGCTCGGCGATGGCCATGGACTTGGCGAAGGCCGACAGCTGGAGCGTCACCGTCGTCGACCAGGACGAGGCGAGCCTCGCCCGAGTCGGGGACCGTTACGGCGTTGCCGTCGTCCAAGCCGACCTCTCCGAAGCCGATGCACTCCCGCCCTTGCTGGCGGATCAAGACATCGTGCTGGGCGCGCTGCCGAGGCGTCTGGGGCTCGCCACGCTGCGCACCGTGGCAGCAGCGGGCCGCAATTACGTCGACACGTCCTTCATGAGCCAGGACGCCACATCGGTGTCATCGCTGGCACGGGACAACGGCGCCACAATAGTCATCGACTGTGGCCTCGCCCCGGGCATCAGCAACATGGCCGCGGGCTACGCCAATCGGATCATGCACGTGTGTGAGATGATCGAGATCTACATCGGCGGCTTGCCCACGGAGCGGCAGTGGCCCTACCAGTTCAAGGCGCCGACCTCCCCGCTCAACGTCATCGAGGAGTACACCCGGCCGGCGACGGTCCTGCAGGGCGGCAAGCGGATCCTCCGCAAGGCGCTGTCGGAGCCTGAGTTCATGAACTTCCCTGGGGTAGGCACTCTGGAGGCCTTCCTGACCGACGGTCTGCGAAGCTTGCTGCACACGCTGCGCGTCCCGTTCATGTCCGAAAAGACCCTGTGCTACCCGGGGCACATCGAGCTCATGCGTGTCCTGCGTGACAGCGGGCTGTTCAGCCGTAAGCCCATCGACGTCAAGGGCCAGGATGTGGCTCCGTGCGATGTGATGTGCGCGCTGCTCGGCGATCAGTGGGCGTACCGCGAGGGCGACGAAGACTTGGCCATCTTGCGCGTCGTCGCCCGTGGCGTTGAGCGCGGCGACCCAGTTCGCTACCAGTGGGACCTGCACGATCGCTACGACCGTGAGACGGGTACCCGATCGATGGCTCGGTGCGTTGGCTTCACCGCGACTGCGGTCGCGAGGATGATCGCCGACGGCAGTTTCGTACGGCCCGGAGTGCACCCTCCCGAGGTGGTCGGCCAGCAGGACGGTCTGCTCGACCGCATGCGCGAGGCTCTGACCGAGCGCGGCGTGAACATCGTGCAAACGCGCACCGAGCTATAGAGCGGCGCCCATGCCTCCCGACACCGTCGACCCGGCCGTATTGGCCGAGATCACCGATCGCACGATCGGCCACTACGACGCCCGCGCGGAAGCGTTCTGGGAGGGCACGCGTGACCACGACGTGTCCCAGAACCGCGGCGCGCTCCTGCGGCACCTCCCCCAGGCGACGGGCGCAACGATCCTCGACTTTGGCTGCGGCCCGGGTCGAGACCTCCTCGCGTTCTCTGCCCTCGGTCACACCGCTGTGGGGCTGGATGGGTCGCCCCGTTTTTGCGAGATGGCGCGCGACCTCTCCGGGTGCGAAGTGCTGCACCAAAACATGCTGGCGCTCGATCTGCAGCCCAACCGCTTCCACGGGATCTTCGCCAACGCATCGCTCTTCCATGTGCCCAGCGCTCAGCTGCACCGCGTGCTCGGCGAGCTGCACGCCGCACTTGCCCACAACGGCGTCCTGTTCAGCTCCAACCCGCGCGGAGAGAACACCGAGGGCTGGAACGGGGAGCGTTACGGGGCGTACCATGACCTGCAGCAATGGCGCGCGAGCGTGACGGCCTGCGGTTTCGCGGAGCTTGAGCACTACTACCGACCGCCCGGCCAGCCGCGCCACCGACAGCCCTGGCTCGTGACCGTCTGGCGGCGCGTCGAGTAGCCGGGCGCCGACGGTCAGCGTTTGGCTCGTGACGGCCCAAGGACGCGTCGGCGAAGCGGGGCCGCGCAGTCTTTTTCCGTGCGCTGCAAGAACGGTCAAGAACCTGAGTGCGCCGCTTGCTACGGTCGTGCGGTGGCCAGCACGCTGCAAGACATCCTCCCGCTGCTCTCCCGCATCAGCGGAGCACGCGGGGCGCGAGCGTCGCTCGCGGACTTGGCCAAGCAAGCCGGACAGTCCCCATCCACGTTCCAGCGCGCGTTCTCCCGTATCGTCGGCGAGAGCCCCAAGCAATACACCCGCCGTCTGCAGCTCGAGTGCGCGGCCGTATTGCTGCTGACCACGGACGACTCCGTGCTGCATATCGCGCTGGCTGCGGGGTTCGACAGCCATGAGGGCTTCACCCGCGCCTTCACGACGCAGTTCGAACGTCCACCCAAGCAGTTTCGTCTCGAGGGCGCCGCCGCCGGCCTGACGTCCGACCCCGTCCACGCCGACCTCATCACGCAGGTCGGGCCGTGCCTAAAGCTCTTTCGCGCAGCGACCACGCCACACAACAAGACAGCCAAGATGAACTACGACATCACCACCCAAACGATCGACGCAGCCACATACCTGTGCGGCTCCGCGCGATGCGAACCCAGCGCCATCGCCGAGACCCTCGGCAAGCTGATCCCCGCCGCGTACGCGCACGCCACCAAGGAAGGCATCGAGATGGTCGGACCGCCGACAACGCTGTACGACAGCTGGAGTCCCGGAATGGTCTCGATCAAGGCGGGCGTGCCCGTAGCCGCGGGCGCAACGGGCACCGACGACATCGCCGTGGTCGCATTCGAGGCAGGTGAGGCGATCACCACCATCCATACGGGCGCGTACGACGGCCTCGGCGACGCTCACGCTGCGCTGGATGTGTTTCTGCACGAAAACGGCCTCACCGCCGCGGGTCCACTGCGAGAGGTCTACTTGACGGATCCCGGCGAGGTGCCCAACCCCGATGAGTGGAAGACCCAGCTGATCTGGCCCGTCACCAAGGGCTGAAGCGACGACCACCCCGCTAGCGCGGACGGTGTTGCGTGCCCTCGCCTGCGGTGATGAACACCGCGGTCGCGGACACCTCCACGTCCGCGGTGTGCCAAACCCCAGGCGCGTTGACAGCATACTCGCCCGCGCACAGCGTCGTGGACACGTGCTCGCCGTCGACCTCTTGGATCAATGTGATCGAGCCTTCGGTGCACAACACAACCTCGCTCCCGTTGGGGTGCACCTCCCATTGGTCCCAGGATTCGGTGAACGTGTGGATGGCGACCAGCCGGCCCTCCGCGCCATCACTCCCATGGCGTTGTCCGTACCCGCCGTACCACGCCATCTCGCCCGTGAACTCGGGCTGTGCCACCGCGGTCGCACCGAGGCCAAGATGAATCGGGAACTTCGCAAGACTGAGCGCGGGCATGCACCGACCCTACGGTCGGCACGACCGGTACGTCTACACCGACGGTGGGTTCGGGCTCATCGCATGCGGTGGGTGACCCGACGCGAGCGTCGCCTTAGGGCGCTTGCATCAACGCGACCGCCGCCGCTTCGATCGCGGCCTCGCTCACCAGAACATGGTCTGCTGCGGGGCCGAGCGGAATGAACGTGTCCATGGCCGCGACCCGCTGCATGTGCCCACGATAGCCGTGGTCGATGAGCGAGGCGAACACGCCTTCGGAGACACCACCGCTGGCACGCGTTTCGTCGACCACCAACACGCGGCCCGCACGCTTGGCGGCCTCGAACAGGTCCGGGCCCGGCATGGGACTCAGCCAGCGCAGATCCATGATCGTGCTTTGGATCCCCTGCTCGGTCAGCCGCGCCGCAACCCGCCGCGACATGCGAACCCCGTTGGCGAAGCTAACGATGAGCAAGTCACGCCCCTCACCATACGTTTTCGCGGCACCGATCGGGATGTGGGCGAACGGATCGTAGGGACTGAGGTAACCCTCGTCACCCGCCTCGTGGAGGTCGCGCTCGGTGTACAGCGCGATGGGCTCCACAAACGCCGAGACCGTCCCGTCGACGCGCGCCGCAGCGACACACGTGCGCAGCATGGCCGCCGCATCCGCGCCGTTGGACGGCGAAGCGATGACGAGGCCGGGCACGTCACGCAGCACGGCAACCGAGTTGTCATTGTGAAAGTGCCCGCCAAATCCCTTTTGGTAGGCGTAGCCCGCAATGCGAACGACCATCGGGTTGCGAAACTGATCGCGCGAGAAGAACTGCAGGCTGGCCGCCTCCCCCCGCAGCTGGTCCTCGGCATTGTGCAGATACGCCAGGTACTGGATCTCGGGGAGCGCGATGAAGCCGGCTTGCCCGGCCCCGATCGCCTGCCCGAGGATCGTCTGCTCATCGAGCAATGTGTCGAAGACGCGACCGACACCCGCACGTTTTTGCAGGCCACGGGTCACCCCGTACACGCCGCCCTTCTTGGCGACATCCTCACCGAACAACAGCAGCTCAGGGTATTTGACGAGCAGGTCGCCCAAGCTCCGGTTCAATGCACCCGACAGGGTGACGGGCGCTTCCTGCTCGGGCAGTCGCTTGCCCCAAAACTCAGCCCGCGCTGCCGGTTCAACGGTCCGCTCGGCCTCCTGCACAACCAGGCCCGGTCGTCGCGGCGCGAGCGGAGCGATGACCTCGGCTGCGGTGGCCAGCTGTGCCTTGCCCGAGGCCTCGACCGCGAGCTCGGCGACGCGTGCACCCGCGGCCTTGTAGCGGGCCAAGACCTCGTCTGGGGTCAGCACGCCCGCGCCAATCAGGCTTCGCGCCATGGCTGCGAGTGGGTCACGGGCCATGTCTGAGCGCAGTTTGTCAGCACTTCGATACGCTAGGGCTACGTCCGAGCCCGCGTGACCCAGCAGTCGAACCGTCGCGAGATGCAAGAACGCGGGCTTCCGCTCACGGCGAACCCACTCCGCGGCCTCGTACACGGCCGAGTATGCCGAGATGACATCACAGCCATCGGCCTGAAAATACTTCAGGCCACCGCGTGTCCCGTATTGTTTTTGCACCCAGCCCACGGGCGTCTCGACGCTGATCCCCAGCCCGTTGTCCTCGCAGACAAACAGCACGGGGACCGCCAGGTCTTGGTGCGCGATGTAGGACGCGGCGTTGATGGCCCCCGTCGCCGTCGAATGGTTTGCCGACGCATCGCCAAAGCTGCACGTGACGATCGCGTCGCGGGAGACATCCGGCAGGACACCGATCTTGGCGGCGCGCCGCAGCGCAAACGCCATGCCGACCGCTTTGGGAAGCTGCGACGCAATGGTGGAGGTCTGCGGCGGAATCCACAGCGCACGGCTGCCGAAGACTTTGTGGCGACCGCCCGCGATCGGCTCATCGCGCGCCGCGACCATCCCGGACAAGACATCCCGCAGCCCGTGCTCGTAGCCCGCTTTGGCCGCCCGCTCGAGAAAGAACCCACCCGATCGATAGTGGAGAAACGCGGGGTCATCGGTGCGGAGCGCAGCCGCGACCGCGGCATTGCCCTCGTGGCCCGCGGATCCGATCGTGTAGTACCCACGACCCTCTTTGCGGAGCGTCATCGCCACGAAGTCCAGGTGACGACTCCCGAGCATCGAGTCGAATGCTTGGAGCGCCCCCTCGGTCGTCATGTCCCCCAGCGCCTCCGCGAGCGGATGCGAGGGCACCTTCGCGGCCTCCACGGCTTGGATGAAGCTACGGTCGATGGCGCCCGGAGACGCGAGATCGCGGTCTGTCACGCGGGTAGTGTGCCCTTTGGCTGGGGCTTGTGCTTGTGCTCAGTTGCCCGCGGGTGCGCCGCAACGCGGCCCTGGCGGCGCCCGGTTTGAATTCGCGCCGCAAGCAGCAGGAGAGCCCCCTAGCTACGGCGCCTCGTAAACGACCTGCCGTTGTAGCGCGTCGATCTTGCTTCGGTACTTCTGCTGCGCCGCCGTCATTTCCGCCGCTTCGGCGGGCACGTCCCACGACAAATGCTGCTGCAATGGCGTGAGAACCTCCGCCCCCTTTGCGTACAGCTCGACCCAGCGCGTGTTGTCCAGCGGCGTCTTGCTGCTCAAAAGGGCGTCGTATTCGTCGATCAGCGCGACGAAATCCTTTCGTGCGGTGTCGAGGCTGATTTTGGGAACCGGTTTGGGCGCAGGGCCGCCCACGGCAGCACGCCGGGCGTCGCCGGGCGTCGTCGGCTCGACCGCTCGAACCCCGCCTCGACCGCGCTTGCCACCGGGCCTGTCGCTCTTGCCCGCTGGTTCGTCCGCCTGTCGCTTGGTTCGGCGTGCGGTCGATCCCGGGTCCGCCGACATCGTCCACACCGCGTAGCCGACGATCGCCAACGCAGCGGCACTGACTGCGATAAGCGTTCCCGTCTTCATTGGACGGCCCGCTCCGCGAGCTCGGTTCTCGAGTGGCCGGTCGTCGGCATGCCCATGCGCCAGCATGGTACTTCATCCCGCGCCATGGCCTCTCAACCCACCATCTTCGACCGCATCCTCGACGGTGAGATCCCGTGTCACAAGGTCTATGAGGACGACGACGTGCTCGCGTTCCTCGACATCGGGCCACTGTCCACGGGGCACACGTTGGTGATCCCAAAGGAGCGCAAGGCGTTCCTGCATGAGCTGTCCGACGAGCAGTCCGCGGCGCTGGGCCGTGTCCTTCCGCGGCTGGCACGAGCGGTGATGCAAGCCACGGGCACCGAGGCCTACAACGTCCTGCAGAACAACGGCGCGACCGCGGGCCAAGCGGTATTCCATGTCCACTTTCACATCATCCCCAGGCCAAGCCGCTCGGCCGACGGCGACGGGACGGGGCTCGCCGTGACTTGGAAGCCGGGCAGTCTGGACGGCGAGGCCGGCCGGACACTGGCGGCGGCGATCGCAGCTGCACTCTGAGGGGGGGGCGGCGTCCCGATGCGATCTCCGCGCGGGCGCTGCGCGTTGGGTTGGCACCGATCAGGTGTTGCAGGGCCGGGATTGCGGTCTAGCCGTGGTACGCGCCCTGCGGATCCATCCCGCCTCACCCACCGCGAGTCACCCCCATCGCTCGATCTCCCGGATGCGCGCGACGCGACCATCGTGCATGCTTGGCAGGTACCGTGCTCGCCTTGGACCACGCACCAACGATTCGGTTGGTGATCACGGACCTCGACAACACCCTTTATGACTGGGTGCGGTGGTACGCGCGTGCCGTCGTTTCGATGACAGAGCGCGCCGCCGCGATCATGGGATGCGCGTCGGAGCCTCTCTACGACGAGCTGAGAGACGCCTACGCATCGCGGGGTTCGGTCGAAGAGCCACGCGCGCTGCTGGATCTACCGCTTGTGCTGGGCCACTTCGGTGACCGCGCGGCCGCGGGTGACGCCCTGGAGCCCGCACTTCGTGCGTTTGCCCAGCCGCCCGCCGACACGCTTCGCACCTACGACGGTGTGCGCACCGGGCTCCGGCAGCTGGCCGATCTCGGGGTGCCCGTGGTGGGCCACACCGAGGCCAACGCCCCCAATGCGATGCAGCGCCTGCGTCAGCTGGCGCTCGAGCGCCGCATGTCCATCCTGTTCACGAGCCCCAGTCAGCGGGGTCGTACCGACGAGCGCGGTGCCATGCCGCAGCCGATCGCGCCTGCGCCAGAGTTTGTGTTGCGTCAGCTCAAGCCGCCGCTGTCCAAGCCCAATCCCGCCACCGTCTTGACGATCTGCCGCCAGCTCGACATTTCGCCCAGCGAAGTCTTGTACGTCGGCGACAGCCTCGACCGCGACATCGCGATGGCACGCGGCGCGGGGGTCTGGGCTGCGTGGGCTCGCTACGGCACCCAGCACGACCCGGACGACTGGGCTCGCCTCGTGAGCATCACCCATTGGACGCCAGCCGAGGTTGCGCGCGCAGAGCGTGCGGTGCCGTCGGGCGAGCATCCACCGCACGTGACCCTCGAGTCCGGGTTCGCCGAGATCTTCGAGAGCTTCGCGTTCGAGCCCGCAACCGAGGCCGACGCTGAGTCGGCATGACCGAGCCCGACGACGCATACATCGCTGCCGTCGATGCGCGGTTGCAGGCGGCGCACCGCGATGGAGCTGAGACCTTTGACGCGCTGCTACGCCAGGCGCAGGGAGCCGACCCCGTTGTCGTCGCACAGCGAGCGGCCGCAATGTGCCCGCCAGTGTGCACGGTCGCCCCTCCATCCGCCGAGCTGACCCCGCGGCCGGATTCAAGCTCACGGCCGGCATGGAGCCCTCAGCTTCATCCGCTCCGAAGCGAGTGGTACTTCACGTCCCAGTGCGCGCAGCGTCTCGCGCAGCGATTCGGGCGGGGGCGGCTGGCGTGCCTGGGCGCACCCACGGTTGCCGCAGCAGCGACCCATGCGGTGCTCTTCGATATCGACGCGCCCACGCTCCGTGCCCGCTTCGGCACCGCGGTCGAGTCGATTGTCAGCCTCGACCTGGGTGCGACCACGAGCCTGCCGCTCCGCGACGCACCGCGCTTTGACGCGGCGGTCGTCGACCCGCCCTGGTATGCCCCGCACCCCCTGCACTGGCTGGCCCTCGCCGCGGCTGCGGTCCAACCGGGCGGAGCCATCGCAATTGTTGTGCCCCCCGAGCTTCAGCGCCCCAGCGCCGCGGCCGAACGCTCGGCCGTGTGGCGTGCGGCCCAAGCGATCGGCGAGACGACCCTGGAGCCGCAGGCGGTGCACTACGAAACGCCGCTGTTCGAACTCATCGCGATGCGAGCCGCAGGCATCACCGTTCCCTCCGCATGGAGAACCGCCGACCTCATTCACGTCCAGCTCGAGCAGTCGCAAGCGCCGCCCCCCCACGCGCCGCCGCCCGCCGCCCCCACGCGGTTCGACACCTTCCGCATCCAAGACCAGCTGGTGATGCTCGCCCACAACGACCGCGGTGGTGCGCCTGGCCTCACGGCCGTGCCCAGAACCAACGACTACATCTGGGATCGGGTGAGCGCTCGCGACCCCCGAGTTCCCGACATCGATCTGTGGACCTCATCGAGCCGCGTCGCGACCGTGCACGGCAGACCCGCGATCCAGCGGGCCCTCGAGACGCTTGCCGCTGGCGAGCGCGTTCACGACGGCTTGGTCGCCGAGCAGCTCGCGCGTGTGGGGCTCGGTTGACCCGGCCAAGCGCGGCTCAACGCTGCGACAGCCATGCCCGATGGACCCGCCGAAGCGCCGCGTCGAGCCCCAACGGCCTGTAGCCCAGATCGCGCTCCGCCTTGCCGCAGCAAATGTGAGGGTTACCGTCCATCTGCCGCAGGTCCTCGGCGCTGTACATCGCTCGGGTTCCCGTCAGCTTGGCCGCGGCTTGCACAAACGGCAGGCCGAGTCGTGCCGCAACCAAGGGAATCGCCACTTTCGGCACGCGCGCGCCGCTCACCCGCTTGGCCCGGGCCAGCAGCTCCTTGAGCGAGTACCACTGCCCGCCGAGGATGTAGCTCTCGCCCCACCCCCCCTTATGGGCGGCCGCGATGGCGCCCGCGCTGACATCGCTCGCCGCGACCGCGTTGAAGCCTCCGCCAAACACCGCGGGCAGCTTCCCGTCGAAGAAATCGAAGAACATCTGCACGATGCCAACGTGGTGGGTCTCGTGCGCGCCGATGACCACGGTCGGATGAACAATGACGGCATCGAGCCCCTCGGCCAGCACCGACCGCACCACCTGCTCGCCGACGATCTTGGCGCGCACATACGGCGAGCCTGCAGCGGCCGGCAGTCGTGCGCGCCGCTCGTCCAGCGGGACCTCCAGCGGCGCCTGATCAAACACGACGATCGAAGAAAAGTAGATCAGCCGCTCGACGCTTTGATCGAGCGCTGCCCAGGCGGCGTTACGCGCCCCCTCGACGTTGACCTGCCACATGCGAAGGTCGTGCTTGGCCGTCGTGCTGACGATCGCCGCCAAGTGATACACGTGCCGGGCACCTGCAAACGCAGCGTGCAGCGCAGCGGCGTCGCGCACGTCGGCCTCGACCACCTCCGCGCCTTCGTCCCGCAGCGTCGCCGCCCCAGGATCGCCGGGCACGACAACGGCGCGCACCTGCCCGCCCGCGGCCAGCAACATGCGCGTGAGCTCCATACCGACCTGGCCGGTCGCGCCGGTGACGACATCGAGCGCCATGGCGGGGTTTTATGACTAAAAGAGGTACGGCACCAGCGCGCGGCGATACCGTGGGTAATCGGGAAACTTCTCGCGGTACCAGCGGTGGGTCGCCAGCGCGCGCGGCACCAAGTTTGCGGCCGACAACGTCAGGATGAACACGCCCGCCAGCGACCAGGTGAGCGTCGCGAACCCAACCCACGCCATCAGCTCGCCGAGGTACTGGGGGTTGGTGACGTACCGGAAGCCGCCCCCCCGAGGGATCCGGTAGACCTTATCGCCGCGCTCGACCTCGTCCGGAGTGCGAAGCGCACGGATGATCGCGTCGGACTTGATGTTCAAGGCGAGTCCTGCCCCGTACAGCGCGGCGCCGATTAAAAAACGCGGGTCTGCCATCCATCCTGCCGTGAGGTGATCGCCGTAGCGGGACAGGTAATACCCGTGCAGGTAGCCGTGCACCGCGGTGACCATCATCCCGGTTGTGACCACCAGGATGCTGAAGCTCCGGCTGTCCTTGGGGGCGCGGATGAGCCAAGGGAACACGAAGCCGCGGTTGAGGTAGTGCACCGCCCAGATCGCCGCGATGAACGCGGGGGCCGTCAAGGCCGCGCGCGGGCCCGTGAGGAATGCGGGCCAAAACACGAGCGTGGCCGGTAGCTCCATCAAGATCCACCCCCACCGCGGGTGGAACTTCCTCATGGACATGCTGTCGCCAAACCGGCCGTACGGCGCATTGAACACACGCGAAACCAGCAGGGTCAGCACGGGCATGGCCAGCGCAACTGCGAGGATTGTGTCGTAGACGGGGTCGCCGGTGTACCAGCTCACGGGCCCGCATGGTGCACGCCCCCGCGGAAAAATAGTAGACCGGTGGACCATGCGTGACCATCAACCGCTGCGTGGAGATGCGACGGGCGTCACGGACGGGGCTCGGCGCCTTCCGTGGGACGAGACGACCGATGTCGTCGTTGTGGGGCTGGGCGCCGCGGGCGGTGGCGCGGCCATCGAGGCCCGGGCCTCCGGGGCCCGGGTGACCGTGCTCGACCGGTTCGCGGGCGGTGGCGCAACCGCCAAGAGCGCAGGGGCCATCTACTTCGGCGGCGGGACCGAGCTCCAGCGGGCGGCGGGCTACGAAGACTCGCCCGAGAACATGTTCAACTACCTCAAGCTCGAGACCCAAGACGCGGTTCCCGAGTCGACCTTGCGCTCGTTTTGCGAGACG
>Ga0316189_10002523_pt1 | contig 17896 bp, 9 predicted proteins | sample LowCovwburrow_MG_FD_204930 | JGI IMG/M metagenome (GOLD analysis project Ga0316189, IMG submission 204930) | Coastal sediment microbial communities from Maine, United States - Lowes Cove worm burrow | ecosystem: Environmental > Aquatic > Marine > Coastal > Sediment | place: USA: Maine...
GATCTATGCCTTCCAGTTCAGGTACCCGGGGCTCGATGCCGGTGGCAATGGCGATATGATCGTAATCGCCCGCCAGCAGCTGCTCTGTGGTGACCCGTGTATTGAGTTGCAGGTCTATGCCCAGTAATTCAATCATCCTTCGGTAATAGCGCAGTGTTTCCTCAAACTCCTCTTTTCCGGGAATACGCTTCGCCAGATTGAACTGTCCGCCAATTTCGTTGGCGGCGTCGAACAGGCTGACCGAGTGGCCGCGCTGGGCCGCCACCGTCGCGTAACCCAGTCCGGCGGGCCCGGCGCCAATCACCGCAATACGTTTGGACTTGTCCGTGGGAATGTAATTCAGCAGCGTTTCGTGGCAGGCCCGGGGATTTACCAGGCAGCTGACCTCGCGGCCGGTAAAGGTGTGGTCGAGGCAGGCCTGGTTGCAGGCAATGCAGGTATTGATCTCGTCCTCGCGCCCCTGCAAGGCCTTGTTGACGAAGTCGGCGTCCGCCAGCATGGGGCGAGCCATGGAGACGAGGTCAGCATCCCCCCGGGCCAGCACCGCTTCTGCCACATCCGGCATATTAATACGGTTACTGGTGATCGTCGGAATGCCCAGCTCGCTGCGCAGGCGGCCTGTCACGCCGGTGAACGCCGCGCGGGGTACCCGGGTGGAGATAGTCGGCACCGCCGCCTCGTGCCAGGTAAAGTGGGTGCTGATAATAGTTGCCCCCGCTTTCTCTACGGCCTGCCCGAGTTGCACAATTTCATCCCGGGACATGCCTCCCTCCAGCATGTCCATTGCAGCAATGCGGAAGATCACGATGAAGTGCTCGCCCACGGCAGCGCGTATCCGGCGCACGACTTCGAGTGGAAAGCGCATCCTGTTCTCGTAACTGCCACCCCAGCGGTCACTGCGGCGGTTGGTTTTTTCCACCAGGAAGGTGCTGAGCAGGTAGCCTGCCGAGCCGATGATTTCCACCCCGTCATACCCTGCTTCCTGGGCCCGGCCGGCGCAGTTGGCAAAGTCCGCCAGTTGTTTTTCAATGCCGGCCTCGTCGAGTTCTACAGGCGTGACCGGAGAAATGCGCGACTTGACCGCGGAGGGGGCCACGCTGTTGGGGGTATAGGCCAGTGGTCCCGCGTGCAGGATCTGCATGCAGATCTTTATCTCAGGATCGACCTTGTGCACGGCCTCGGTAATGATTCGGTGTTGGGACGCCTCTTGCGCGGTAGCCAGCTTGGCGCCAAAACCGCCTTCCTCATTCGGTGAGATACCGCCGGTAATGATCATGCCAACCCCGCCGCGAGCGCGCTCGGCGAAGTAGGCAGCCATGCGCTCAAAGCCGTTTTCCGCCTCCTCCAGCCCGGTGTGCATTGAGCCCATGATCGCCCGGTTTTTGATAGTGGTAAAACCCAGGTCAAGCGGCGAGAAAAGGTGCGGGTAGCGTTCTTTGCCTATCATTGTGTTGTCCTCAAAAACGGGTGCATGGCCTAGGCCTCTTCGGTCACTTCAATGTCGATGAGGATATCATCTGCTGCGACCTGTGCGCCGGCCTCCACCCTGACCTCCTGCACAGTGCCGCTAGCCTCTGCCACGATTTCGTAGTGCATTTTCATGGCTTCCAGCACCGCCAGGGTCTGGCCCGCCTCGACCGCATCGCCCGGCGCAACCCTTACTTCCAACAACAGGCCATGCATGGGTGCACTTATGCTGCCGCCGCCACCCGTCTGGTCGAGTGCCCCGTCCAGGCGAATCAGGTCACAGTACTGGCCCGCGCGGCCCTCTATGGAGAGATAGAGTTTGCCGCTGTGTGGGGTATGGAGGCGTACCCTGTATCTGACCTCGTCAATCCCGACATGGGCGCAGGTTCCTTCGATAGACAACAGTTCTACCAGGCAGGACTCATCGGAGCTGAATACCTGGTAACGGGTGGAGCCGGAACTCGTGGGGCCAAGGGCCATCACCGCAAGATCGTGCGTCAGTTCACCGTGCTGATAGCGTTTGCGCGATATCAGGGCGCTGGCGCTGGACCAGTCGCGCAACTGTGGGGCCACCAATATGCTGCTGGCGTAAAGCGCCTCATGCTCCAGCGCCAGTTCGAGAACGGCCGCCACGGCGCTGTCGGCAAACGTGGGCACGGCATCGGCTATCCCGTCCTCCCCGAATTCCTCGGCGATGAATGCGGTTGTAGCCTCGCCCGACGCAAAACGTTCTTTCTGCAGGCAGGCCACCAGGAAATCGCGGTTGTGGCGGGTACCGAACAGCACCGTTTCCTGCAGCGCCTCGATCAGTCGCAGCCGGGCGATGTCCCGGCTGGGTCCGCTGGCGATGATCTTGGCCACCATGGGATCGTAAAACGGCGAAATCTGTTGGCCACTGGCGATACCGCTATCCACCCTTATTCCCGGGCCTTCGGGAGGTGACCATAAATCTACCGGGCCGGAGGTTGGCAGGAAGTCCTGGGCCGGGTCCTCCGTGTAAAGGCGGACTTCCATGGCGTGGCCTGACAGGGTGATGTCGTCCTGGGTCAGGCCCAGCGGCTCACCTTGAGCCACCTGTATCTGCAGCGCTACCAGGTCCAGCCCGGTAATCAATTCGGTTACCGGATGTTCCACCTGCAGGCGCGTGTTCATTTCCAGAAAGTAAAACTTGCCACTTTCGTCCAGCAGAAATTCAACCGTGCCGGCGCCTCGATACCGGATACTCGCGGCTGCGGCCACCGCGGCCGCTCCCATGTCGGCGCGCAGGGTGTCCGTCATTACCGGGCAGGGTGCTTCCTCTATGACTTTCTGGTGGCGGCGCTGCACGGAACAGTCGCGCTCTCCCAGGTGCACGGTGTTGCCCATGGTGTCGGCGAACACCTGGACTTCGACATGGCGCGGGCGAATGATGGCTTTCTCGAGGATGAGCTCACCGGAACCAAAGGCGGACTCCGCCTCTGCCCTGGCCAGGTTAATGGCGTTGGCCAGCTCTTGCAGGTCGTGTACCAGGCGCATGCCGCGGCCACCTCCGCCGGCAGCCGCCTTCACCATCAGTGGTGACCCTATCCTGCTGCCTTCCTCAAGCAGCACTGCATCGCTCTGGTCTTCGCCCTCGTATCCCGGTACGCAGGGTACCCCGGCGTCTATCATGCGGCGCTTGGCCTCGGCCTTGTTACCCATGAGGTGGATAGCCTCGGGCGCGGGGCCGATAAAGACCAGCCCTGCCTCCTCGCAGGCGCGGGCAAAGTCGGCGTTCTCACTCAGGAAGCCGTAGCCCGGGTGAATGGCGCCGGCGCCACTGGTCCTGGCCGCGTGCAGGATATTGTCCTGCACCAGGTAGGATTCGTTGACCGGTCCGGGCCCGATACAAACCGCCTCATCGGCCATCTGCACATGTGGCGCTCCTGCGTCAGGCTCGGAGTAAACTGCCACCGTGCGGTAGCCCTGGGCTCTTGCGGTGCGTATGACGCGGCAGGCAATCTCACCGCGGTTGGCCACCAGTATGCTGGTAAATTGTGTCATCAGACTCTCCGGCGATTAGTGTGTTGCCCACTGGGGTTTGCGTTTTTCCACAAAGGCGGCAACGCCCTCGCGGCCTTCCTCGCTCAACATGCAGTCAGCGAAACCCCGTGAGGCGAAATCCAGCGCGTCGGCGCGCGGCAGGCGTGTTGTCTCGAATACGATGCTCTTGGTGACGGCATTGGCGCCCGGTGCGCACAGGGCAATTTGCGCCAGCACCTCAGCGCATTTGGCGTCCATGTCTGCGGCGTCTTCCGCCAGCAGGTGTCCTATGCCATATTGCACCGCCTCCTCGCCCTTGAAGCGCGCGCCGGTCAGCATCAGTCGCCGGGCCTGGGTCAGCCCTACCCGCTCGGTGACGAAGGGTGCAATCTGCGCCGGGGGAATGCCCAGGCTGGTTTCGCTCAGCCTAAAGCGGGTCTCCCGGGTGACGATTGTGACGTCGCCTACACAGGCAAGGCCCAGACCGCCACCGATGGCTGCGCCCTCTACCAGAATGATAACGACCTGGGGCTGCTCGTTGAGTTTGATCATCAGGTCCCCGAAAGTGCGGTTCCCCCGGGCCACCTCGATCTTGTCCGGTTCGCCGCCCTGCAGGCCGGATTTGAAACCCTTGATGTCGCCGCCGGCGCAGAAAAAACCGCCCTTGCCGCGCAGGATGATGGTGCGCAGTTCGCGGGTATCGCGGCATGCGTCCAGCACCGCACTGAGCTCGTCGACCATCTCGGCGGACAGGGCGTTTTTTGCCTCGGGCCGATTAAGCCAGATAGTGAGCACGCTGCCTTGCTGTTCCAGGATGAGGGCCGTTGTGTCGGGTAATGCTGTCATCGTGTGTCTCCAGAATAGTTTGCGACGGTTTCCTGTGCTGCACGCTACATCCGTGCAATGCCGAAGCTGTTGGGGCGCACGGTGCGATGCCGGGTTTCCCAGACCGTTTCGAGCAGGAAGCCGAGGGTCTTGCGGCTGTCGCGCGGATCGATCATGCCATCGTCCATGAGGTGGCCGGACGTATAAAATGCGCTGGACTGGCTGTCGAACAGATTGGCAAGGTAGGCCTCCTGCTTGGCAAGGGCTTCCTCATCCGGCTCCTGACCCATGGCCGTCGCTTTGCCGCGCGCCACCATGGACATGGTTTTCGCCGCCTGCTCGCCGCCCATCACGCCGGTGCGCGCATTGGGAAAGGTGTACAGGAAATCCGGCTCGTAGGCGCGTCCGCACATACCGTAGTTGCCCGCGCCGAAGCTTGCACCTGTCATCAGGGTGATGCGCGGAACCTCCAGGTTGCGCACGGCCTGAATCATTTTTGACCCGTGCTTGATCATGCCGGCACGCTCTGACTTTGTGCCCACGATATAGCCCGTGGTGTTCTGCAGGAATATCATGGGGATGTTGGCCTGGTCGCATAGTTGCAGAAATTGTGTTGCCTTGGTGGCGCCTTCGGGATCGATGGGACCGTTATTGCCGATCATGCCGCAGGGCAAACCAAAAATATCTGCCTGTATGCAGACCGTGGCGGCACCGTAGCGCGGCTTGAAGTCCATAAAATCGGAGCCGTCCACCACCCGCGCAACCAGCTCGCGCATGTCGTAGGGGTTGCGGTAGTCGCAGGGAATGACGCCTGCCAACTCGTCCTGGTCGTAAACCGGTTCGAGGTAGCCGCGGCGCGCAGGGGCAGCGCAGTCCTTGTTCCATTGCAGGCGGTGCAACAGTTCCCGGCACATCTGTACCGCCTGCCCGTCGTTCTCCGCCAGGTATTCCGCCAGGCCGGATACCGACGCATGCATTTCCGCGCCACCGAGTTCCTCTTCGGTCGCTATTTCACCCGTCGCAGCCTTGAGTAGAGGCGGGCCCGCCAGGAATGCGCGGCCGTTACCCTTGACCGCAATTACGTAATCACTGAGGCCAGGCATATAAGCGCCACCAGCGGTGGACGAGCCGTGCAGGATGGAGATGACGGGAATGCCCGCCTTGCTCAGTTTGGCCAGGTTACCGAACAGGGCCCCACCGTTGGAAAATCCCTCGACCGTATAGTTGATCAGGTCGCCCCCGGCGCTTTCCACCAGGTGGACAAAGGGGAGTTTTTGTTCCAGTGCAATGACCTCCGCCCGGGTAACGCGATAGCCACCGGCGGTGGTCAGGGAGCCCGCCTGTATACCGCTGTCATCAACCACCACCACACAGCGTACGCCACTGATGAAGCCAATGCCGGCAATAATCGTGCTACCCGGGATGGACTTGTCCGGATCTGGGTTGTCGAGCAGGTAACCGGCGATATTTCCTATCGCCATAAACGGCATGCCGGGATCCAGTAGCCGGGCCAGGCGCTCTCGCGGCGTCAGCTGGCCGCGCGCTTCGAACCGGGGGCGGCGCTTTTCGGAGATCATCGCACCACGGGCGTTCAGTCTTTGCAGGTGCTCGATGTGCGCCAGCATGTCCTCGCGATTCTTGCGAAAGCTGTCTGACCCGGGATTGATTTTTGAGTTGAATAGCGTCATCAGAGCATCTCCGCAATGGTCGCCGGTACAGGAATTGGACAGGACAGCAGCAGCTGGGCATAGCCCTTGGCCTGCGGGTCGTTTCGTATACTGGCCACGCCACCCCCGCCCAGCACGTCGTGCAACAGGAAGTTGATGGCGTTGGATCCGGGCAGCAGGAAACGTTCGACATTGCCCGGCCCGGTGCTGTTCAGGAAGTGGGCGAAACGCTCGGTGACCACGTCCTCGGTAAGCGCCGCGTAGATATAGGGCAGGTAGGCGGGGTCCCGCGCGATGATCCCGATATTGGCCTTGTTGCCCTTGTCGCCGCTTCGTCCCCAGGCCAGGGCGATCAGCGGTACCTCGACCGTGGCTTGTGCTGCGTTTGTTTCCGGGGTGGGGGGGCGTGCAATCTTCGTGATATCGAGCGGCTGTCCGTAGGACTCATCGCAGGGTATGTTCTCTTCATTCAACAGGATGCGCGCCTCGACCTGACTCCTGGGGGTGGTGAAGGAGAACAAGCGCACAACCGGCGAGGGTCTGGGGCGTCCGCCAGCGAAGCCGGACAGCCCCGGCGGGGTCGCCAGGCCGAGGCCCACCGCTTCCTTGAGCAGTATGCCGATGCCGGCCGCGTCAGGGTGCTTGGCAGCAATTTTCATCGCGACCTCACGGCTGCCGCCCGGTTGCGCGAACTTGCCAAACTGGCTCTCTGCGCCTATCAGTTCAATGCTGGTTTCGCTGAAGTCCGCCAGCCCGAAAGCCTTGAAGACATTGCGGGATGCCTCAAACACAGCCTCGCCCAGGACGCGGGCCTTTTTGTCCGCATCAATGCCGTAAAACGTCATGTAGGTGCCGCCGCGGAACTGGTCGGCGTAGGTCGCGCTGACCTTGTAGGTGTCGGGCGCGGGTCGGCCGGTTGCGCCTGCGACCCTTACCCGGTTATCACCCGCCGGCTCAATGGTAGCGGTGGAGAAATCGCAAACCACGTCGGGCAAGATATAGGCCTGTGGATCACCGATCTCGTAGAGCATTTGTTCCGCGACAGTACCCACGTTGACCAGGCCGCCGGTGTTGTTCGGTTTGGTACAGATAAAGCTGCCGTCGGACGAGATTTCGGCAATGGGGTAGCCCATGTTCGCCAGTCCCGGTACCTGGTCCCAGTCGGTGAAATTGCCACCGGTGGCCTGGGGGCCGCACTCAAGGATATGGCCAGCCAGTGAGCCCATGGCCAGCTGATCCAGGTCGTCTCTGCCCCAGCCGAAGGCATGAATACAGGCACCCAGGGTGACGGCGCTGTCTACGCAGCGCCCTGTGATCACTATATCTGCACCCTGCTCCAGGGCGCGGGCGATGGGGAAGGCGCCCAGATAGGCGTTGATGCTCAGCAGGCTGCGGGCCTCGGGGAAAGACTCGCCGGAAAACATCTCCGTTGTGCCGGCTGCGGCCAGCTGCCCGGCCGTTGCCATCAGGTCGTCTCCCACGATGCAGGCGACACTGAGCTCGAGGCCTTGCTCGGCAATCAGGGTTCGCAATGCCTCGGCGCAGGCCAGTGGATTGACGCCGCCGGCGTTGGAGACCACCTTGATGCCCCGCTGCGCGATCTTTGCCAGGTTGGGCTGCATCGCAGCGGTGACGAAATCGACCGCGTAGCCTTTGGTTTCGTCCTTGGCTCGGGCGCGGGCCATAATCGACATGGTAATTTCCGCGAGGTAATCGTAGACGATATAGTCCAGCCCCTCGCAGTCCAGCAATTGGGGGGTAGCGCGGGCTGCGTCGCCCCAGAACCCGCTGGCGCCGCCAATGCGTAATACGGAGTCAGTCATACCTGGTTTCCTGCCTGTGCATGATAAAGACAGGCAATAGTACTCAGTCGGGCCAGGCTTCACACGGGAAATGGCGCCACCAAGCACAGAGTTGGCGCCAACCGGGAGCCTGCCGGCAGGCAGCCGATGCCGCGCGGCTCATGCTACTCTTAGTGCCCTGAATAATGTGACAGGAGCTGTCTGGTTTGGAGGTTCGCGACATACCCGGTGAGGGTGCAGTTTACGCGAGGGCGCTAAACGGACCGATGGACCTGGCGGCGGCGCTGGGTGCTGACTCCGAGATGCTTGCAGCCGATGCCGGCCTTGATACCAGCCTGCTGACCGTGCCCGATGCGCTGCTGCCGGTATCCACCTATTACCGGCTGCAGGAGCAATTCCTGCAGCATACCGGCAACCCGGACTTTGGTTTGCTGAGCGGACGGGTGTCGCACATGGAGAATGCCCACCTGTTTCTCTACCTGGCCTCTGCCAGCCAGACCTTGCGGGACTGGCTGAATATGGTCCCCACCGTAGCGAGCATTCTCGGTGATGTGGGTTCTATCAGGATCGCCCGATATCGCGATGACTTTGCGTTGGAGTGGCACCCGCTGCGGCCGCCGGACCCGGAGCGCTGCGTGGTCACTGACAGCCTGCTGTCCGCCGCGGCGCTGCAAATGGATGGCTATTGCCTGCTACCGGTGCGGCCCCACCGGGTTGACCTGAGTTACCCCCGCCCCGAAAACCTCGATATGTTGCGCGCCACTTTTGGTGCCCCCCTGTATTTCGACCAGGCGGTCAGTGGCCTGCATTACGACTGGAAAATGCTCGACAACCCGCAGGTGCATGTCAGTACGCGGTTTTATGACACCGTGGCTGAGGAGTTCTCCGCCTTTTTCAGCGGCGATGCCTCCGGCACAGACCCGTTTTCCCTGAGCCTGCACACCGCGATCAGACGGTTGCTGCCCGCAGGCGGCTGCTCTATCGACAGTATCGCCGCGGATATGAGTGTGTCGCGCCGTACCCTGCAGCGACGCCTCAAGGATAGGGATACGAATTTCCAGCAATTATTGCAGCGAGTAAAGTCCACGCTGGCCAGGAAATATCTTGAGGACAAGAGCCTGAGTATTATCGAGATTGCGCTGTTGTTGGGCTACGGCGACCCCTCGTCCTTTTCCGCGGCGTTCAAATCATGGACCGGCCTTACGCCTACAGAATTTCGACGCCAGTGATGCCACTCCAGCCAGCTGTCCCTTCCGTGACAGGAGAACGTTGCCCGACCGGGTTAAAGTAGGCGTTTTCAGTCAAGCAGGACAACACAATGAAGACATTTGATCAGCGCGTAGTGGTTATTACCGGCGCCGCGTCCGGCATAGGCCGGGCACTGGCGGTGCAACTGGCAGCCCGGGGTGCCAGCCTGGCATTGGCAGATATGAATAGGGAGGGCCTTGAAGAGACCAGGGCGCTGATTGGTGAGGTCGGGTCGCGTTGCACCCTGCAGTGCCTGGACGTGGCCGACCGGGAGGCGTTTGAAGCCTTTGCCAGCCAGGTTATAGCTGACCATGGCGAGGTAAACGTGGTGATCAATAACGCGGGGGTTACGCTGGTGGACTCGGTTGAACACCAGAGCTACAAGGATTTCGAGTGGTTGATGAATATCAATTTCTGGGGCGTTGTGCATGGCACCCGGGCCTTCCTGCCGCATCTGCAGCAGGCTGCAGACGCCCATATCGTCAATATTTCCAGTGTATTCGGTCTGGCCGCCGTACCCATGCAGAGTGCCTACAACGCGTCCAAGTTCGCGGTGCGTGGGTTTACCGAAGCCCTCAAGATGGAGCTTGCCGGTAGCCACATCCGGGTCAGTTGCGTGCATCCGGGCGGTATCAAGACCAGCATCGCGCGCAGCGCCCGCATGAATCTGGAAACGACGGGAGTTTCGCGGGAGGAAATGGGCGCGGGTTTCGACGCCAAGGCGTCCACCACAGCGGATCAGGCTGCCGCTATCATCATTCGCGGTATGCTCAAGAACAAGCGCCGTATCCTGGTGGGTACCGATGCAAAGATCCTGAGCCTGGTGACACGCCTGTTTCCCGGCAGTTACGAAAAGCTGCTGGGTCTGGAAAAGGCGGTTCGAGCGCGTCGCAAAGACCCGCAGGCTCCGGGCCTCCCCCTCCAATAGCGAGGTTTTACGGGGCCATCCGGTTGATCCGACAGATGATCCCGAACGTAAATCCATTACAGTTCTTTACGTTTAACGCACGTACGATTACCTGCCGTTGAGGTAATATGCGGGCGTTTTTTCTCCCTCCGGGTCGCCCACCGCATACATCGCGCACGGTGTCGGCGAGCCGGGGGCACTGTTTAAAAGTGGATCGGCATCAATGAAAAACAAGTGGATAAGGCGCGGTTTGCCCCTGCTGGTGTTATCCGCCGCGGTGGTGGTCGCCGTAATTATGGTGAAGAGCCGACCTGAACTGCCGCGCCGTGAAAGTGCCGCTGTGATCCCGTTGGTGGATGTGATGGTGGCCCAGCCAGGACCGATTCCCGTGACCGTGAGTTCCCGCGGTACCGTGGCAGCCAGGACTGATATCGAGCTGGTATCCGAGGTTTCCGGACGGGTAGTCTGGGTGGCCCCCGAGTTTGTGTTAGGGGGTGCCGTCAGGCAGGGCGATACCCTGTTGCGCATCGATCCCCTCGATTATGAAGTGGCGCTATCGGTAGCCCGCGCAGCTGTGGCCAGTGCCGAATTGTCCCTTGCCGAGGTGCAGGTGGTCGTCAAGAAGGCCGCTATCGAGGAGGCCAAGGCGCAGGTGCAGGCATCGCGAGACAGGCTGCGCCAGGCAGAGGCCGACCTTGCCAACACCACCATTGTTGCTCCATTCGATGCCGTTATTGACTCCAAGCGAGCTGACCTGGGCCAGTACGTGCAGGCAGGGTCGGCGCTGATGCGTTTGCTGAGCACTTCCAGCGCAGAGGTGAGGTTACCGCTGCTCGCATCGGACGTGCCCTTCGTAAGCTATGGCCAGTTGCCTGATGGCAGTTGGCCTGAGGCGACGCTGACCGCGCGGTTTGGCGATATCGAGCGCAGCTGGCAGGCGCGGCTGGTCCGCCTGGAGCAGCGGCTGGACGAACAGACCCGTGTTTTCTACCTGGTGGCAGAAATAGAGGCGCCCTATGATGCAGCGCGTCACCCCTGGCCCCTGTCGATTGGACTGTTTGTCGACGCCCTCATCCAGGGGGTCGAGATACCGGTGGCAACCCGCATACCCCGCTCCGCGCTGCACGGCGGCGACGCCGTGTACCTGGTGAAGGAGGGCATGATACGCAAGCGCCTGGTTGAAGTGTTACGCCGTGACCGCGACACCGTGCTGGTGGGCGCCGGCCTGGCCGCGGGGGACGAGGTCATACTGTCGCGCCTGGATATCATGGTGGATGGCATGCGTGTAGCCGTGGCGTCCTGAGGTGTCCACTCTCCTGAAAGAGCACGGTGTTATCGCCTGGATGGCAAGGAACCCGGTTGCCGCGAACCTGCTGATGCTGGTTGTCATGGTAGGCGGGCTCGCCTCGGTGGGTGGCATTACCAAGGAAGTCTTTCCTTCTTTTCCGTCGGAGACAGTGACGATCACCGTGCCCTATCCGGGCAGTTCACCGGAAGAGGTGGAAGAGGGGATCGTGCTGAAAATCGAGGAGGCGATACAGGACATCGTCGGTGTTGACGAGATCCGCTCGGTGGCGCGTGAAGGTGTCGGTACGGTCACTGTCCAGCTCGAGGCGGGCACGCCCATGACCAAGGCGCTGGGCCAGATCAAGTCCAGGGTGGATGGCATTGCCGCATTTCCGCTCAATGCAGAGGAACCCATTGTCGACGAAGTGGTGTCGCGCACTCGCGCGATGCGCCTCACCCTTTACGGCGCGCTGGAAGAATATCAGTTGAAAGAACTGGCCCAGCAGCTGCGCGACGAGGTCCTGCTGCTGCCGGGCATCACCCAGGTGTCCATCAGTGGAGAGCGGGATTACGAGATATCGATCGAAGTATCGGACTCGACCTTGCGCCGCTATGGCCTCGATTTTAACGATGTGGTGCGGGCAGTTCAGGCGCGGTCGCGCGACCTGCCAGGCGGCAAGATGCGCACCGACGCCGGCTCCATTACCTTGCGTTCAGTGGGGCAGGCCTACACAGGTGAGGACTTCGCTGACCTGACCGTGATTACCCGCGACGATGGCACGCGCCTCACTCTGGGGGACGTGGCAACGGTCAGCGACATGTTTGAAGACCAACCAGTGATGAGTCGGCTCAACGGCAAGCCCAGTCTCACCCTGGAAGTGGATCGCGTGGGTGATCAGGATGTGTTGGCCATCACCGAGACACTGCGCGCTTACGTCGATCGCAAGCAGGGCGAACTCCCGCCCGGTGTTGAGCTCACCGCCTGGTCTGATCGCAGCGTAACGCTCAACGGGCGCATCGAGCTGATGTTGAAAAGCGCTGCGCAGGGCGCGTTCCTGGTGCTCATTACCCTTGCCCTGTTCCTCAATCTCTCGTTGGCGTTCTGGGTGGTGCTGGGGGTGCCCTTCTCGATTCTAGGTGCATTGCTGGTGATCAACCTGTTCGGCCTGCCCGTTTCGATCAACGTCATTTCCGTATTCGGGTTCATCCTGGTACTGGGGATGTTGGTCGATGATGGCATTGTCACGGCAGAGAGTGCCTACGCCCAGCTGGAACAGGAGCGACAGGGTGTCGATAGTATCGTGAGGGGTGTAAGGGCGGTTGCAGTAGCCACGATTTTTGGCGTCCTCACCACCATGATTGCCTTTTCACCGGCCTGGTTCCTGGATAGCGGCGTGGGGCGCATCATGACCCACATTGTGCCTATCGTGGTGCTGTGCCTGATGTTTTCCCTGATCGAGACCAAGCTGATCCTGCCGGCACACCTGCGTCATCTGCGGATCGGGGAAGACCGTTATGCGCCCGGCTCCTTCATGGGCAGGCTCACGGCGATACAGGAGCGCTGCGCCGGCGCGCTGCAGCAATTCGCCAATACCCACTATCGCGCCGCGCTGCAGTGGGCGGTAGACATGCGCTATACCACGCTGGCCATTTTCCTGGGCGGGCTGGTGATTTGCCTGGCACTTGTGCCGGCGGGCATCGTGCGTTTTGTGTTCTTTCCCAATGTACCGTCCGACCAGATCAATATCAGCCTGAAGATGCCCCAGGGCACGCCGTGGCAAACAACCCATGACTACACCCTTCGTATAGAGGAGGCTGCCGGTCAAATGAACGAGCGTTACCGGCAGCTGGAGGGAGCGGAAGAAGGTGTGATCCTCGAGCTTATGTCGTTGTCTACCCAGGACACAGAATCCCAGGTGACGGTGGAATTATTACCCAGTACCGAACGCTCGATCACATCGGTAGAACTGGCCGGGTGGCTGCGCGAAAGCCTGGGGGATCTGCCGGGTGTGCAATCGCTGATCTTCGATGCCAATGCCGGGCCCCCGGGGTCGGCGGTGGATATCGAGCTGGCTGGCCGCGACCTCGATGCCCTGCGCGGTGCGGCCAGCGAATTGAAGCTGGCCCTGCTGGGTTATGACGGCCTGTACGATATCCGGGACAGCTTTGACGCCGGCGGGCCGGAGCTGGATATCCGACTCACCCCCGAGGGCGATGCGCTGGGGCTGGGGCAGGTGGAGCTCGCCACGCAGGTCAGACAGGCCTTTTTTGGCGCTGAGATCCAGCGAATGCAGCGCGGACGGGATGAAGTTCGGGTCTATGTGCGCTTTCCCGCCGAGGAGCGTGCCACGGTGGAGTCTTTGCGCGCCATGTGGATTGATGTGCCGGGTCGCGGCAAGGTGCCATTTGAAGTGGTGGGAGAGGCGCGCGAACGCATCGGGGTCAGTGTTATCAACCGCTTCAATCGACAGCGGGTGGTGAACGTTGAAGCGGACGTGGATAAATCCCGGGTGGAGCCCGGGGTGGTTGTTCGCGAGATTACCAGCCAGGTGCTGCCGGACATTCTCGCCCGCTATCCCGGTGTTTCCTCTCGCCTTAGCGGCGCGGCGGAAGACCAGGCAGAGACCGCTGATTCGCTGCTGCTGGGTGTGCTGACCATCATGCTGATGATTTATGCCGCACTGGCGATACCGCTGAAAAGCTACGGCCTGCCGCTCATTATCATGTCGGTGATTCCCTTCGGGATCGTGGGTGCCATTCTCGGGCACCTGATCGTGGGCAGCAGTATCAGTATTTTATCGGTGATAGGCATGATCGGCCTGGCGGGGATTGTGATCAATGACAGCCTGGTATTCGTGGACCACATCAGCGGCCGGTTGCGCCTGCTCGATGAAGACTGGCGACAGGCTGTGGTGGAAGGTGGTGTGCGGCGTTTCAGGCCTGTACTGCTGACCTCGGTCACGACTTTCATGGGCCTGCTGCCTATCCAGCTGGAAACCTCTATCCAGGCACAGTTTGTGAAGCCGATGGCGATATCGATAGGCTTTGGCGTGCTGTTCGCAACCTTTGTCACCCTGTTCCTGGTGCCGGTACTGTATTTCGTAGGGCAGGACCTGAAGGGATTGCGGGCCAGGGGCCCCGGTGCGGAACAGGCGCCGGCGATCACCTAGGGCCTGGTCCGTCTAGTCGGGTCGGCGCCGCAGGCCCAACACCATCACCGTCAGCGCCGGCAACATGGTGAGCGTGACCAGGGCTGCACCAAGAATGCCAAACATCACGATTGCGCCCACACCGCGATACAGCTCGGTGCCGGCACCGGGTATCAGCACCAGCGGCGACAGGCCGCACAGGGTAGTGATAGTCGACATGGCAATAGGCCGCAGGCGCGCTTCCACCGCTTCTGTAACAGCCGCCAGCGGCGCCATCTGCTGCTCGTCGACATTCTGTACCGCCCGGTGCACGATCAGGATGGGGTTGTTTACCACGGTACCCATCAGTATCAGAAAGCCCAGCATCGAGATCATGTCGAAGGATTGCACTAACGCGCTCACGCCTACCAGCGGGAGCAGGCCGCCGACGGCGTTTAACAGCCATAGACCCACGATGCCGCCGGCAATACCCAGCGGGATCGAGGTCATGATGAGTAGCGGATAACCCCAGTGGTTGAAAATTGCGACCATGAGCAGGTAAATGATCAGCAGGGCGACCAGGTAATTGCCCAGTAGGGCCTCGCGGGTAGCGTCAAGCTGGTCGGCCGCGCCGGAGATCGCAACATTCACGTTAGCGGGAATGCCGCCGCGTTCGCGCAGGTAACCCACCACTTCTGTGCGTACCCGCTCTACGCCGGTCTCCAGCGGAATGCTGCGCGGGGGAATAACGTTCAACGTCACGGTGCGGCGGCCGTTTACCCTGCGTATGACGCTGCTGCTGACTGTTTCGGTGATGTCCGCTACCGCGCCCAATGGCAGCACCTCACCCGCCCCGGTATACAGCGGCAATCGGGCCAGGGTGTCCAGTGTCGCGTCCTGTCCCACGTTGCTGTAGAGATAAATATCAACCTTGTCGTCGTCGAGAAAAAATTCATCCACGTAGCTGCCGTCAGTCAACGCCGATACGGTGAAACCCAGTGACGCCGCTGTCATTCCAAGCTCGGCAGTGCGCGCCCACCGTGGCCGTACCTCTATCATGGGTTGGGCCAGGGTCAGGGACCCGGGACGGCTCTGGATGCGCGGCTCTTCAAAAACGTCTTCGGCCCTGCGATAGGCCGCCAGCGCCACCTGGTAAATGGTTGCAAGATCGGGGCCTGAAATATCCAGGTTGATGCTGCGGGTGCCGCCATCGTTGCTGCTGATGATCGAGCCGCGGGCCGCAAAGGCGCGCATCCCCGGGTATTCCCGGTATTTTTTTGTGAGTGCTTCCATCAGCGCTTCGATATCGCCCGCCCTGACCGGTTCTGCGATTATGCGCAGCTGGGAGGCGCTCATTCTCAGTGTCATGTAGAGAATGGCCGGCACCTGCGCCTCGCCTCGATCGTACAGGCGAGGGTCGGCGCCCACGTTGGGCAGCAGCCAGGCCTCGACCTCGTTGCCGATTTTTTTGATCGCCTCCAGGTTATAGCCCGGCGGTGCGTTCATGCTGGCAAATACCTTGGGCTCTTCTCCCTCGGGAAGGTATTCGGCCGCCGGCGTCAGCAGCCAGATCACCGCCATGCTGGCCAGGGTGGTAATGGCTATGCAGGTGACCCGCCTGGTCGGGGTTGCGATGGTGCTCTTCACCAGCGTCATCGTGGCCTGTGTGCTGCGCGAGAATGCCGCAGGAGCACCGCCACTGTTGCCGGTGCCGCCGAAGTTGAGCCTCGCGGCTGCGGCCGGTAGCACCGTCACAGCTACCAGCATGGAGGCGAGGATGGCTGCCGAGATGGCGATGGCCACGTCGGAATAAAGCTGCCCCGCTTCCTGCTCGACGAACGCCACCGGGATAAAGACCAGCACAGTCGTCATGGTCGAGGCGAACACCGCCGGCCAGACCTGCCTGACGCCATTCAATGCGGCCTGAACTCGTGCGGCGCCGCGCCTGCGCTCCAGCTCGATGCTCTCCAGCACCACGATACTGTTATCCAGGGTCATACCAATGGCGAAGGCGATGCCGGCGAGCGATATGACGTTCACGGTCCGGCCCGCCAGCAACAGACCGAGGAAGGCGACGATGATACAGATGGGGATACCCATCACGCCGACCAGGGTCGCCCGGAAAGAGCGCAGGAACAGGTACATTACCGCGGTTGCGAGCAGGGCACCGAGAATGAGGTTGCGCCATACGTTCTGGACCGATTCCTCGACGTAGCGCACGTCGTCTGATATCGGCTTGAGCTGCAGACCGGCCGGCTCCAGCAGTTCGCGGTTGATGGCGACGAGTTCCTTTTTCATCAGCCGCTTGATGTCGATCACATTGGAGCCGGCCTCGCGGCGCAGTGCGATAAATATATGAGGTGCACCGTTGAATCGGGTAACCGTGCGTTTTTCGAACTGACCCAGGCGCACCTCGGCGACATCAGACAGGCGAATGACCTGGTCGCCCCGGCGTGCCAGTATCAAACCGCTGACTTCATCGATACTTTCGAATCTGCCTATAGTGCGCAGCAGGTACTGGCGTTTACCCGATTCGATGGTGCCGCCGGATCGGTCGAGATTGCGGCTGCGTATTGCCTCGCGCAGGTCTGGCAGGGACAGGCCGCGCTGGGCGAGCCGGGCGGGATCGACCAGGATCTGGATCTGGCGCTCTTCCCCGCCCCATACCGCGACCTCCGACACGCCCGCCACGGACGCAAGGCGCGGTTTGACGTTGTCCTCAAAGAAATCCAGCGTCATGTCCATATCCAGCTGGCGCGGGTTGCCTGGCAGTGTCTCCGCACTGAAGAACATGAAGTAATTGCCCGAGAATGAATTTGCGTAAATTCTCGGCTCGTTGACATTCTCAGGGTAGGACGGCACCTGGCTGAGAGCATTGTTTACCCGGATCATCATCTGGGTAACGTCGGTACCGAACGGAAACTCCAGTTCGATCTCGGCGGAGCCACTGCGTGCCGTAGCGGTAATACGTGACAGCGTTGGCAGGTTGCGCAGGTAATCTTCCTGCTCGACGAGGATCTCCTTTTCCACGTCCTGGGGTGTGGCACCGGGCCAGCTGGTGCGTATCCCTATTGTTCGCACATCGAGGTCCGGAATCATCTGTACCGGAATGCGAAGTGCTGCAAAAATACCCAGGATACAGATGATCAAGACGGTGACCGTGAGCAGGGTGCCGCGGCTGACAATATTTTCCAGCACGCCTCTACAGCCCGCTTTGCAAGGGTCGGATTATGACTTGTTGGCCGCTCTGCAGTGCCTCATTACCCTCTACCACCACGGTAGCGCCGGCGCCCAGGCCCCTTTTGACTTCCACCATCGAGTCGAAGCTGAGCCCGGTGCTGACAAGATTTTCGCTTACCACTCCGTCGCTGACCGTCCATACCACAATGCGACCGTCCGGAAAGCGCAGGATAGCATCGCGGGGTACGACCACCCCCGATCGGCCGGTTGCCAGGTGCAGCCGCGCCTGCACCGACATTCCCGGCAGCAGGCGCTGATCGGGGTTTTCAGCAAGTACCCGCAGCAGGAAAGTGCGGGCGCCGGGGTCAGTGACGGGAACCACCG
>Ga0316189_10002524_pt1 | contig 17895 bp, 15 predicted proteins | sample LowCovwburrow_MG_FD_204930 | JGI IMG/M metagenome (GOLD analysis project Ga0316189, IMG submission 204930) | Coastal sediment microbial communities from Maine, United States - Lowes Cove worm burrow | ecosystem: Environmental > Aquatic > Marine > Coastal > Sediment | place: USA: Maine...
GACACCGGAAAAGTGGTGCGCGACCAGGATGGCAATGACAATGTAAATCAGCGGCAGGCAAGTGGAGCGCATGCCCACAGCCAGACCGGAGATGATATTGGTGGCAGGTCCCATTTTGGAACTCTCCACGATTTCGTTGACCGGGCTACGGCCTTTGGCGCAGTAGTACTCCGTGGTAAAACCAACGGCCAGACCCGCGAGCAGACCGACCACGGTGGTCCAGAAAAGGTCCATGGTGGTGACGGTGTGATCGAAACCTCTGAAAGTAAAACCCTCGCCGACGAAACGATCGATGATGAAGTAGGAGGCCACCACCATCAAGCCGGCCGAAGCCAGGGTACCAATGTTCAGTGCGGTTTGAGGGTTGCCGCCTTCAGAGGTGCGAACCAGGAAGGTGCCAAAAATGGAGACCACAATACCGGCGGAAGCAAGGCTGACCGGTAAGAAAAGGGCATTGATGGTGCCACCGCTCATGAGATCGACAGAGCCGATAACCATTGCAGCGATAATACAACCCACATAGGATTCGAAGAGGTCGGCACCCATGCCGGCCACGTCGCCTACGTTGTCGCCCACGTTGTCGGCGATGGTTGCGGGGTTGCGCGGGTCATCCTCAGGGATGTCGTTCTCAACCTTGCCGACCAGATCGGCACCCACATCGGCGGCCTTGGTGTAAATACCGCCACCCACTCGGGCGAAAAGGGCGATCGAAGAAGCTCCCATGGAGAACCCGGTAATAACGCGAACGGCCTTGGCCAGGCTCACGTCGGCGCCCATAATGTGCATGCCGTCAGGGAAGAACAGGAACATCAACAGACCCAGGCCAAAAATACCGAGGCCAACAACACACATGCCCATCACGGCACCGCCGCTGAAGGCAATGCCAAGAGCTTTGTTGAGGCTTTCACGCGCGGCGTTGGCGGTTCGCACATTTGCCGCAGTGGCAATGCGCATTCCAAAGAAACCGGCCAGTCCGGAACAAACCGCACCCAGTATGAAGCTGAATGCGATCAAGGGTGATGTATTTTCACTGTCGCCCGAGTTCTGCCAGGCAAGCAACACGGCCACTACCAGTACAAAAACGGCAAGGACCTTGTATTCCCGACTGAGGAATGCCATGGCGCCCTCGCGGATATATCCGGCAATTTCGCGCATGCGATCGGTTCCGACTTCCGCCTTGTTGACAGTCAATGACTTGATATAGCCAAAAACCAGAGCAAGGACACCGGAGCCCATAAAGAGATAAAGCAAAAGATTATTCGTCAATTTTCTCCTCCATTGATAGGGACCTGTAGCTCATCATTCTTATCAGATGTTTGCGCCTTCTTATTGAAACGCTCCATGACCTTGATCATATCCGCTTCCAACCATAAATCAAAGGCCTGCTCGGCGTCATCGAGAGATTGCCGAAACGTGGGTATTTCCTCTTGGGAAAATCCGGAAAGAACAAAATCGGGAAGAGACATCGCCCCGCGTGTTGTTGAATCGATACCAATCCGCAAGCGCGGGACCGCTTTGGTCCCCACACTCTCGATGATATGGGCCATCCCCTTTTGACCGCCGGCCGAACCAGAGGCTCGTGCGCGAATGGTACCCAGTGGAAGGGCCACGTCGTCGTAGACGACCAAAACCTGCTCTAAAGGCAGTGTGTGATGCTGGTAAAAGGAAGCCAGTGCATGACCGCTGAGATTCATATAAGTGGTGGGCTTCATAAAAAAAAGGCGGAACTTGTCCCGCTCGGATCGCCATAAGACATAGTTCCCCCCTTCATCGTCGAGCGTCGCCCCGTAACGCTCGATCAGACGGTCGAGCAACAGGGAGCCAGCATTGTGCCGGGTCCCCATATACTCTCGGCCTGGGTTACACAGGCCGACAATCAACCGTTCATCCATAAGGCATCAGTGGCGGCCTATTCCGCCGCAGCTGCAGGTTCCTCAAACTCTTCTTCCTCGGTCACTTCTTCAGCGGCACCAGGTGCGCTCAAGACAGCAACCACACGACTGGCTCCCAGCTTGTAGGTCACCCCCTCAAAAGCGGGTAGGTCACCGACACGAAGCGTATCGTTGAGTTTCATTTCGGTCACATCCACTTGAATGGCACCAATCAGGTTCTTGGGGAGACAGCTGATTTCCAATTCGTGGCGAACCAGGGATAGAACACCACCCAACTTGACGCCCTCGGATAGGCCAACCAGTTCAATTTCCACAGAGGTATGTATTTCCTGATCCATGTCCAGGCGCAAAAAGTCGACATGGGTCAAGCGGTCCGTCACAGGGTGCACATCAACCGACTTGATCATGACATGACGGGTTTCATCGGTACCTTCCAGACGCAGGTTCAAAACCGCGTTGATTCCGAGTTCCGAGTGAATCACCTTGGAAACCTGCTTGGGTTCCACGGTCAAGGCGGTAGGGGCAACACCGAGACCATAAACCACGCTGGGGATGAGACCCGATCTGCGTAAGCGCCCGGTATCGCCTTTACCCCGCCCCTCGCGGGGCCTGACCACAACTTCCTGAATTTTACTCATGTCCTTGGTTCTCCTATAAACTTTGAAACCCTTGGGGCTAAATAAAGAGCGAGCTGATCGAGCTCTCCTCGTGAATACGTTCGATGGCATCCGCCAGCATGCCGGCCAAAGTGATGACCTCAAATTTGGCAGAGTATTTCAGATCTGATCGAAGCGGGATGGAATCGGTCACAAAAACCTTAGAGAGCACGGAGTCCTCAATGCGCTGGCTGGCTGGCTCCGAAAGAACCGGATGCGAACTGGCGGCATAGATTTCACCCGCGCCAGCATCGCGCAACGCTTGTGCGGTTTGCGTCAAGGTGCCCGCAGTATCAATGATGTCGTCATAGATCAGACAATCCGAGCCTTTAACATCGCCGATGATATGCATGACCTGAGAAATATTGGCGCGTTCCCGACGTTTGTCGACGATGGCCAGCGAGGAGTTATTAAGGCGCTTTGCCAGGGCTCGGGCGCGCTCCACACCACCGGCATCAGGTGCAACAACCACAAACTCCCGGTTCATTTCCCGCAGGGGCTCAATCATGACGGCCGCTGCATACAGGTGATCAACGGGGATATTAAAGAATCCCTGAATCTGATTAGCATGCAGGTCAACGGTCAAAACGCGATCGGAACCAGCGGTCCCCAGGATATCGGCCACGAGCTTAGCCGAGATCGGCACCCGAGGTCGCTCCTTACGGTCCTGGCGGGCATAACCGAAGTAGGGCATGACTGCGGTGATCCGACCGGCAGAAGCCCGTTTGAAGGCATCGATCATCACCAGCATTTCAACCAGGTTGTCATTCACAGGATAACAGGTACTCTGCACCAGGAAAATATCCGCGCCGCGAACGTTTTCTTTGATCTGCACAGAGATCTCGCCGTCCTTGAAACGGTTTACGGAAATTTTCCCTAAGGGAAGCCCAAGAGCTTTTCCAATTTTCTCAGCGAGGGAAATATTGGAGTTCCCTGTAAACAAAAGCATTTGACCGGCTTGAGGTCTCATGAAACCACTACCTACCATCTTAAATGAATCGCAATTGACGTGTGCGCCTGAAAAGAAAGAGGTGGCTGGGGAGGAAGGATTCGAACCCTCGAATGGCAGGACCAAAACCTGCTGGCTTGCCGCTTGCCGACTCCCCAACACCACTAGGCAAAGGTTACAGCGTGTTAAACACACCACCTTTGCGAACACACGAGGCGTATATTGCCCCACTTTCAGTCGTGCGTCAATAAAAAAAGAAGTTTTTTATTTCGATTTACGTACATGGCCGACGGAAGACCCTTGCCATTGCCTCGAACGGGGCAAGCGCGAACGAGCCTGACCTGCGACTGTGCCGATTTCTGCGATCCCATCCTGGCGAGTTCCTCCCAACCCGTCGCGTCGAGAACCCCAACACCGCCTTCGTATCCCCGCGACAGTGCGACCGGAGTCCCGGCATCTCGCGCAACGATTTTTGATGCCACCAGGTAATCTGGGTTAAACGATTGCTGTTAAAATGAGTCTGAGCCAGAACCTGTATCGGAATCTGGTTTGGTCTATTAAATTGAAACGCGACAGGTTCGAAGAGGACGCCCCTGTACGCGTACCCGTCAGGCATCCGTATCTACCAAGAGGTCGGGCCGACAGCGGTCAGAAGAAAAGGTACGCCACTACCCAGTTTTTGTTGTATATGTTAGGATATGATTGAATTATCGGTTGAGAAGGGTATATGTACGTTCATCACCTTGCCATAAAAAATATTCGCTGTATCGAGAAAACAGGTGTTGACCTGCGCCACCCTGATGTTGGCGAGCAGGCGAAAGGTGGTGTGGATAATGTCAACCTGATTCTTGGCAACAACGGAATGGGGAAAACCACCCTGCTTAGGGCGGCTGCACTTTCCGTGCTGGCACCGATTATTCAGGAAACCGGCTATGTTTCTCATCGTATGGTGCGGGAAGGCTTCACCCAAGCCAGCATTGAAGGAAGTCTGCTATTAAGCGGCAAGGAATGTCCAAGCCATCATAAGACCTGGCTCACCCGTCTCGAGGTCACCCGCATGAGTTCGGATGTGGAGACGTCCGAAATTGTATTTCCGGACAATGGCTTAGAAACAGGATGGGGCCTCAACTATTTTCAAAAGAACCTTCGCAATATCTTTTACGAAGACCGCCACCCTGACCTCTTCCTTGTGGGCTATGGCGCCACCCGCCGAATGGAATCGGGTGAATACAATCCCGGCGCGATCAAGAAGCGTCGCAGGCTTCGCTATCACCGTGTAGCAAGCCTTTTCGAAGACAACGAAGCATTGATCCCACTGGTTTCCTGGTTGCCCGACTACAGAGGGGAGAACCGTCGTTACCAACAGTTGATTCTCTTGATAAATCGGCTAATGCCGAAAGGCATTACCCTTTTGGACCAGCGTCAGGAAGACGGCGAATATCTGTTCAAGCAAGGCGAAATATTGCTTCCGTTCAGCACCTTATCAGACGGATACCGTGCCTACATTGCCTGGGTCACGGATCTTATCTCTCACATGGCCGTATGCGCGGGCAACAAATTGGCCTTAACGGCGATGAGAGGAGTTGTTCTTGTTGACGAGATTGACCTGCACCTCCATCCCGAATGGCAATTAGAGGTAATCAATCTGGTCAGCACGGCGCTGCCAAACCTCCAGTTCATTTTTACAACCCACAGTCCTATTGTGGCGGGTACCTCGCCGCATCCTCCGCTGGTTTTGGAAAAGGGTCCGTCCGGATCTGCCGTGCTTCACCACTTGCAGGAAAGTATTCATGGAATGAACGCGGAGCAAATCCTATTAAGTCCCTATTTCGGTATGGAGACGACCTGGGCTGAGAGCAAGCGCAGGGAATTGGACGATCTTGCCAATAGGGCAGATGAGGGAGATATGGACTCGGCTCGTGCTTACCTGGCGATGATGGCGGCGCGGCGCGAACAGGCCAGTTGATCCATGATTCGCTATCACATCAACGAGCGCCGGCTCAACGAAGATATCGAAGCAATTGCTCCCGGTTGGTTGCGACGCGCAAAAGCCCGGATTGAAAAGATACGACGCAAGAAAGGCTATGTTGAAAAGTCATCTATCTGGGCCGAGATCAAGCAGGTCTTTATGGACCTTCAGTATAATAAATGCGCTTATTGTGAGCGTGTTCTCGACGATCCTGAGTGCGGAAAGATCGAGCACGATTTAGAACACTACCGGCCAAAGGGAGGCGTAAGAGTCTGGCCCCCTGCCGAACTGGCTCAAAAGAGACATTTAAGTTACGATTTTCCGCTTGGCGATGCCTGGCCGGAAGGTTATTACTTGTTGGCCTACACACCTTTCAATTACGTGGCTGCCTGCAAACCATGTAATACGATTTTGAAAAACGATTTTTTCCCAATTGCTGGACCAAGGGGCCAACAGAGTATCAACCCCGCTGATTTTCGCGATGAACGTCCATACCTGGTCTATCCTCTCGGAGAGGGTGATTGTGACCCAAATGACATCGTCGGCTTTTATGGCTACCGCATCATTCCGGCGCGGCCACTTGATCGTGACGCCTTTCGTAGAGCGCGTATTACCATCGACTTCTTCCATCTCAACAGGGGGGCTCTTCTATGGGCGCGGGCCCTCAAAATAAGGGAGTTGAAAATTGCATTAAGTCTCAGAGACAGCGGTCAAGGCGATAGAAATGCCGGGGAACATATCGCGTATCTTCTCAGCCCAAGATCAGCACATACTGGCTGCTTAAGGGCGTTTTATCGGCTTTATCAAGACAATCGGAATGAGGCGGATCGGGTTTACCAGGAGATCCGGGGTTATTTGAATTCAAAACGAAGTTGATGGTGTCAGCCTGCTTAGGGTCCGTGCGCGACGACAAGCGGGCAACCGAAAGCAAATGCCAATACCGTCACACGGTGGTACGCCGCACCAGCAGGCACAAGAAGCCTGGCAGGAAGGCGACCGTCCAGGCCAGAAAGAAGACAGCGTAGTTCGGCGCATCCGGCGAGGTCCAGAGCAAATAGATGGGGTAGAAACCAGCGCCGGACAGGGTTGCCGCCAGAAAGCCGCGCAGGCTTGCAAAAGCAACGGACTCCCGTTTGCCGCGAAGGTGGCGATCAAGCATGCCAAGCGCGATCCAAATCGCCATCCAACAAACGAACATGGCATACCAGCCCATGAATTTCGCCAGACCATAGAAGGCTGCCGAAGCCAGCACCCCAATCAGCAACGAGATCAACGCGCCCATGGCCTGCACGCGACCACCGCCCACACAACGGCCCAGAACCCAACCGATGCACAGGCACATCAACGCACCGTGAACGATGCCGTAGAGCGTTTTATGAACCAGCCAACGGGCCCAAATAAAATCACCCAGCGTGCTGACTGCGGCCAGCAGCAAAGCACCCAGCAATGCTTGTCCGACTCCGCTGAAATGTTTCATGAAGGTCTCAACCAGTCGCCACTTTTTCCACCCGCTTTGGACAGCAGCCGAATAGGACCCATCTCCATGTCGCGGGCCACGGCCTTGCCCATATCATAGAGCGTTAAAAGGGCCACGTTCACCGCTGTCAGCGCTTCCATTTCCACCCCGGTACGACCGTGGCAGCGGGCAACCGCCTCAATGCGCACCGAGTTGGCATCGGCATCCGGCTCAAAGGCAACGTGTACGCTGTCCAGGGCAAGACCATGACAGAGTGGGATCAGATCAGATGTTTTCTTGGCGGCCATAATCCCGGCCAGGCGGGCAACCTCGTAGGCATTGCCCTTCTTGAGGTGTTCCAACTGGCGGATCAACGAAGCGGGCATGGTGATAAAACCCTCCGCGCGTGCCTCCCGTGAAGTCACCTGCTTCGCACCCACATCAACCATCTGAGACTCGCCTTTCTCGTTGATGTGCGTCAGCTTATGCTTGTCCATTTCTCCTCCGGCTTGGAAACCCCTAGGGGAAAATCACCTGTGAGCCTTCCTCTTTCTGCTGGAACACCGTGTAGACGTGGCCCACCTTCTGAACCATCGCGATCCCGGCGCTCTTGAAGCCATTGGTGATCTCTTCCCGCGTATGCTCACAGTTGTTGAGAATACGGACCTTGATCAGCTCATGGGCCTCGACCTGTTCCTGCAGCTGTTTGAGGAACGCTGCGGAAGGTCCGTCCTTGCCCATTTGTAAAAGGGGCTTCAAATGATGGGCCAGACGCTTCAGATGACGGCGTTGGCCTGGTGTCAGATCAATCTGCTCCATAGGTACCTCTGTTAGATTCGACATGGTCTAATCGTCGATTTTCAGCATGGCCAGGAAGGCGTCCTGGGGAATATGGACATTGCCGATGGCTTTCATGCGCTTCTTGCCTTTTTTCTGTTTTTCCAACAGCTTACGTTTACGCGAAATATCGCCGCCATAACATTTGGCCAGGACATTCTTTCGCAAAGCCCTGACATTGGTCCGAGCGATCACCTTGGGGCCCAGTGCGGCCTGAATGGCAATATCAAACATTTGTCGGGGGATCAATTCCTTCATTTTAACAGTGAGTGCATGGCCCTGAGAGATCGCCTTGTCGCGGTGGGTAATCACCGAGATCGCATCAACCGGTTCGCCATTGACAAGGATATCCAGTTTCACCAGAGGCGAGACCCAATAACCTTCCAGGTGATAGTCGAAGGAAGAATAACCGCGACTCACCGACTTGAGTTTGTCGTAGAAATCAAGAACCACTTCATTCAGAGGTAGCTCATACTCGATCAGCACGCGATCCTCGGAAACATATTCGAGTTTCTTCTGGATGCCGCGACGTTCTTCGCAGAGTTTGATCACCGCCCCAACAAATTCGGAATTGGTAATAATGGTGCCAATGATATAAGGTTCTTCCAAAATATCAATCAGGGCTGGATCGGGAAGCTTGGCAGGCGAGGCGATCAGCAAAACTTCTTTTTTCTTGGTGGTAACGCGATATTCCACACTGGGCGCGGTTGTCACCAGGTCCAGGTCGAACTCACGTTCCAAGCGTTCCTGCACAATCTCCATATGCAGCAGGCCCAGGAAACCGCAGCGAAATCCGAAACCGAGGGCTACGGAAGTCTCGGGCTCGAAAACAAAGGAAGTATCGTTGATGCGCAACTTGTCCATGGCCTCACGTAGGTCGGCATAATCCTTGGATTCACTGGGATAGAGCCCGGAGAAAACCATGGGCTTACTTTCTGTGAACCCGGCAAGAACATCCTGGGAACCACCTTTGGCAAGGGTAATGGTATCCCCCACCTTGGCCTCATTGAGTGTTTTGATGGTGGCAATCACATAGCCGACCTGGCCCATTTCCAGGCTGTCCACCTTCCTCATCTTGGGCATGAAAATACCGACCTCATCGACACTGTACTCGCTACCCGTGGCCATAAAGCGGATCTTTTCCTTGGCCTTCAGCGAACCGTCAACAATGCGAACCAGGATGATCAGCCCGCGATACGTATCAAAAAAAGCGTCAAAGATCAGGGCGCGCAGAGGCGCGTCGCTATCTCCGGCGGGCGGATTAACTTCCTCTATCAGCGCTTCGAGCAGATCTTCAATGCCTTCCCCGGTCTTGGCCGAGATCAGGTGCGCATTTTCCGTGTCAAGTCCGATCACATTCTCGATCTGTTCCATCACCATTTCGGGATTGGCGGAGGGGAGATCGATCTTGTTGAGCACGGGGATCATGGGTAAATCATTTTCCAGGGCCAGATAAACATTGGCCAGGGTTTGGGCCTCAACACCCTGAGCGGCATCCACCACCAGAATGGCGCCGTCACAGGCAGCCAGACTCCGTGATACTTCATAGGCAAAGTCCACGTGTCCCGGGGTATCGATCAGGTTGTATTGGTAAGTCTTGCCGTCCTTACCGATATAGTCCATGGTTACCGCACGAGCCTTAATGGTAATTCCACGCTCTCGCTCGAGATCCATATCATCAAGCATTTGCGCCTTCATCTCCCGCTGGCTCAGGTGGCCCGTCTTCTCCAGGAAACGATCAGCGAGCGTGCTCTTACCATGATCAATGTGGGCAATAATCGAAAAATTACGAATCAGTTTGGAATCTTGCTTCAAGAATGGGCCTCCCAGCAGTAGCCGAACTTAGAAGGGTAGCATAAAACAGAACGGGAAAGGAGGAAACCTGATTGACCGTATTTTGCGGTCAATTTCACGGGGCCAGGCGCATAGGTTCCAGACCCAAATCAATCGCCATCGCGCAGTCCCACAAGACCCTACCCTGCGGAGAAAAAAGTCCTGTTTGCACAACCCCCCTCTGGTGGCCTTCACTCTGGCGTGCTAAGGTTCGTCTGCAGACTGACCCTTTTCTTCGGACGGCCTGATGCCCAAACTTGAGCTTCCCATCCATCTCGTCCTGCTGACCCTTGACGACGACACCCTGCTGGGCGAGGCCTTACTCTTCCCCAAGATCTCCTGCCTTGGTGACAACCAGGAGGAGGTTGTCTCACACCTGAAGGCCCAGGCAATCCAAACGATCGAGGACACGGCCACGCCCCTTTCCGAGCTCTACCGCTTCATTTATGCCGAGGAACCTTACCTGGCCGAGCTTGAGCTGCCCCTGCAACCCTGTTCCGAAAAACTGGTTTGGAAAGAGAGCTTCGCGCTCCGCTACCACGAGGTGCGACGTTGCCTCAACCCAACCCATCTCGCCTCTTTTATTCCCAGCCTGGGGATTGAAGTCGTCGCCCAAGACGAGGAACAACTCCTGCAACGCGCCCCCGCAGATATTCGCCAGGCCCTGCGTCGCGGCCAGAGAACACAATCGCTGGACCTGCTCAATAGAACGCAACGGGTTCGCGAAGTACACCTCTTCAAAGACAGCATCGAGGTAGCCTTGCTCACACCGAAACAGCTGAGCAACGATCAGGTCATGCGGGAAAAAGCAACGCTGCCCACCATTGCCGACAATTTAGGCAACGGAAATTTGCCCCTATTTACGAACGAGACCAGGAAGTGGCGCTCCTGGCCAAAAAGTTTAAGACCGACAAAAGGCGCGGCGTTTTAATCGTCGGTGATTCCGGTGTCGGCAAGACCGCTCTGGTCTACGAACTCGTTCGCGCTTGGAAAAAACAGGGACTCGGCCAGTTCGCTTTTTGGGAGACCTCCGGCGCGCGCCTCGTTTCCGGCGAAAGCGGTTCCGGCATGTGGCTGGAACGCTGTAACAAACTGGTACAAGAATTCGATAAAAAAGACATCATTCTCTATCTCGGCTCTTTGATGGAATTAATGTGTGTTGGCCAGTGCGAGCACCATCAAAGCGGCATTGCCGACTTTCTGCGAACACCCATCGCGCTGGGCCAGGTACTTGCCATCGCAGAATGCACCCAAGCGCAATACCTCATCATGGAAAAAGAATCACCCCACCTTTTGACCGCCTTCGAACGTTTTGACCTGTCTCCGCCAAAACATCCACAGAAAATCTACCTTGAACAGGCCAGAGTCTGGGGCAAACAATACGAAATCGGCATAAGCGAACAAGCCATCAACACGCTGGATCGGCTCCACCGCAGGTTTGCCACCTATTCGGCCCCACCCGGTCGACAATTGCGCTTCCTGGACCAATTGTTCCGACAAAATCAGGGCCACACCTCTCTTGCTCAGACAGAGGTCTACCGGACCTTTGCCCGCGAGACCGGCTTACCCCTGTTCCTGCTCGACGAAAGCCTGCCCCTGTCCCTGGAATCGGCTCACGAATTCTACGCACACAGAGTACTCGGCCAGGACCAGGCAGTCACGCAGGTCGTCGGCCTGATCGTGTCGCTCAAGGCCAAACTCATGCGTCCGGACAGACCCCTCGCGTCCTTTCTTTTTATTGGCCCGACTGGCATCGGCAAGACCGAAATGGCCAAGTCCCTGGCTTCCTACCTTTTTAACGACGAAAAGCGCATGACCCGTTTTGATATGAGCGAGTACGCGGACCCAATGGCCGTCGGCCGTCTCGTCGGGGGCTTAACACCTGGCGGCGAAGGCCAACTCACGGGCGCCGTGCGCGAACAACCCTTCTGCGTTGTGCTCTTCGACGAATTCGAAAAGGCGCATACCTCCTTTTACGACCTGCTCCTGCAGATCTTGGGCGACGCACGTCTGACCGATGCAGCCGGGCGCCTCGCCAATTTCAGCAATGCCGTGGTCATCATGACCAGTAACCTGGGCGCCCAGAGTTACAGCAAAGGCCGGCTCGGCGTCTTGCCCGGCGAAGCGCCGGAACAACGCGCCCTCACCCATTTCCTCAAAGAAGTGCAGGCCTTCCTTCGGCCCGAGATCTATAATCGCATTGACCGGGTGATTCCTTTTTTGCCCTTGCCCGCACCTGTCGTGGCCCGTATTGCCATCCGGGAACTGGAAAAACTGAAACAACGAGCCGGTCTGCGCAAGCATACGGTCACACTTGAGGTTGGCGACGATGTGATCGATTACCTGGCCGAGGCGGTCAAAACCGCCACCAACCTGGAAGAGGAGATCGAACTGGCCCTGTTCAACAAGCGGGAGACCCAAGCCAGAAATTGGCAGGCACTCTTCAAGGAAAAAGAACAGGACCTGGACTTCCTGCGCTTGCGTCTGATGGCGAGTGCCTTGGAGAACCCGGGCCGTATTACCCTGGTCTTTTATTCTGAAGAGAGCGAAAGCTTGATCCGGCTTGCCGGTTATTACCTGGAATTGGCCCTCACACTCTCCTACCAGGTCACCTCTTTTTGAGCTGGTAGCAAATTTCCGTCTCTGGCTATTTTTTCCCCAACCCTCATCATCTAAAGCACCACAAAAGCCTGGTCATAGCGCTTCCAGATAAGCTGCTCGCCCCAATAGCATATCTCCAACAGTCGCCAGGCAGCGGCAACCTTGAGGTGGCGCAAAGTGTCACGCATCGAACCCCTAGCAACAACCCAGACGAAGCAGGTCGCTTTCTCCGCAGCCTTGTCTCGATGATTCAACCGCAATTTTCACCGTCCCGTAGCCGAGATTATGAACAAGCTCACGGCAACATAGCTTGAGATAATTTATGACCAATTTCGCATGGACGGTGTCTACTTGTTCCAAACCGGTGCTAATCCCAGGATCAGCCCCAGATGAGGCCAGTTAACACCGGGTTATTGGAGGTTAAAATGCAACACATCAAACGAAGCGTCGTGTTTAAAAGCGTCGGTCTTTTTTTCCTGCTTATGGGAGGCCCAATCCAGGCTGGAGAGACCCTGAGCGGACTCAATCAGAAGGCCAAAAAACACTTCAAGGCGTACAAACAATATTCGAAATCGGGCAATACTTATATGGCCGCCTGCCACCTCTTGGATGCCTGTGTCAAAAAAGACAGCGCTCATCTATTAAAAAGTAAAAAGAAATTCATAAAGAACCTGGTGCCCATCGTCCAGAGCGCCTATACCAAAAAGTTGGCCAAGATTGCCAAGCTCAACGGTAAAGAGAACTTTGTCCGTGCCCATCGCGAGTTGCTTCACCTGAAACGGTTCCTGGAGACCCTGAGAATGCAGGCGGGCTGGACGTTAGACAATTTCGAAGACGACCCCTTCGAGGTTGTCGGCGGCCAGCTCCTCACGGCGAAAGAAGGCGCGGCGCAAGCGTTTCTCCGGAAAGGTTCGAGCCTTATAGAATCTGAAGAATATGTCGCCGCATTGGAGGAATTAAACAAGGCCTTGACCTACAAGCCCTCCTTTCCAGAGGCCAGCCTGAAGATCGCGCTCTCACACTATCAGATAGGCGAAGACATGGTTGAGCGGCAGGAATATCGTCAGGCCACGGACCACTACGAAAAGTCCCATCGGGCGACTCCCAATGGATATCAAGATGCAGATGACAAGGCCAATGCGATTCTTTATGAAATGGCCCTTTATTTCAATCGCAAGGGTGCTTCCCGCGCCGCCCACCAATGCATCCAAAGGCTGCGGGCCATCGATGCAAATTATAAGAATTCGCCCGGCTTGGAGCGAACCTATTTCGACGCCGCAAAAATAAGTGTGGGTTTCGGGCAGTTCGAAAACAAAACCCACACCATGGTGGCCGGCATTGCAGTTGGTCATTACCTGTTCCGGGAAATCCAAGACCTGCTCAAGAACCAGAGCAGTCCTTATCTCGAGCTGTCTAATGACGCCGAATCCGCCGACTATTACCTTGAAGGGGCCGCAACGCAGGTACATGCTCAAACCGAGGGTCCTCACAAGGAGCGCAAAGAACGCAAGGTCAATTGGACTCAAACAAAAAGCATCAAGGATGCCAATGGAAAGAAGAAAAAGATCACGATCCCCTTCAGCAGGATGTTGATTTATGATGAATATCGCTTGAGCAGAGAAGTGGCCATGGCGGGATACGTCAGCCTTGTCAAGAGTGGGTCGAACGAATTTGTCTTCACGGAGCAGTTGTCCAAACGCAAAGAGGAATCCGCACGATGGGGGGACAAGGTACAATTCGATGGTCCCGTCTTGAGAATTCCAACAGAGATCCGGGTACTCTTCGATACCCATAAACGATCAGTAACCCCGGAATCAAAAATGTTTTACGGGGTGCTTGACGAATTAGCCGTGTCGCTGGCACAACAGGTTTTGAATCATTTGGATGCTGACCCGACTCCTACCGACCCAGCGATGCTATCGCTCTCGTTTGCACCACAAATGGAGTAACAACCTGTCAGAGGAGCGGACCTGCTTCGTACAAAGCGGAGGAGCGGACCTGCTTCGTACAAAGTACTGAATTCATTCAGGTTTAGATAAACACTTAGACGGAGCAGGTCCCCACCGTGAAGAACCAGCCTCCCCATGCAAAGATCTCGTTGCTTGGGAAGGACTGGCTGTTTCGCGCAGGCCTCAACAAACAGGCGCGGCTAGAAATGCGGGGCCACTTTCTCCATGAACCAGCACATGTTCTGTTCAACCTCGGCGCTAGTGTGGTTGGCGAAATCGAACCACAGCATCAAGCGGTCGTCCGGGTTATAGCGTTCTTCTACCTGCTGACGCACTACCTCGGGACTACCCACCAAGGCGTTGTCGACCGCTGCTTCGATCCGGGCCGGGTCGATGGTGCCTGCCAGTGCTTTCCAGTAGTTTTCGAGTGCGCGATTGGCACGATCTTTTGCCCGCTCGTTTTTTTGCGCCTCGCTGAGGCCCGGTGAATCATCGACAAATACAAGCACGGTTCGTGGCATGTAGGTGCGGCTCCAGGGCCCGCCATCGGGATGAAAGCTCTTCTGCATGCGTGCGTGAGTCTCTTCGATTTGAGGCGTTGGGGTTATCGACAGGTTGAAGACCCCGACCGGCAGGAAGGTGTTGGCCCAATCCTGGCCCGGCGCATCATGGCAACCGATGGTCAGGTTTAAGAGGTCAAGCCTCGGTTCGAAGGGGATAACACCCACCTCTTGGAATTTCCAGAAGGGGGCGATGTCTATCTTTTCGGCCGGACTGCCGTGGGCGGCCAGTACCTTTTCCCAATCAACATCGGAGCGGAAATCGGAACGCTGCAAGACCTTGGGGTGAACGTCTTCCGAGGAGAAGATATCGCCGCGAATAAAGCGCAGGAAGATCTCAGTCGCTTCCTGAAAAACCTTGGATTTGAGCGCCGGCCAGGCAGCCTCTTCCAGCTCATTGCGTGGATGAATGCCGTAGGCGTGGTTGGAAAAGGGGAAACGGCCCGAGGCAAAACCGATTTGCAGCTTGCGTTTTTCGGCCGGATCAAGTCCGTGTAGGGAGAGGCAGGTTTTAAGCGCCTCCGCACGGGCGATGGGACCCCCATTGCACATGATATTGAGGATGGCAGAGCCAACCTCCAAGTTCTTTGTTTTGGCAAAGATGACGTGGGCGAGTTGAAAGACATCGGTATTGAGCCCAATCTCGCCCTTGAACTCGGGGATCACCGCACCTGGGTTGCGTTTCTGAACCTGACAGGAGAGATGGGTTTCGGCCAGCCAGGCGCAGCCAAAACCCAAACCATCGGCCAGCATCAACTGCTGGAAGAAATTGAGCCACATGGTCCGTTCGTCGGGAATCACGCCATCAACTTCAGTTTGGCATATGGAAAAGAAAATATCGAATTTCATAGACAACCCGTCCTTCCACCGTCGACGGGTAGATTGATGCCGTTGATATAGGCTGCAGCCGAAGAAGCCAGGAAGGCGACAGCGGCGGCGGTCTCCTCGGGTTTGGCAAATCGCCGTGCGGGAACCATCTGTTTCCAAATTTCGGTCATTTCGTCCACGCTCTTGCCTTGCCGGGTTGCGGCGGCCTGGATCAGGTTGGCAAGGCGCGGGGTGGCAGTCAGGCCAGGCAGAACATTGTTCACCGTGATACCGTCAGCGGCAACCTCGGAGGCAAGGGTTTTGGCCCAGTTGGCCATGGCCCCACGGATGGTATTGGAAACCCCCAGGTTGGGAATGGGAATCTTGACAGAGGTGGAGATCACATTGATGATGCGACCATAACCGGCCTGGCGCATACCTGGCAGGAACAAACGCGTGAGCGCGGAAGCGGCCAGCACGTGGTTGGCAAACCCGTTCACGAAGGTTTCTTCTTCCGCTTCGGAAATGGGGCCCGGTTTGGGGCCGCCGGTATTGTTGATGAGAATATGAATGGGTCCCACATTCTCGATAATTTGGGTAAGCCTCTGGGTCAAACCATTTCGATCGGCAATATCGTGGGCCAGCGCCACATGGCCCTGACCGGGTAGCGCGGCTACGACTTTTTCCAGTTTATCCAGCGAGCGCGCCATGGCGACCACCCGACACCCCAGCCCGGCCAGTTCATGGGCCACGGCCTCGCCAATACCCTGAGATGCACCGCAAACCAGGGCTGTTCTGTTGTTCATTTCGAGTTTAATAACTGCCTCCTATTTGGTTGCGCACATCCCAAAGCTCCGGAAATGCTTGCAGTGATTCACGCGAAGTGAGGAAATTGTGGCCCGCACTGCCGCCAGTCCCGGTTTTGTCTCCGATGGTTCGCTGCACCATCACCGCGTGCGTTTTTCGCCACAAGATCAAGGCTTGATCAAAATCGATCATGGCCTCGAATAAGAGGACCCAATGGTAGTGTCCCTTGGGGTCCTCGTAAACACCGCGTATCACCTTTGACAGCTCCGTGTTAACCTGCCATTGGCCACGGAAATCTCGTTCCAAGAGTTCCTTGGGCACGCTGTGCCCCGCACCGTGAAGACAACGAAGACACTCGTCGTATACGGAAGGGGTTTCTAAAATACCTTCCAGTTGGGCGACGACCTCGGGGAATTCCTTGAAAAAGCGCAGGAAAAAGGTGTCGCGCAATCCATAGGTAAATTCAACCAGCCGATACTGAGCGGATTGGAACCCGCTGGCACGACCCAAAAAGCTGCGAAACCCGGCAAACTCAACCGGGGTTAAGGTGGCCAATAAGCGGATCTGTTTGATCTGCAGTTCCATTATTTGCGTGATTCGCTTCAGGACTTTGAGCGCCTTGGAAACCGCACCTTCGCGGAACGCTTCCACAAGGATCGTGGTTTCGTGAATCATCTCTTTGAACCAAAGCTCTGCGGTCTGGTGGATGATAATGAAGAACATCTCATCGTGATGGGTCGGTTCCGAGATTTGATGTTGCAGAGAGAGGAGATCAGGAATCTTGAGATAGGAGTTATAATTTAGCTCCTTGATGACAAGATCATTGTAGTTGACTTTACTCACGGGAAATCCGCCTAAAGGGGTAAATCAGGCTGACCGAATTGGCAGTCTCAAGTGTTTATATCACATCACGCCAGGACTGAAACCCCAGGGCGGCGTTTTTCAGGAAAAAATTGGGCGCGGGGCGCCGGGATCTTGCCTATGGTGGGATCAGAAGCCCATGTGAATCGGTGATTTGTGAAGACGTCCACTCCCGTTTCCTCCATGCTCCGATGGGGATGTTGTGTCGTCCTTCCCATGGTGCAAAAGAGGCTTGTTCATAAGCAAGGTCAGTAGGTGGTGAACGCGGTATCAAAGCAGGGAGTGAGACCAGCCTATCTACAAGTTGGCCGATGCCAGGGTAGCGCGTTGATAAAGACCGATATGACATAATACTCTAGAAATAAATGTGTTATGCACGCAATGTGCTTTTCCCCAACATAAAGCCAACAAGTAATGTAAAAGATATGTAAAGCTTTTAGCCAAGGTTCTTGGAATATTTCGGTGAGTCAATCATGGATCGCAATCTGGGACAAAGAAATCGTGAATAGTCGGTCATAAATCTGACCCACCCAATGGACGCGCAGCTAAGGGACCCTAGTTTCTGCTTTGTAACGGCTTGACGTTAGCCTGTTTTTCCAATTATACTTTGCTAGTGCGAAGAGATATACTTCGCCAATCCAATACATATTACATAGATACTAGTATTTTAATAGCCAGCCCTTTACCTGCCAGATATTTAGCCCTACTGCGAACCCTC
>Ga0316189_10002525_pt1 | contig 17894 bp, 13 predicted proteins | sample LowCovwburrow_MG_FD_204930 | JGI IMG/M metagenome (GOLD analysis project Ga0316189, IMG submission 204930) | Coastal sediment microbial communities from Maine, United States - Lowes Cove worm burrow | ecosystem: Environmental > Aquatic > Marine > Coastal > Sediment | place: USA: Maine...
ATTTTAGTGAATGGGTCTATTCATAGTCTTCCTGTTGCATGAAACAATACCTTGGCTGCAATCGTTATGTTTGCTGTTGCATCAATAGTGACTCTCGATGTAAACTGCCTTTGACACCATTCGTAACGAATGATGAGCGCCCCATGTGTTCTGTTTCCACTTTGAGGCCTGGGGGTGGCTTAAAACCCAAACGAAACTCGAGTGAATTGTTTATCTATTGGAAGGCCTGAGGTTGTCCTGTTTGGCATCGATTGTAGCTCTCAATGTTTATCTATTGGAAGGCCTGAGGTTGTCCTGTTTGGCATCGATAGTAGCTTTCAATGTTTATCTATTGGAAGGCCTGAGGTTGTCCTGTTTGGCATCGATAGTAGCTTTCAATGTTTGTCTATTGGAAGGCCTGAGGTTGTCCTGTTTGGCATCGATTGTAGTGTCCTATGAGTTTTCTTGTTTGTGGCTTCTTGGGTGCTTTTCATGGCCTTAAACGTAAATCCTGGAATATGACTATAAATGGGGGTAAAACAAGAAAACCGAGGGTCGCATGCGACTTATTCTATTAGTAAAAAAAAATCGCATGCGACCTTTTTAGTCTACCCCAGACAATTAGAAGCACTATTTCACCAACAAAAAAAATTACAAATGGGCACAATTCAAGCAATATAGGGCAAAAAATGAGAAATTCAAGAATGATCGAGAATGGCCTCAAAACGCACAATCGCGACAACTACAAAGAAACAGAGAGGCTCAAGGTCTTCCTGTCCTCTTTTTCTCTATGGATGTCGCATTTGTTGTGTTTTATTGTTTTAACTATTGGATGCGCGTATCATATCCTTTTACAGGGAGACAAAAGAGATGATCATGCGGCCCGTGTTTTGTTTTCATTTTGCTTCTATATATATATAGTATCATCTTGATATGCCTGAGTCCACTGTTATCTGCCCGACGTGTAAATTGGTTCGACCTAGGTCGTCGTTCATGCGCTGCAATAGGAAGATGCTATCGTGCCTTCCGTGTAGACAAGAGTATGTACGTATTCGGTTTCTGGCACAGGACACGAATATGTGTATAACGTGCTCAAAGCAATGCCCGACTGAGGAATTTTGCCGTGGCGATATAGTTTATCCTTCCTGTTTAGCATGCAGACAAGAGTATATCCGCTCTCGGTCGACTCAAGTGACTAATTAATTGTTTCTATTGAGCTTTATTGTTGAATATATATAGACTAGCATTATTTGCATGATGAATGACCTCTCGATTAATCTTATGCGGAAACATTATAAAGAAGCCTTACGTGCTTCAAATAAGGCCCAATTGGATTCTATCAATAAAGCATCGAAAGCTGTTTTACATGATCGAATGATTGCCGATGGGCTACAACTAGATACATTTCGGGTTAGCAGGAAGACTATTCCAACTGATGATAAGGAATCGATTGAGTTGACCCAAGCTCAACCCGTTGTCGAAATGACGGAGCCTCCGAAGAAGATTGTTCGTCGCGCTCCGGTGAAGAAGGCTGGTTGAGCGCCCGTTGCACATATTGCAGGCAAACAGGGCACAAGTCGTGTTTTATTTTGTGTTCATCAATCAGTCTCGAGCATGTTGCCTCCTGTTTGCAAGCTTCGCAGGCGATTGGTTGATCGATATCGATTCCGCACATCAAATGAATGGTCTTGCCATTTGAACATAACAGAGAGGATGTCATGGAAAGATGAGGCCCGTTTCAATCAACAAATATTTGCGGCTTGTTTATTATATATATAGAATTGATAGGAATTGACATGATTCGTTGCTACCGCTGCCATTTGGAGAAGCCCGAGGCCGACTGCACGAAACAAGGTAAGCTCTTGAAGTCGTGTAATTCGTGCCGCGGATGGACAGAGAAGGTCGAGACTATTGATAAAGAACGAGAATCAGCGCATCGCCGATTATATACCTTGGAAGCCGAACTGTCTGTAGCTCGTGGCGTCATCGATACCTTGCGTGATCGGCTTGTTAATTTGGATTCAACATATCATCGCCTACTTGCCCGTTATGACCAGATCGAGAGCGATTATCTTGATTTATTGAGTGAAACCGCGTCCAATCAACGTGATTTTGATAGAGAACAACGGTTGGCTATTTGTAATCGATTGAAGATCGTACGCAACAGGAAAGCATTTGCCTGTTGCATTTGCTCCGATAATGTACAGGTGGATGACCGCGTTTGTATTCTATCCTGTGCACATCGCTTCGATGCACATTGCTTGATTCGGTATTTGTTTGCCGCGAATGGTGAAAAACCTAGTTGTCCATTGTGTCGCGCATCGATTTAATTATTTGTTGATTGGACGGCATATTATTTGTGTATATATAGTAGAACGATGGTATCCTCTTGTTCAATTTGTAACGGGCGAACCAATGGAGATAAGGAAATGTGTTATAAGTGTAGTAAACCAATATACGCTGCACGCAAACGAGATATGTACAGGGAGAAGGGTCGATCTGGCGATATTGATTCTTATAAATTATATCAACAAGAATATTACGCGGTCAATAGAGAAAAAATATTAGAACACAAAATGAAGATTCGACAACAGCGCAAAGCACAGACAGTCGAGTCCACCGAGTGAATTAATATTTTTCAATCGATATTTTTTTGTGTTGCTCAATATATTCTTTGTCTATTGGAACGCATGTACTCTTTAAATATAGTAGTAAGCAAATTACAAAATAGCACAATGACCATTGCATACTGTCCTTGCGGTAAGCGATTAGTGAAACAGTATGTTGACCTCGGTCGATGCGCTGGATGTCACAGGAAGGATTTGTCGAATGAGGCCGACCATGGGAATAATATAGTGATGCCTAGTCGAACCATAGCCACGCCCATTGTCGAACAATTATTCACAAATTCTGCCCTGTGTCATGAGCTCTCGGTCAGGACGACTAGATTTACATGGTGGCCGACGATTACTAGTCATCCCAACGATGTAGTCGTCGATGCGTATCAAGTTTGGAAAGAGAAGCCCCTATCAACGGACTGTATATCCGATTTACAAATAGCAGTGAGCGACCACATTCCAAACCGAGTTGTGGATATAGAGTTTCATCGGGGACAAATTACGTATCTTTTGACAAATGGTGGTATATACAGAACAACCATCAGTTATGCACGTGAATACGACGAGGTACAGGTAGACGGTCGTTCTGTATATATGGGTGAAATAAAACACGAGACTCGACTGTACAATGAATACCCTGGTTTGGTTGGATTCATGAACGTCGAGGTTCCTTTTACCAAATCTGGCTATGCTACTCGCGCGTTTCATAACAAACTCCTCATTGAAAATAACATTGAACCCGAGATGGGTGAATATTACAAAGTTTATTATGATATCGAGACGATCACCTTACCTGGCCGCGATTTCAGAGATAAATCGAGTCTTAGGATTGCCATGATCAGTTACATGGTTGTTAAGCCAGATGGTGATAGGGAATTACACTTGATGATGCTTGATCGTTATCATTATGACCATAATTTGATGATGTCATATCTCGATGTCTCCTGCTCTGTACAGATCGATTGCTTCAACGATGATCGATTGATGGCCTTTGAGTTTCTACGCAGATTAGCCAACATGGACAGGGTAACATTCGTCCTTGGGTTTAATGCGTCATCATTGTACACAAATAAGCCCTTTTGCAAAACGATTGAGGTTGGTTTCGACCTGCCTATTATTATTTCGCGGAGTTCAATGGACTTACGTGTATCGATGCGCCATGGTAAGGTAAATGGTCGCCCATTTGTCCAAATATCCCGCATTGAGGAGATGAAGCGCTGCTACTTCCTCGACATGCAGATGATTGTACTTGAATGCATGAAGCCGCAGACAAAGACCCAAATGGAGAATTTCAAGCTGGATACATACCTCTCGGTGTATGGCATTAACCAGAAAATTGGAATGGATTATCGGGTTATGAATTCAATGTTTCTTGATGGCCAACAGGACATGAGCAAGGTGATGGCCTACTCTGTGTATGATTCGTATGCATTATGGCACCTTGACATGAAATCTGGGGCGATTGACCGCATTTTGACCCGAAATCAATTGCTAGGATCTATGCTGAGCGATGGTCTATATGGCACACAAGCGTCGAATATCACGTTTAGTCTGTTAAAGCGATATATCAACGCTGGGTTCATGTGTTGTTATACAAATCAACAGGTGAAGCACGGTTTTCAAGGCGCGTTTACTTACAATAATGCTGATTGTCAAATGCGCGTCCTTGAGAACTGCATGTCGCTTGATTTTACGTCACAATATCCATCCTGTATTATTAAGTACAATTTATCACCTGAATGCTTCATTGAGGAGACAGATCACCCAACAGAGGATGAATCGACGCATTGCCTTGCAATTGATGATACTGTAGTTAACAAGCCCGATTTGCATTATATCTTCTCAAAAGACGATGGTTTGTTGACTAAATACATTCGAGAGGTGCTGGCCATGAAAGTACATCACAAGCGAGCAGGTGGCCTTGCGAAACAGGCTGGCCGGCTTGATGACATCCGCAAACACGAGATTATGGAGTATACTTACAAGATTATCATCAACTCGATGTATGGAATAATGGGATCAGCAAGTAATCCATTATTCCAGCCGCAATGTGCAATTGGTTGTACTACAATGGCTCGATATTTCACTAAGCGCACATTTGACATGTATGTTGAGCAATACCGGGTGAATCCAATCATGTGCGATACTGACTCGATTTATGCCTGTTTTCCATCTGTTGAAGAGGGTAAAGCCTTTGGCCAGCGATGCAGTCAAGCCTTTGGCGAACACATGGATTTAGCCTTCGAGGATGCTTATGATAAATACCTGATTTCCAAGGGCAGGAAGGCATATATGTACTTGAAGGATGATACTGTTTGCATTAAGGGGCTTCAATGGTCCTTATACTCCGGATACATGAAAACTGAGTATATTGAACTTGTTCGCCGTGTTTTGACAACAAGCGATATCAAGGGGTCAATTGCTCTGTTCTACAGGAGACATAAGGCCCGCCTTGATATCGCGATTGACACTCACGATGTTGACACATTGGTTCAATATGCTCGCGTGTATAAATCCACATCGAAGACGATTGAGGACATGATTCGTAAATATACCGTTGATTTGGACATTATCCCTGTTGTTGAGTTCAGAGCTCAATCGAAACACGAAAAGATCGCGCAAAGGCGCATCCCGGTATGCTGTCTACAACACGATGATTGGCCGCGATTATCTCGTGAAAAGATCATGATGCAAGTCATGGCAGGGATAACCAAACTCATTGGCAAATATAATGACAGAGATGATCGTGATGACTCCATTTCGTATCGAATGGAGATATACAACAACGGATATGTAACGAACATGCGCGATCAGAGTGCTGACGAGGCATCTTTCGTAGAAATGATTACCTCTGTTGAGACACGAGGCGTTAAACACGGGGTTTCGTATCACGAGATGTTTTCGCGTGCTCAAGTATACAAATTTGTACAGGACATCGATCATTCCAATCATGCCGAATTGTATACCGTCATCAACGAGACGAAACACCTGATTTCTATGGATATTCCCAATGATTTCACAATTCGCGCCTGGATTACACAAAATAAGATGTGTAATGGCTCGTTTCATGTTATGTACAATGTCGCCTGTAATATCGATTATATGCGCATTATCTCTGCATATGTAGCGATCAAGCACCCTAATGTTGATCTAGGTATTTATCGCGATAATGGCTCTTTGCGCTGTCTATACACAGGCAAGATTAACCTGACGCGTAAAACATACGACAACGCCTCTGTCCATGTGCCATTTGATGATGATAATGTCGATATCCGTAATTATATTGCCCAGATCATCACTCCAGATGTATACACAATCAATAACGTCATTCGATATTCAACGCAACGCCCGATTGGCACTGCTTGCCATGATACAAGCCGCTTGATGGCCGACGTTCACCGCATTCTTGCTGAACAAGGGTATTCGTTTACAAATGTGGTGTTTCGTGATGGTTTCTATAACATTGTGATGAATGGCGCCTATAATTGCTTGATTTGCAATAAGCAGCACGATAAAGAAAACCCATACTTCTTCCGAGTTGGCAATAAATTGCGATTAAAATGCCGCCGAGCAACAGACACCGGCTCGTTTGTTGATTTCGAGGTATCGCCTGACGTCATCCCATCAACTACAGAGAAATTGCTATCGTATGCTCGATTGACCTATGATGATGACCATTATAGTGATATATCCAGCAAGTATGTTGACTTCGACATCGAATCACGGGTCACGATGATTGAATCAGCCATGGGGACAGGCAAGACTTATACATTGTCGCGATTGGTCAATTCTGATGCCTACGGCACGGTTCTTGTACTATCCTTTAGGCGTTCATTCACTCAGGCCATGTGTGCAGCATATGGTTGTATTTCATACATGTCATGTACAAGTAAGGCTATTCGGTTATCCGATGTCAAGCGGTTATTCATCCAAATTGACTCATTAAATCGCCTTGTCGTTGATACTTCAATCGACCTGCTGGTTGTTGATGAATTTGTATCGAATATGCTTCAATTGACAAGTACACAGATCAATAATCAGCATACAACTTTCGCTGTATACAGCCGATTGTTTACTGATGCCCGCAAAGTGGTTGTGATGGATGGTCTTCTTGAGCGTCCAATGGCTAATATTATTTGCGGGCTTGTGGGCTGTACACAGGACGAGATCAATTACGTACGCAATACTCATAGAGTGTTCTCTGGGGTTAGTTTACCTGTTACAATCGGCAATGCATGTGGCATGATGATGCAAATTGTTGAAGGTGCTCAACTCTGCGGAAAATGTGCTATATTTTGCACAGGAAGCAATTCGGCGATAACCATTGCGGAAATGCTTAGGACAGCACACAGGCGAGTTGCATTGATCCATGGGCGCGATTTACATGTGTGCAATCAGGTTGATGGGAAGGACGTAAGTATGCGCTATTTCAAAGACTATTGGTATCCTCAAATTAACTCGATTTTCGATGAATATGATATATTGGTGTATACATCATCGATAACGGCTGGAATATCGATAGAATCACCTATCGACAAGGTATTCTGCTTGTATATGCGCAAGACTTGCACTGTAGTTGATTTTACACAGGGGATGTACCGCTGTAGGGCGGCTGGGTCGATTGAATTGTATTATCAGCCTGGATCCGATTTGTTCAGCAGTGAAGTAACGCCTTGTCGCGTTCTTGAGGGGCTTGTGTCGCATGGATGCGAATTGAACAATGCCCACCGAGATATCGAGTGCTATACCAAGTCTTTACATAATCAGTTGAATACAGAGCGAGATGTTATCTTATTCAAGTATCTAGTCAATGTCTATGGTTTTCAAATCGATGATATCACGGTTGTTGACAAGACAGTCAAATTGGGTGATTACAAGATAGATTACATGTGTCTATGGGGTGATCTAAGCCGCCCTACAGAGGAGGATATGCGGTTTTATACTGAGAAGCTCGATAATGACAAGGAATGCACTCTCGATGACAATGACAATGTCGCTGAAGCTATCTATATCAAGGCACTGGTTGATGTGTTGACAACCTATGAAATTACACCAGAGATTCGTGTTAAATTACTTGAACAAGGCGTTTCTGGTATGCAATTGTTCAAAGATCGGTGGTCTTGGCAGTCGTATAAGTCAAAGATGAAGAAATATGGATATTCCTCGATAGATGAATTTGATGAGATCAAACATAACGAAGCAATTCAACAATTAGTCGCATTAACCCTGCTCAAGGACAAGTCAACGGTCAATACCTACGATACAGGGCGATTTGATGTACTTGAATCAGATAAGCGCATTATGGGTTATTTGAGCCGATTACAGGCTGGAATCCCCGCTGAGGGCATGACAGGTGAAGACATCTGTGGGCTATTGGGCCTCCCATTCGTGGCAAAACGCGGTATTCATGATATTAATAAGGAACTCAAAAACAAGCTAGGATGGTATCTAGAACCAACCAGACGGAAGGTCGGCGGGGTCGCCGTACGCTATTATAAGCTAGAAAACGTAAATCCTGAAATATGACTATAAATGGGGGTAAAACAAGAAAACCGAGGGTGACAAGAGACTTATTCTATTAGTAAAAAAAAATCTCTTGTCACCTTTTTAGTCTACCCCAGACAATTAGAAGCACTATTTCACCAACAAAAAAAATTACAAATGGCCACAATTCAAGCAATATAGGGCAAAAAATGAGAAATTCAAGAATGGTCGAGAATGACCTCAAAACGCACAATCGCGACAACTACAAAGAAACAGAGAGGCTCAAGGTCTTCCTGTCCTCTTTTTCCTATGGTGGTCGCGTTTGTTGCCCTTATTTTGTGCTTTCTTGGGTAAAATAGCGCCCATCGCGCTTGCATATCTCAATACCCATTCCTTGACTATTGAAACGCTCTATTGTCTTGTTTAATTGTCTATATTGGACCGATTTATCGTCTAGCCCGAGGATATCCTTAATTGCCCTGCCATAAGCCGTCGGTCTCAGGCCATCTACGGCCTGAAGACGCGATAATAGGTCATTTGGCATTCCTTTGCCTGTGTATGCCATGGCAGGCATTTGGTTCACCCCATGCCTCAGAATTGTCGCCATTGTCAGCAATTTCGTATTTTCATTGCTGATGTCCTGTACCAGTAGTTGAACCGCGATTTTCCTTAGGTCTTTGGGTGTTAAATCCTTGTCTATTCTCTTGAGATAACGTGCAAATCGAACGTATTTGCCTGGGTATTTGGATATATTAAATTCCTCATTATCAAGCACAAATCGGTGTAATATAGCCGCCTCGTCGATTGGAACGAAGCCCAAATACCTATGTGAGGCGTTTTTACCCCTTTGTTTCAAATGGCCAGAGATAAGGCCGTTATCTAGCCGAAGATGGTGTAATTCGCGTGGTCTTGCGGCTAGATTGATCATGTCATACAGGAGGACATTAAAGTCCATAACTTGTGTGCTTGCCTGTATATTCCTGATGATGCTATTGATCTCCTTAATGATCCTCGGTTTGGTGAACATCGATGGAATCGTGATGGATTGCTCGTTTTGAAGCCTTTCTAGAACCAATTGACGTGCGTTATCGTTGATTTCTCTGTATCGTGGATGTGCGGCTAGTGCTTCCTTTTGTTTGTTGTTGTTTAATTTGCTCTTCATTACCGATAGTGTTGAAGCTTTGGTAATATCGTTTCCCTGAGATGTCTCATCGATGTGCTTAATAGCCTCTCCAATGTTCTTCTTTGCTAACTCGACTGCTTTTGATACAATTCCCATGATAGTATATATTAAAACACAAAAAGAACAACACACGAGATATGATATTGAGCCCAATGTACCTACTCAGGGAATCTTAATAATGAACGAAATGTCATCATTAATGCGCATTGTACGGTATTTATGACGCGCATTTGGCGTGAATTGGCGGTATCTATGGAGATTCTTCGTTGTGTCGACTTTTTTGTACTTTGAAGCCATGCGAGCGGAGCTATCTCTCGGCTTTCCCTGTAGAAAAAGCGCGTCTATTGAACAACACAGATTGAACCGACATTATATACTATTATGGGTATGTCTTACTCTCCCATGAGCAATATATACATTCATAAATACATCTCACTCGATCTGCGCAATATTCGCAATAAAGCTTCTTGCAGACAATGCATTCGCCGCATGACATGGTAAAAACATGCTCTTCATTGCAGAACCAACAGCGAAATCGTGTTCCCATTCTGAATCGAACGTGTGCCCTGTTAATTGAATCAAGCATGCTATATATATTGAGTCAATATGCCGGGTCATCCCAAGGATGCGGCTTGAGGGTATACATTACTATCCGATGCGGTATTTCGCCTGTTATTTTGTGGCTGGTTATTCATGCCCAAAAATGAGTACAATTTAGATAACCATGATGTAATAACGAGTGTAATCAGGCTCGACGTTACTCCTACTACATCGCATGAAAGACCGTACACAAATAGCAACGCGAAGCTACAGGCAAGGCATATCAATGATAAAATTGCGGCAATAAACATGACATCGAGTTTAATGAATTGCCGCAATCGATTCGTGTTGGCCCAATCAGATTCCGAATGCGGGAATTGAGGCATATATGGTGATCGCATTATGTCTTCCTGTATATATAATTGCATTTAAAATTTGGACGTGTGACTGCGTGTGCCGATTTGATCGTGCTGAGGATATAGCGTCATTTTAACCAATATTTCACCAGTGTAGGTTGACGCGGTCCTTGTCAGGGTCATTCTTAATAGCCGATCGAATGTCGTTTGAGAATCCGTCAGAGTTGAATTAAAAACACCCGTTGTCCAACTCTCGCTGGTTAATGTAACATTATTAGCATGTATAATGCTTTGTACATTAAATGGAGATGCATTGCCTGTAACTATAATGTCCTTATCGAGTTGAAATGACACGCCCGTTGATGTCCCTAGTGGTGCATAAGCGCTGAAATGCACAGCTATTTGCATTGTAGATGTAAGCTCTTTACCTCTGGGTAAAAACAAATTATATGTCATGGTTTCCAAATCGGCTAGTGAGTTGTAGCCATAGCCATTTACTACCGTTTTTGCTTTCGCTGTGTAAACATATGGTTCTAGATCGATTTCGACATGCGGCCGTTCCGTCCCGTCAAACACGAGTCCTTGGTTTTTAATGAACTTAATGCTATTATTATCGTTACTCCCGGTCCAGAAATGATGCGATACCTTGGTTCGTATAGGATTGCCTAATTCCATCGTTTCTACGGCATTATACGACAATCTAGGTATTGACGACAGGTGGTAAAAACCGCTATCGGGGTTGTTTGCGAAGGAATACGAAGGAGCAGCACTGCTGCCGTTGTCTGCTAATATGGGAAAAGCCGTTCCTGGCTGGACAATTGCGCCACCGGTGTTTTTGAATTTCCATGTTCCGTCGAACCAAAAAGAACCGCCAACCGATCCACTACCGGTTTGTACTGGCAATTGAACATATGACCCAGATGTTATGTTAAAGACGTTACCATTGGTTATATTAAGGTATTGAACTCCTTGATGATTGAAAAATGTACTATTTGAAAAATACCCAATTCCCGTCGTTGTCTGTGTATCAAAACTATACTGTGGCGTTGTTGTTCCGACTGGTGCAAAAAGGGGATAACTTACGCCTCCTGGTGAGGCATTGCTCCAAATACCTCCAGAATAAGTCAATACCTCTGTGTCTGCTGGGGCAGAAATAATCACATTATCAAGACTATCAATTGTCGTTTTATGTGCCAAATCGCTAATGTCGGCCTCAACAAGTTGTCTATTTTTGTATGTAGACAAGCCGGTGTCGTATACCAGAATATCATTCAATGTTCCACCTGTTAATTGGACGTCTGATAAATCGTTAAGCGATTTGACTATTGGCTGGTTGACCCACTGTGAGCCAGAATAAACCAGAGTATCGTCAGCAATAGCTGAAGTTATCGTTACATCCGATAATTGGTCGATTGGAACGATGATGCTTGCCTGTGTGTAGTGAATTGATGTGTCTGCTATATGGCTCGCTACATCAGCGATATCAGCGCTTACGATTGGTCTATTCTCAAATCGAGATACACCGGTGTTATAAATGAGCGCATCTTTGTCATTATATGGTGTTGTTATGAGCATTTCGGGTTGTAATTCTAAGGAATTCGGGACATTTGTCCATTTGTTCAATAATGAGCTAAATACAAGGATATTGCTATCGTCAATTGGTAGAGTTGCTTGTACATCATCAAGACCACTCAATATATTACTCGAAAAGCTCATTAACTCAGTCCCAATATTGTTATTATAAAAGCCCTCGATTGCTGCCTGTGTCAGTGCAATGTCGTATACTCGAAGATTGTCAATATATGCCGATATATAAGCATTTCCTCCACTGCCTGATCCAACAGTGAAATTATCGGTATTTGCTATACTCGACACAAGGGTGTCGTTCAATACAGATTTCGTGTTATTAAGCATGCTATCCACATACAAATTTGCACTAGTAAAGTCATTGCTCGATGCCGTTTTTGTCAATACAATATGGTGCCAGCCATCGTTCAAATTAGTATTCGTCCATCGCAAATACAGGCGATTACCAACCAAAACACGCATTGTGAATTCAATATCAAAGGTGTTGCGATTATATGTCATATTATAGCCAGGCGATGTTGTATTGAGACCCTTACCGAGAATCCACCTGTCGCCTGTTGGAGACGTGCTAAAGGGATATAGCCAGAATTCAAACGAAAACGCTTGGTTAATATCAAATCCCAAATTATCGCCCCAATGAACATATTGATTTGATAAATGATCGCAGAATAGCGCTTGATTGAGCTTACCTGACACGAACGTTGGTGTATTTATTGGTATTGCTGTTAATGCATCAATACCATCGTCTGTGTAATTATTGTTGAATTTTGTGTCTAATTTGACATTACTAGCTGGAATCGTGATCGTTGACCCTAGATCAACAGGAATGTATTGTTGAAGGCCAGTTGACCATCGCAATCCCTGTCCCTCTGTTATTCCCGTGTCATCGACATCTGTGCATAAACCAATGGAATTTTGGACGTTCGTGTAAACACCTTCTTGTCTGTATAAAATGTCACCATTTGATGGTGTATTAAAGGCATCATTAACATCTGACAATTGGTCGATTGGAACGTTGATGCTTGCCTGTGTGTAGTGAATTGATGTGTCTGCTATATGGCTCGCTACATCAGCGATATCAGCAGCCACAATGGGTCTGTTTTCATATCTTAAAGTGGCATTATTCCACAGGAGAGCATGTCCGTCTGCCCGAGGTATAACATCACTATCCACGTCAATCATGCTCGAAACTTCGTGAATCGCCTGTCCCCAGCTCGCTCCATTGTATAGCATGATATTGTTCGAGGATAGACCCACGAGATTGACGTCGCTTAGATCGTTGAGTTGCGTTGCGCCTCCAGTCGCGGCTTGATTCGACCAAATACCACCAGAGTACGTCAATACTTGGGTATTAACAGGGCCAGCTATTGTAACATCACTGAGGTCATTCAAAGCGCCACCGCCTCCGCCTCCAGCGACAGTTACATTGCCTGTGGCATCAGGAGCAATATTGTTGACCGTTTGGACAAATTGGCCGCTCTGCTCAACGGTGTTGATGATAACAGGGCCATCGATTTCTGGGTTTGTGAGAAATTTGCTTGCCATTTGGGCTCTTGTATATATATTAACGATCAAATGTTATGAAACCATATATATACGAATAAGATGCCAAGACGAACAATCCCTCTGTTTCTAACGAGCGATCCCTCTGCGGATCCAACGATGCAAGTGTCAACAAATGGGGGCAGAATTTCACTCAATTTAACCCCCTCGGTGCGGTTGTCTAATACAGCGCGTATTTCGTGTGCCCTACATTCAGCGCAGATCTGGTATACCATTCCAAATATTTCGGCGGAAATCGGCAATAACACATTGCGTTTCACTGTGGGCGTTACAGAGTACAATTTAGTATTCGAAAAGGGGCTTTACTCTGTAGAATCGATTAACAGCGCAATCAACGATTTTGTTATCAATAACGGCCTTATTAACAATCTATTTGTTCTTGATCCCGATGTATCGACATCTAAAATATCGCTCAAAATCAATGACGTTGGTGTGACTGTATTCTTCAGTGATGTGACCTCGGTCGGTCAGATATTGGGCTTTAATGCGGATGTTGGTCCCTCTGTAACAGCCGGGTTGATCTATGAAAGCCCAAACATCGCTACATTGAATTCACTAACGGCTATTCTAGTTGAATTCTCGCAATGTATATCTTATTTTGAGAGCAAGGGTGGAAGTCAAATTTTGGCTAGCATTGTGCCGAATGTAGGCGTAGGGTCGTTGATTAATTATGAGCCATCCAATCTCATCGAATGCCCCATGATCACACCTCACATAGACAAAATAACGGTTTCCCTGTTGAACGAAGGATCGGGACAGGTGATTGATACGAATGGAGAGTTTTTCAGCCTCGTTATCTTGTTATATGAAGATACAGAATAGAAAATGTCATGCCGCCCAAAACCCCACGTCAAATGCAATTTGAACATTGATTTCTTGGTCGCCAAATGATGGCGACCGTTTCCACCGTGTCAAATGCGATTTGAACATCGATTCTTAGCTCGTCAGATTTGACGAGCGTTTCCACGGTGTCAAACTGCATTTGAACATTGATTTCCGTTCCTCTTTTTTGAGGAACGATTCTACGGTGTCAAATAGCGTTTGAACATTGATTTCCGTTTCCATGATTTGGGAGCAATTTGGCGCATAAGTACAGACATGATTGCCTGTATTATAAAATTGTTAATATATATAGCATAATGCCTTATCACACCAGTTACCCTGTGTATACCAAACGATCACAATTATCGCCTCTTGACAGGCAGGAAGGCGCTGGCGTTGGTGATCTGTTCAGGTCTGCGGCGAAGGCAGTTGGCATAAGCATCCCAGAGCCATTATACCCGGGAGAAAAGCATGCGATCGGTCTCTCCGGCGCTGATAAAGGCGCAGCTTACGCATTCGCGGGACCAGGGACCCATATTGAAGAAAGATTGGCCGCAGGAGGCAAGCAAGCGCAACCAATCAACGGGGTTGATGCCGCGGCTAAAGAGCATGATATTGCATACTTGAAGATCAATAAAGCGGTCAAATCAGGCGCCCTATCCAAGGCTGACGCAAAGAAGCAAATTTGGGCCGCCGACAAGGTCTTTAAACAGGCCGTTGAAAAGAACAAATCAGATGACCCGATTGTTGCTAAAATAGCACAATCCGCGATCTCCGCCAAGGAAGTAGGTGAACGCCTTGGTGTGTTGCCAATCGAGACATTTTCCCTGTCTGGCGCAGGGCTTCAGCAGGAGATTGAGCGATTATCTATGCTGTTTCGACCAAAGCCTGGTCAAAGGCTAAAAGCGATGGCTGAAGGCAAGCAATCGGGCGGCTTTGCTTTTGCACCCTTGTTGATACCTCTTGTAGCTAGTTTGGCTGGCTCAGCGCTAAATAAGCTTCTTGAGCATTTACTATCAAATAAACAGAAGGGCAGTGGATTTGTCACCGATATGACAGATCAGGAGAAACGAGAAGAGATTCTTCATCGATTATCCAAATTACCACAAAAGAAACAGATCGGTGCCCTCTCTGTAGTTCAACAGAGCATTCAATAGCTTCTTATAGTGTGAAATAGATTATGTCGAATAAACGCTGGGTGACCTGTCAGGTCTATGGTTATGCTATCGTGCTGAGACTTGCAATAATGATTGAATATGGTGTGCATTTCTTCTTTTGTCAGTCCACATCGGCGCGCAATCATCGACAGGGTCAGTGGATCGAATCTAAATAGTATATACATATCCACTTTCTTGCGATAAGTTGACGGCACAGCAAACATGTCCTGACAAGCAATAATGAGTGATAATCCCTTATGCGAACAGACATATCGCATGTATTTATTGATTTTCTCCCTGTCATGCTTTGAATATGAATCAAAATCGCAATCTTCTAGAATCACTAGTGTTTTGACCTCAGGGTCGATATCTTCGGGCTCTGGTAACTCGTCGATTGAAGTCATTGTGCCGTCAAGATCTTCATATTCGCGGCTTGACAGGTCAATATGGCATATCAGTATTTCATCAAACATAGGCATTTGATGGACTATTAAATTTTTGATCAGGGCTGTCTTTCCTGCTCCCGGGCGGCCACAAATAAGGATACGACTGCCCCTTACAAAATTGCTAGGATCGCGCAGGTCATATGGCTCTTTAATGCCGTCTTTATCAGCATTTGGCGGAATGAAGAGTTTTTGCTTCATTTTGTATATATATGCGATCTATAATCTTTGTTATTGTTATATATATACTACAGCATGGCGGATTTGTTCGGTCTTTCAGAGTTCACTCAGGAAGAAATACCCGAGGAGATCGAATTACGCGATCTCGATCCATCAACCGTATTCAAACAGTTCAATGAAACATACCTACGGCCGAAGACAAAGTCAGTTCGTGACCTAACGTTCACAAAGTCGGGCTTGCGACGGTATTTGTCTGCACTAGCCAGGTTCATTCCACAGGAATTTGTTGATGACATTCGCGATCACGAAGATTTGAAAGAAATTGCGGCCTATTTATTGCACCATACGGGTATTCAATCGTTCATAGATGGTGATCAACAACGCCACTTGATTAGTTTCTATCGGGGTGCTCCACCTCTGCTGAATAAACGCGTCCTTGTACTAACACCAGAGCTCCAAGCGCCCAATGTCGAAGAAGAAGAGGAAATTGGGGGCATTGACCCTGAAATAGATGATACCCATGATAGACCGACGGAAACAGGCAAAACGGGCCTATCCTTCCTGTCTACGTTGACGCTCAAGTCGGATGAAGAATTATCTAATGTATTGCTCATGCATCCCGAATTGACTGACATTATTGAAAAGCGCATAAATGACCTATTAATTACACCCAAAGACGATGGTGGTATTACATTGGAAGAAGCACAAAAGCATCGGACTGTCCTTGACAAGGTCAAACGCAAAAGAGACATCCTTGGGGACAGCAAATTTGTATTAAAGAACGCGATTCCATTTCCCAAACAACCAAGGCGCATTATCCTGTCCACATCATCGTAATATTAATCATATAATATTATAGCCACATATATATAATACAGTATACGATGAGCATTTATCAGAAACAACGGTTTGAAGAGGTGTTGCCCACACGAAATAGCACAGATAACAATTTCAGCGGCCAAATCATATTCGATTACCAAACAGGCGTGAATACCGAGATTATTGATGATGAATCGTATCTCTACATTGACGTTGAAATCACAAAGAACGGCATACCATGGGTTGATACAGATGCTGAGATCCTCCTACGAGGCTTTAGCAATGCACCATTCGCCTGTCTCTTCACTACAGCTGATTTAATGATAAATAATCGCGTCGTGTCTAGAGTCGATGAATTTCCACAAAGTTACCTTATAAAACGGCTTGCTTTTAACGGAAATGGTGAAGAACGAATCCAGAGTGGAAACCCCGTTAATATCGAAGACCTAACCCAGGTTGGTCCTTCGCGCGCTCTGTATTCAAATACAGGCGACGCCGTTATCTTCGCTGACTCACCGAGTATATGGAGACGCGCCAAAAACGCACAACAGAGCGGCTTGTACTTTAGTGCTAATGGGCGGCCTACACTGGCAATGAAGCTTTCTACTCTGTTTGACAAAAAGGGCATTGTACCCCTTCCGCCTGCTAGTAAAATGCAATGGCGATTCCAAGTTGACCCACTTTATCGCGAATTGATGGTTGTTACAGGCGAGGGCCTCGATGACGTTGGTGGAGTGTATACAGTTGCAGTAAAGGAGTTGCATATGTATCTCTCTGTATACGAACGGGTGCCGATCACTCCAGACTATAGCTACAGAGCAGAATATGTTGACTTATTTTCAACCACTCAAACGCTTAGCGCAACAACCACCCATAGGTTCCACCTGTCAATCCCAGAGGGCTGCAATCGCCTCTTGTGTTGTCTATTTGATTCAAGTAAGACCAATGTATCAACACCAACTATATTCTCATCTGATAGCATTGCTAACCTTACGCGATTTAGGTTGACATACGCAGGCCAAACTTTTCCCGACCCGGATTATCAATTCAGCGCCAATCTCCTTGATCGGGACAAGAAACGGGCATACGAGCAATTTCTTAGGGAAACTCAATCGTTGATGAGCGCCTCTGGCAATTCGTTATCATTTGGACAATGGTGTGCC
>Ga0316189_10002526_pt1 | contig 17892 bp, 16 predicted proteins | sample LowCovwburrow_MG_FD_204930 | JGI IMG/M metagenome (GOLD analysis project Ga0316189, IMG submission 204930) | Coastal sediment microbial communities from Maine, United States - Lowes Cove worm burrow | ecosystem: Environmental > Aquatic > Marine > Coastal > Sediment | place: USA: Maine...
CACGCACATACTTCAGCATTATGGGGTTTGGTTCGTGGTCAGTAATTACAATAGGTGTTCTCGCAGCACTGGTCGGTGCTAGAGGGGCTGGACTTTTTGGTATGCTTCCAGGTTTCGGCATCATGATCTTTGGGTTTCTTTTCCTTGTATTTGTGCAAATTGGTCGGACGAACGTAGATACCGCTGAATATACCCAATAAATGCTGAAAATTGCCCGCGACCAATTGGACGTCTCTAAACAGTCACTCAAGCAAGGCGATATATTTCAAAAGAACTACGCCAGCCTCAACGCGGAAGCTGCGAGCACTCCCAAAAACAACGGGTATGCCAACGCAACATTAAAACCGGACACAGCTGCAAAACCCAAGCCTGAACCTGTCAAACAGATTGAGCAGAAAATTACCTACAAAGGCTACACCATTCTAGCCAAAGACGATAAGTTTCGCGTTAATAAAGCCGTGTTTGCAAAGATAGAATTTGCAAAAGAACATATTGATCAACATCATCTCAATGAAGAAAATAAGGCAAAAGTTGCGACTTTATCCGCGACCCAAGCACAACAGTCAAAATCTGTGAAACAAATAGTAGAGCCTATTGCAAAAGTGCCCGAGAGCAAAACACCCCCGGTTCAAAAACCACAAACGCCAGAACCCGGTCCAACTCAATACAAAGGCAAAAGCATTAAACGGAAAGGCGATAAATATGTTTGTAACGGCATTCCATTCAAAACGATGGATGCCGCGAAAAACTACATCGATTGTCTAACGTCAGCGCTTGTGGGACAAAATTGAGTGTTTGAATAAAGGAGGATTTCTGGTTGACGGACCAGCATCCTAGTGATCTACGTAAGGTAGACTGCCGTAACCGATTCTCTCGTTAAGGTAGTATTTGAAGACGGTTAGGAATCATAATAGGTACAATATTTTTAGATAGTTAAGTATGGATGTTAATCATCATGTACTGCTGTCTTGCCTTGGAAGGGTTGCTATTTTGAATTAAGGGAAACGATTGAATGGCGGGTTTAAAATTGCATGATCTGAATTGGCGGGGGCAGCACTTTTCCAGATTTAGTGACTGGAGAGTGCCCTTTATTGATTTCATTTCTGATTCAAAAGATGGCAATGCGATTCTAAGTGATCGATTGAACTCATTCGGAATGGTTGTTGTTACCGGTTTTCCTGTTCAAAATACAGAAATATCCAAAACGATTACGCTTTTAAAAAAATATACACTTGAATTTGGGTGCCCTGTATCACAAAGCGCAAAACTTGATTTTTTGGGACACGTTACGAACCGTGGCCGTGATATTTCTGATCACAAGAGTCGCGGTTATGAAAGCGCAGTGGAATTGCCATTCCACAGTGATCGGTGTGATTTGTTAAGCCTTCTATGTGTTCGGCGAGCCCCAGTAGGAGGGGAGACGCGGATTGTCAGCGCTTACGCGGCTTACCTGCAACTTGCGCAGACCAATCCGTCCTTGGCCGCGGTTCTGTGTGAACCTGTACCTTTCGATCTGCGGGACACCACGGGCGGTCCGTCGTGGGCATTGATGCCTGTTTTCACGCTGAGTGATGGTGATTTTGTTGCACGCTATGTGCGCCGCTTCATAGAGGCGTCGCAGCGGTTCGAGGATGCGCCACGGCTGACCGACACTCAAGTTGCGGCTTTTGACGCACTGGATGCAATCCTGTATGCGCCGGGTATGTCATTGGACTTGCGTTTGGAGCCGGGTGAATGGCTGCTGATTGATAATCACCGATTACTCCATGCGCGGACTGAATTTCAAGACGCGCCCGATCCGGCTGAAGCGAGGCTTTTGTTGCGTTCGTGGCTGTGTTGGTCGGGTAGCCCGGAATTGCCGCCGTCTTTTGCGCCGACCTATGGGCGCACCAAAGCAGGGAGCTATCGCGGTGGTGTCTGGCCGACGGACAGGCTGCTCTCTAGCATGTCACCTGACCTGAGCGGTGCACGCACGGATTTGTTGGAGTTGTTGTCATGATCGCGCTTGCGGGTGACATGGAGTTGTCTTTGTCGGATGCTCTAGAAGATCAGGGTTATGTGGTTTTACGGGGCGCAGTAGCCCGCGAAGATTTGGCGCAAGCACATGATTGGATCGTAGGTGCGGCAAGTAAAGCCACAACGATTGCAGAAGGTTTACAGCCTGAGTTTGAAGCAGATGGAGCTGTGCGAAAAATCCGGCGATTGGCTTTTCATGACCCCGTGTTCTGGGTGCCGTGGATTCGCCGCACTGGATTGGCACGTCTGGCCAAGTCATTGTTGGGGCCGAATCGGGTTTTAATTTTGCATGCCTCTTTTAAAAAACCCGCGCGCGTCGGCACATCTGTTGTTCCCCATCAAGATCAGGCTTTGTGGGATACCCCATACCCCGGTGCCATCACGGCGTGGGTTGCATTGGAAGATGCGACCCCCGAAAATGGATGCCTAGAGATGTATCCCGGATCACACAAATGCGGTTTGATTCCCCATAACATTGAAAAATCTGAACGTACTCACAAAGCCATAGATGTGGCGTCCGAAGGGATGACAGCAGAAGTGGTACCGATGATGGCCGGCGATATTATCCTTTGGCATCGCTATATGGCGCATTCCAGCGGACCCAACGTGTCTGCAAAAGGCCGCATGGCGATGGTTATGGTATTCGCCGACGCGTGCACTCCCGGATTTCAAGCCTATGACGAGCTTATCGTTTAATCACGCCAATTTGAAAAAGTACTTCCATGAACAACGACAAATCTCACAAGAGCCGACTGATCGACGCCACATTGCGCGAGGGTTTTCAGGCACCTAACGCGTCGTTTTCCTTCGATGACGTCACCAACATTGCCACTCAGATAGTCCAAAGTGGTGCCGAGATGATCGAAGTAGGCCACCCTTATGTGTCGACAAACGCCATGCAGCACACGCGGTCTGTGGTCGAGATGAATCTTGGCATTCCTGTTCTGGCGCACGCGCGGGCCTTTCGCAAAGATATCCACGCAGTTTTTGAAAGCGGTGCGGATTGGGTCGGAATATTCATCGGTGTTAACGAAATAAGCGAACGCAGTCGCTTGAGCGGGCGCCGTTTTCCTGAGTTGCTTGAGATTATCCAAGATACCGTAGGCTATGCCAAATCGCTCGGGCTTTGTGTCAGGTTTACTGTTGAAGACAGCAGTCGAACCGATTGGGACCGCATGACCGGAGCGTTTACCGTTGCATGCGATGCCGGGGCTGATCGCATTTGCTTTGCCGATAGCGTTGGCATTTTGGAACCGCAGTCGGTCACGGACACAGTCACCCGCATCTTGCAGAACCATCCTTCCGTAGAGTTGGAAGTTCATTTTCATGATGACCGTGGTTTGGCCATGGCCAATGCCCTCGCAGCGATCGATGCGGGGGCCCAATGGATATCGGTGAGTGTGAATGGTTTGGGCGAAAGATGCGGGATTACGGATCATGCCATTCTGGCGGCAAACCTGGTCTTCCGGGATGCCCGGCCATTGTCGGAAGCCCAGGCGCGGATGTTGGGCACAGTATCGACAATCGTGGTAGGGTGCTCACAGCAGGAAATTGCTAAATCCCATCCGATTCTAGGTGAATACGCTTTCACACACACCGCACGGCTGCATGTTCTGGCCGTTGAAAAGGACAAGCGTAGCTATGAATGGATTGATCCTGCACGTCTGGGGCGGCGTCACGGGATTATCACAATTCGGCAGATGCAATGCACTGAAGGTAAAACGTTAAATTCAAACATAGAAATAGTAGGGAAATAGCATGTCTAATACAAAAGCCGCAGCGTGGGATAATATCGGAAGCCTGTTCTGGGAACAGGGGCGCAATAGCGCCAAGCCGAGTGCCTATGAAATGGACCGGTTCACGCAAGACATAAAACTGGGCGACCGGGTTTGCGTCATTGGTGCATCGACAAAAGAGCTTGTCTGTCTCCTGATGGAGCTTGGTGCCAAGGTGACCGTGTATGATTTTTCAATCGGCATGTGTAATTCACTGCGTGCGGCGATGCCTGACTCGGACGTTGTCATTAAGCAGCTTGATATTGTGGCTCCTTTGGATGCAAGTCTAATTGGATCACAGGACTACGTTCTCAACGACAGGTTGGTAAACCGTTTCACTGCCAAGGAAGCCAAAAGCGCGTTGCACAACATGTGCGCCCTTACCCCTGCTGGAGAAGTACGCGCGTCGATTAAATTGGGGTACTACCCCATGGATCTCAAAATGATCGAACTGGGTAAGGAACGCGACACGTTAAGTGAGTTCTTTGACGAAGAAACACAAACAATAGATTTCTCCAAGGCAGGCACTGTACTGAATGACGCGCTTTTGGCGCATGGTGATATTGACGCAAATCTGTTGTTGGATTGGTATCGCGGGCGTGCGGCGGAAAAGCGGTTTGACCACGCTGATATTGTCGCCCTTGCCAAAAATGTCAGCACGCCGGATGGCAACGCGGTTTCCATCGTCGCTGTTCAGGATTTTCCAGACGCAATCTCGACCAATTTGTACAACTTTAGCTCGATCTGATCGTCTTATGTGTGGAATCAGCGCGATAAGCCTTAACAGTGCGTTACCTGAGCAAGTAACTCAGATCCTGCAACGCATGAATGCAGCACAGATCGCTCGCGGCCCCAACGGGTCCGGTGTAGCGGTCAGTGGAGCAGCGGGCGTGGGTATGGTTCGGCTGCGCGTGCGGGCGGATCAGCTTGAACCGGAACCAATCCCGCTAGGTCCTACGCACACAGCGGCCTATAATGGCGAGGTGTATTGGCACGATAACTCCGCACCAACAGGCGGGCAGGGCGAAGTTACAGCACTTTGCCAAAACATCGACAACACAGTGGATGGTATGTATGCTCTGGCTGTGCTGGATCATACCTCGCAGGGTATTGACCTGTCGCGCGACCAGTTTGGGATCAAGCCAATGTGGATGCGCAAGGTTGTCGGCGGCACAGCAGTTGCGTCCACAATCGACAGCTTGTTGCATGGCTTTGGGCCGGACAATGCGCGATTTGAAGGGATTCAACAATTTCTTGCATTTGGCCGTCCCATTGATGGTGGATCGTTCTTTGAAGACATTGCTTCGGTGCCACGTGGCAGCAAAGGAATTCTCAAAGATGGTGTATTTACGCAAGCTAGCCGGACGCAGCTTGAACTTGGCCATGATGGATGTAAACCACAGGAGTTGAGGGCGGCTTTGCAGGATTCAATCCGCCGCGTTCTCCCATCCAATCAGACAATGGGGCTTGCGGTCAGTGGCGGTCTTGATTCCACAATTCTTGCCCATCAGATGGCCGCATTGGGGATCGAAGACCTGCGCACAGTCAGTGTGTTGGTTGACGGTGTCGAGGACGGTGTCGCCGACCTGTCACAGCTTAAAATCCCCGGCTCTGCTGCACGCAGCTGGGTTCATTCAACTGTTACAGTCACGCCTGAAATGTTTGCAAAAGGATTTGAGCGTGCGGCCCACGATCTGGGAGAGCCGACACGGCTGTCGTCTGTGCCGCTGTATGGAGCCCTTGCAGATGTTGCGCAGGAAGCGGGCATTGTTGTGTTGCAAGTCGGGGAAGGGGCTGACGAGCTGTTCATGGGTTATTCCAGCTACCGCAATGTGAATACTGAGCAACCGGATTTTCCATTCCGCTTTATATTGCCAGATAATAAACACCAGTATCTGGAGGCCCTGTATGGCGAAGGGGTCATAAATACCTGCCGCACGGTATACGACAACGCTTATCCGATGACAGGCACGACTTCAGGCATGGAACATCTTCGCCGTATCGAGCTGGATCACAGCCTTGAGCCCCTACTGCGCCGCGCCGACCAGCTTCTTATGGCGCGGTCGATCGAAGGGCGCACACCGTTTTTGCAAGGCACAGTGCCGCAGCTGGCGCTGAGCGTACCAGCGTACCAGCATCTTGCAAACGACAGAAGCAAACCGCTGCTGCGCGCTGCATTTCCTGAACTTGACCTGCTGGAGGGGCCTTGGCGTATCAAGACACCGTTCCGAGCGCCCATTGCGCATTGGTTGCAGACGTCACTTAGCCCATGGATGGAGCGGGTTTTGGACGACGGCACCCCGGTTCTGCGCGCTTTTGGTCTGCGCGAAGAAGGTATCGCTCTGGTACGGAAAGACGCGCGTGCGGGCAAAGCGGTGGCGCTGGATATGGTGTTGGCGTTGATGTCTTTGGTGTTTTGGTCCGAATGGCTGGAGCAGGAAAGGCCGTTGTATGGTACATGAGAACGACCCGACCCAACAGCGATGTCCTGACCCCGCCAAACTAATCGGTGATTTGCAAGATGCGGGCATTGCCACCAGAACATTCGATTGGCAGGGAACCAAACTGGCTGTTCTTCATAAACCCTCGACAGGCAAGTGCCCTGTGTTGTTGTTACACGGTGTGATGTACTCTGCCGCTAGCGTTTTTGACCTGTGCGTACCCGGCCACCCCCGCGCGGCTTATACGATCGCACACTCGGTGTTTGTGCTGTTCCTGCGGGTTGAACGCATTCGCCATATTCCGACCCATATTCTGGGCATCGTTTTAGGCGCTTTGATTGCGGTTATCTTATCCAGCATGCCCCTTTCAGGGGCGCCTATCGCATTGGCTGGTACGCGTTTTGACGTCACAATCCTGCTGTTCGGTGCGATTGCACTGACATGTTTAAGTCATCTGTATTTTATTCTCAGCACCCGTGATGCACCATGACGGACATCCCAGACATTCAATCCCTTAAGGTGAAAATCATTCGGGGTGGTTCATCAAAGGGCGTATTTGTTCACACCGAAAACCTACCAGCGCCTGGGCCACTTCGCGATCAACTGGTTTTGCGGCTGTTTGGAGCACCAGACATACGGCAAATTGACGGACTTGGTGGTGGGGACAAACTCACAAGCAAACTGGCCATCATGGGATCGCCGACACGGACCGATTGCAACATTTCCTTTCTTTTTGCGCAGGTAGGAACAGAGTTTCCAGATTTGGATTGGCACTCGAATTGCGGAAACATCAGTTCGGGGGCCGCCTTGTTTGCCGCGATAGAAGGTGCAGGCCATGATCGGGACGGGCAACAGCACATCGCGATTGAGCAAGCCAATACCGGACGGCGGTTGTTGGCAACAATCCCTATGACGGGTGATGCTCCGGCCACCAAAGGCAGTTTTGCTATCGGCGGCGTTCCCGGAACAGGTCCAAGGATTGATTTGGATTTTGCGGATTTTGATGGCTCGTGTTTGAACAAGGGCCTGTTTCCAACGGGAAGTCGCCAACAAAAGCTTGTTCTACCTGATGGCAAAGCCATTCTGATTACTGTGATCGACATGGCCAATTTGAATGTCATCGTGCATGCTGCCGATCTTGGGATTGATCTGACCTGTCCTCTTAATCAGTTGCAGGGTAATGCAGAATTGCTGGACCGACTAGACCACATACGCGCAACTGTGATGATCCAACTTGGGCAGGCAACACTGCAAACTGCCGCAGGAATCATCCGGCGCAGCGTCAATCCGTTGGTTCATATTCTGGCAACGCCGCAATCCTACACCGATCTTGGTGGTGCACAGATTGGTGCACAAACCCATGATGTGCTTGCCCGCTCGTATGCACGCAGTGCCTTTTCAAAGGCGTATCCAGGGACAGGTGCTATTGGCATCGCAGTTGCTATGTGCATTCCGGGTACAAATGCCGCGGTCTTTGGGCAAAATGCGGCAAATGCTGCCGACCTGCGCATCGGGCATCCCAGTGGATGCCTGAGCGTCAGCGCAGAGGTGCGCGAAACGGCCACGGGGCTTAATGTTGAAAGTGCCAAGATCGGGCGTACCGCGCGTGTTTTAATGGAAGGAACGGCCTATCTTACGTGATCTGACTGCGCTGCCACACCGGAAGCTGACGGTATCGGGGCAAAGCTATGCCATCATTAATCTGGATACATGTGACCTTGGGATGCAAAGCCCGTACCCTAGAACGCTACGCATCCTTGCAGAAAATATTTTACGCAACGGTTTAACGGTGCAGAAATTATTGGAAATCTTGGGCGGCAATAGCGCCCATCCGGCTGAGGTGACGTTCCGGCCACAGCGTCTGATCATGCAGGATTATGCAGGATTGCCTGCATTGCTAGACTTTGCAGGATTGCGTGATGACGCCATTGATTTTGGTCTAAATCCGCGAGAGGTGGCACCAAGCCTGCCCGTCACCTTGGCCATAGATCATTCGATTATTGCCAATTTTGTTGGTATAGTAGACGCCCGCAAGCGCAATGAAGCCGCTGAATTCGATCAAAACGTCGAACGTTTCCGCTTTCTTAAATGGGCACAGTCAGCGTTTGAAAACGTGCAGATCATCCCGCCTGGAAAAGGCATTTTGCACCAAATCAATCTGGAGCATCTCACCACAGGTGTGACCGTTGAAACGCATCAGGATCAAGGTTGGCTTGTCCCAGACAGCTTGCTTGGCACGGACAGCCACTCCACCATGGTCGGGGGCATTGGTGTTTTGGGCTGGGGCGTTGGTGGCATTGAGGCTACCTCATGTTTGCTGGGCGAGGGTGTTTCACTGCAATGGCCTAAGGTTGTGGGCGTTCGTCTAATTGGGAAACGGGCACAGCACCTTCAGGCCGCTGATATTGCCTTGCACCTTACAAAGACGCTGCGGATGCATGGTGTGGTTGAATGTTTTGTTGAATTCATGGGTACCAGCCTTGAGCAGCTGTCCGTTTCAGATCGGGCGACGCTTGCCAATATGGCCCCCGAATATGGCGCAACGGTTGCATTTTTTCCGACCGACACTAAAACACTGGATCACTTTGCGTTGGTAGGACAGGATCAACATCACATTGACCTGATAAAAGCCTATTCGCAGGCTCAAGGGCTTTGGCATGGGCCAGACACAGCCGAACCCGCCTTTGAGACGGTGATTGAAATTGATCTGTCCGAAATTGGGACGACCTTTGCCGGTCCAACACGTCCTGAACAAGCTCTCAAACCCGCGCAAACGTCTGCTTTGTTTGCCATGGCGACAGAGAAAACCACCCGTGCAAGCCCTCTACAGGACGGCGATATTGTCTTAGCGGCGATCACAAGCTGTACAAATACCGCCAACCCCACTGCCATGATTACTGCCGGATTGGTGGCGCGCAAGGCTGTCTCCTTTGGGCTGAAAATCGCGCCCAAAATCAAGACAACTTTCGCGCCCGGATCACAGGTTGTGCACCGCTATCTGGTGGCTGCCGGATTGCTGGAGGACTTGGAAACTCTCGGCTTTGGGATTGTTGGTTTCGGCTGCATGACCTGCGTCGGCAATTCCGGCCCGCTTGTTTCAGGAATACAGGCAGAAATTGAAGCGGGCGGAAAAGATGTGTGTTCTGTGTTGTCGGGTAACAGAAACTTTGAAGGCCGCATCCATAAAGCGATCAAAAGCAGTTTCCTGATGTCGCCCCCCCACGTGATAGCCGCCGCACTTGCCGGTCATATGCGTATCGATGTAGAGCGGGATGTTCTTGCCGAAACGGCCGACGGCATTGGCATACGCCTAAAAGATTTGTGGCCCTCAGACACGGAAGTTCAGGAGATTACACAGAGACATATTCAGACCGACGACTACCAAAAGACCTACGCAAGCATCGACCAAGGGGACGACGCTTGGCAGGCGTTAAGTGTACCCAAGGGTGCCACATATGGGTGGGATCCCGACAGCCACTATATCCGTCGGCCACCAGCCAGACCCAAGCAGTTTGATCCGGGCACGATCAAGGAGGCGCGGCCGCTTCTTCATCTTGGGGACAATATCACTACAGACCACATCTCGCCGGTGGGCGCGATTGATCCAGATAGCCCTGCTGGTCGTTATCTGCTGGATTGCGATGTTCCCGCGAAAGAATTCAACACCTACGGCGCGCGGCGTGGCAACCATAACGTGATGCTGCGCGGTACATTTGCCAATCCGCGTCTGGCCAACCGGTTTGTTCCCAATCGCACAGGCGGCTGGACCCTTAGCTCTGATGGGCAAACAATCATCACCGTCTATGCGGCTGCGATGGCGTTTGCAGAGGAAAACACGCCTACTGTCATCTGTGCAGGGCACGCTTACGGTTCTGGGTCGGCCCGTGATTGGGCGGCAAAGGGCACAGCAGGGTTGGGGGTGCAGGCCGTGATTGCGCGTAGTTTTGAAAGAATTCATAGAACGAATCTTGTTCTATGCGGTGTCCTTCCAGTGACCCTGCCAGAGGGTATTGATTGGGATGCCTTCGGGTTAGAGTCCTCTGACCGGATTAGTTTGGTGCCAGATACGCAATTGACCCCGGGTGGGCATGTGGCTATAATAATAAATAAGGCAAACGGTTTGAAAGATAGCTTCACAGCGGATTGCGAGATCCGGACACAGCAAGAGCTACTACAATACCGTGCAGGGGGCGTTCTTGCGCAATGGCGCACGCAAATGAAAGGGCCGCCCAACAATCCATTAAACAGACCATACCCCCACGACCCTGTAAGGAGCTATCTGGCATGACCGAGGTTTTCTGGAACACGCTAAGCACGGCGGTGTTCGGGGCAGATATTGCTCCTCCGACAATCAAATATACCGGACGTTTGCCCGGCCCTTTACCCGTGACAGAATTGCTTGCAGAAAGTGTTGGGCTTGCGGGTGTTGCTTTGGCCCGCTTGCGCGGACAATCGGCGGAGGATGTCTTTGTGGACGCACGCATGGCTGCATTCTGGGGCCAGACATCCTGCAATCCGATTGACTGGACGCCACAAGAACCCTGGGATCCGCTCTCTGCGATCTTTGCGGGCAGTGACGGCTGGATCCGCCTGCACACAAATGCGCCGCATCACAAATCCATCGCAGCGCAGATTCTTAATAATGTGGATACAAAAGATGCGGCTTCGGCCGAAATTGCCAGCCGTTCAGTTACCCAGCTTGAATCCGATCTGGTTGCTGCGGGCGGCGCTGCGGCGCGCATGATCACTTGGAAAGACTGGCAAACACACCCACAAGGGCGGGCCATTTCGCAAAGCCCTTTAGTGGCATGGACGCAACCCAAGGTCGCGCCTGCGCCAAGGAGGCTACAAGACGCAAATTACAGCTCAGACCGCCCATTGTCAGGACTGAAAGTTCTTGATTTTACGCGGGTTCTTGCTGGCCCGGTCGCCACACGCACATTGGCCGGATATGGCGCGCAGGTTTTGCGCATTGATCCTGCTGGCTGGGATGATCCGGGTCTTTTGCATGACACAACCATTGGCAAACGTTGTGCCGGTTTGGATTTAGCAAATACACCGGATCGGGCACGCTTTGTTGAATTGCTGGGTCAGGCGGATGTGTTTGTGCACGGCTATCGCCCCGGTGCTTTGGAAAAGCTTGGCTTTGATGCTGCCACTCTTGATCAGATAAATCCGACACACATCAATATTAGCCTCAGCGCTTATGGCCGCCAAGGCCCGTGGTCACAACGCCGTGGCTTTGATAGTCTGGTGCAGTTCAGCACGGGTATTGCGGATCTGTGCCGTGATGACCAAGGCGCACCCGGAAAATTGCCTGTACAAGCGCTGGACCATGCCGCAGGCTATTTGATGGCAGCCTGCGTTTTTGAGGCTCTGCGCATCGCAAAATCTGGTCGGATTGTATCAGCCCAAACCTCGCTTGCGCGGATTGCTTGGATGTTATGCAAAGCAGATCAAACCGGAGGTGACCTCACCCCTATTACACCCAAGGCTGAAAGCGATTTTTTATCAGCGATTGAGACCAGCGACTGGGGGGATCTGAAACGGCTGACGCCTCCTTTGCGCGTTAAAGGTGCTGAGATGACGTGGGATATTCCTTCCGGCGAACTGCGCCGGCATCCCGCATCATGGGATTGGGATGGGTATTGCCAAGTTGTTGACGGTCGCTTTTGAAGCATAGGCAAAGGTTGGATCATGCCGCCATTTCAGCGGCACAACTAAAAAAGCTGCTTAACATATCGTAAGTGTTCGCAATTATACGCGGACAGGTCCACTATCTCTAGGAAAATAAATATATGATACACGTTGCAAGAAAGCTTACCTCTAACAGTATGCGTGGCGCGGCATGGATGCTCCTTTCAACCGTTTTTTTTACTGGAATAGATGCTTCTATCAAATTAGCGGCAACTGATATTCATCCTTTCGTGATTGCGTTCTTTAGAAGTGTATTTGGATTTATGATTTTATTTCCATTTATTGCAATAAATGGAGTTTCTATTGTAAAAACAAGCAATATAAAATTACACGTTCTTAGAGGTATACTCGGTGCTTCGGGAACGCTTTGTTTTTTTTACGGCATCTCAATTACTACTTTGGCTCAAGCAACGGCCTTACATTTCACAACTCCAGTTTTTGGAGTGATTCTTGCAATTTTATTACTTAAGGAGAGGGTAACAATATCTAAGCTTTTTGCTTTGCTAATAGGGTTTTTGGGAATTTTAGTAATCGTAAGACCAGAAACTGGTTTCATCAACCTAGGGAATTTTTTAATACTTTGTTCTGCAATATTACAAGCATTTACAGTGATAGTCCTAAAAAAATTAACAAAAACAGATAGCGCTATCAGCATCACAATCTGGATGAGCATAACCATTAGTTTCTTAGCCTTTCCCTTTGCATTCATCCAATGGCAATGGCCTGATGGGGCTGGACTATTATTACTTGCATTGATTGCATTATTTGGCACAGGCGGTCAATATTGTGTGTCACGTTCACTCGCAATTGCTGAAGCAAATGCTGTATTACCCATTGAATATGTTAAAATTATATGGGCAAGCATCGTTGGTTTTTTAGTATTCAGCGAGGTACCAGATAGATTCATGATAGTTGGAATTATATTAATCATCTTCGCAACATCAATAATATTGTTTCCCAAAATATATACTAGGTTCACTTCAAGGCCCACCTATTTTGACCTGAGATGATGCGAAATTTGGGTTGGTCTTGTCGCGCTTTCATGCCGGTTCTGTCGCAAAGATTTAAGCGGCGGTTGGTGCGGTTACTGATGAGACATCTTATTTTTGAGTATAGCTTTTTCTAAGTGTTTCGTAAGGAGTTTTTCCCTTGTTCGCGCCCTGCGCCAGTAACAAATATGGATAAACTATACATCATGAAAAATTTACAAACTCCTAAATCACGTTTTCGTGAATTGCTGAATGCCTATAAATGTTGCTTTTTCACGCCACCCCTGATAACATTGAGAGATTCCACTTCAACATGCAAGAGCAATTTAGTTTGGCATTCGCTGTCTGACGTCAGCGCTTATGGGTCCAAATAGCGTTATTTGATAAGAGAGTGTTTCTGGCTCATCGTAACCACTGAGGAGTGGAAGATGAGACATACAAACGGAACACGCAAAAGCCCTGGCGAGAAGATCGTCAAAGACATCAAACGCGCGACGCGCAAACAGTATTCCTCCGAAGAGAAGATCAGGATCGTCTTGGACGGGCTACGTGGCGAGGACAGCATTGCCGAGCTGTGTCGCCGCGAGGGGATTTCCCAAGGCGTCTATTACAAATGGTCGAAGGACTTCATGGAAGCTGGCAAGCGGCGGCTGGCTGGCGATACAGCGCGTGCTGCAACCACCGATGAGGTCAAGGATCTGCGCAGTGAAGCCCGTGATCTGAAGGAAGTGGTGGCAGAACAAACGCTGGAGCTGCGTCTTCTCAAAAAAAGCATGACCGGAGATGGGGGCGACGACGAATGAGGTATCCTGCATCTGAGAAGCTGGAGATCATCAGACTTGTTGAGGGCTCGCATCTGTCGGCACGTCATACTTTGGCCAAGCTCGGCATTCCTCGTACCACGTTCTATCGCTGGTATGACCGTTATTTGCAGCGTGGGGATGCAGGGCTAAAGGATCAATCTCCAAAGCCCAACCATGTCTGGAATCGCATTCCTGACGAGGTGCGGCGCAAGGTCGTCAAGTTGGCCTTGAAAGAGACCGAGCTATCACCACGGGAGCTGGCGGTGACGTTCACCGATACAGAAAGCTATTTTGTATCGGAGGCTTCGGTTTATCGCGTTCTGAAAGCCCATGACTTAATCACCAGCCCCGCCTTCATCGTGATCAAGGCAGCCAGCGAGTTCAAAGACAAAACCACAGCGATCAACCAGCTTTGGCAGACGGATTTCACTTACCTCAAGGTTCTGGGCTGGGGTTGGTTCTATCTCAGCACAATCTTGGATGATTACAGCCGCTATATCATTGCTTGGAAGCTTTGCACAAATATGCGGGCCGAAGACGTCACGGACACGTTGGACCTCGCATTGCAGGCGTCGGGCTGTGATCAAGTGCATGTCGTTCATAAGCCAAGATTGCTCAGCGACAACGGCTCCAGCTACGTCTCCGGAGAATTGGCTGAGTGGTTGCAAAACAAAGGTATGAAGCACTCTCGCGGAGCACCATATCATCCCCAAACACAGGGCAAAATCGAGCGATGGCATCAAACCCTGAAGAACCGCATCTCGCTGGAAAACTACTTCCTACCGGGTGATCTCGAAGCCCACATTGAAGCCTTCCTCGATCACTACAATCATCAGCGGTATCACGAGAGTCTGAACAACGTCACGCCAGCCGACGCTTACTTCGGGCGCGCACAGGCCATTCTAAACAAACGAGAAAGGATCAAACGCAAAACAATCGAAACGCGACGCTTGCATCACAGACAACGCGCCGCATAATGAAACTAACCAGATGAGCCAAACTCTCTCTTAGTTTAACTTGCCATTGGTTCCAAAAACCCTGACGACGGACACTACATTTAGCCAGTCATCCTCATCCTCAATCACCTCCAATATCGTACCCATCAGAACATGATTAACCCGTCGACTGCTTGTTCTAGCCCTATGATATAAAATTGTTTCTGGCTGATTTCCGTATACATATTGCGGCATGAATTCCTCCCAAAAAATTAAGTTTTTATTTGTATTGCCTACACTGTATCACCTAGATTCACTTCAATCTGAAGGCGACTAACAAGCCGAGTTAATGCGTGAGTCCAGCAGTAACTCAATTGCAGTTAATAACTTCAATATCACCTTAAACATGTTTTATCTTGATTTTCACACGCATAGAGTGAATGTTTATTTTTAGTAGCGACTATATTTTTAATATTAATAACATTGGCAATTAGAGGAAATTTATTATGCGTTCATACGAAGCTGCACGTAGATACTTCAGCATTATGGGGTTTGGTTCGTGGTCAGTAATTATAATAGGTGTTCTAGTCGCACTGGTCAGTGCTGGAGGCGTATCGCAATATGCTGGAGGAGGTGTTGGTTTATTAGCTATGCTTCCAGGTTTCGGCATCGTGATCGTAGGATTTCTTCTTCTAGTCTTTGTGCAAATCGGCCGGGCAAATGTCGATACTGCTGAATACACCCAACAGATGTTGAAAATTGCCCGCGATCAACTGGATGTATCAAAACAATCACTCAAGCAAGGCGGTACCTTTCAAAAGAACTATGTCAGCCTGAATGTTGAAGCCAAAGATCCATTGCAAAACAAAGGCTATTCTACAGAAGAATCAGAACCCGAAAAGGATGTGAAACCCAAACCGGAATCGGTGCAACAGATTGAAGAGAAAATCCAATATGAGGGGCATATAATTACATCCAATGACAACATGTTTCGCGTCGAAAATACAGTTTTTGAAACAATACAATTCGCCAAAGAACATATTAATTTACTTCGTGACAAATAAAAATGACTACAAAGATTACAGCATTAAGTGTGAAACCCGCACCAGAACCAGAGCCCGTAGAACAAAGAATAGAACCTATTATTGAAGTGGCAGAGATCGAAGCACCCCCCCCCCATTCATATTGAACAAGAACCAGAACCCATTTCCATCGAATACAAAGGCAAGAATATTGAACCGAAGGGTGATAAATATGTCTGTAACGGCATTCCCTTTAAAACTATGGATGCAGCAAAAAACTACATCGATAACTTTGCAGCTACACCGCCGAAAACACTTTCCGGTATGAAAAGACCATAAAGACATGCCAATAGCCCCAACCCCCATACGCACCCCCAACCTCTATGGGTATTGTGTATGTTTAAACATAGCTCAACATGCGGGAACTTAGCAGAACATGAACAGCTCTTTTAAACCCATGACTTCATCCACTATCGTGGATGATATGTGCTGCTTCCCTGAAGTCGTCACTTGTTTTTTGAACTAGATATCCAATGCGTGTATCACTTTCTCATCACACCGTTACAAAAGGGTTTCTGTTTAAGAACACCTATCATGAGGTTCATTTGACCGTTGCCTTTACCCATGAAGAAAAACAGATCATTCGCCAGAGAGGGTTGTTGAAAACTAAGCTGGTTGATCGCAGACCGGCTGACGCCAAAAATGATGCACGTGATGAACAGTTTGAATTACGTGTTGAACATCTGATGGATGGCAAAACAGATCGTTTTCTTTGCGCCACACCATCGAAGTCAAAAATCTACGAAGAGGATCTTCTGTCTGTGATGCAACAGATGAAGCTTTGGCTGTCGGACAATGCCGACACCGGCACATCAACCACGGTGGAATTCTAAATGTCACGCGGGACAGATGAGTTCATCTGGGGTGCAGTGTTCCTGTCTCTTTTTATCACGCTGGCCATTATCATCACCCCGATCATGTTGGTGGGTATACCCGCCTATGTGTTCTACCGCCTCTATAAAGAAAACCCAAAACGCCTTGAACGCTTAGCTCGCGAAGAAACCCAACTGCTCTATGATCACGCACGCGCTGGAAGCGTTCAATTGAGCAATGACGAGGTTGAAACTGCCCTTGCAGCACATTGGCCGCATGACACCCCAAACGCACTCTATATCCAATTACAAGAACTTGGCCGCGCATTATTCCAGCAAGAAGGATTGATGCCGGAAATCCCGCCGCTTCCAGCCCTTTGCAACACGATAGAAGGCGCACGCTATCGCGATATGCTGGCACGCGCTGGACAAGCCCGCAATGATCGTGTGATGGTGCTCTCAGCCCTTGATTTGATATCCGAAAGCTTGGCCGCCATTGCCAGTGTGGCCCCACCAATTGAAGGTGATGTACTGGTCGAGATCACCCAGTTCGCCCATCCACTCAGCCATGCCGTGCAAAACGTCATTGCGCCATTTTTCCAGGACACCGACTATAATCATTTCAAAGCCCTGAAAGAACGTCTGAACGCAAACTTGAGCAAAACCCATCGCACCAACCCAGTATTCCCGCGCGACTATAAGGATGATGATGTGGTGGACATGTATTTGGGTGGCACTATCCTCAAAGACCTGTTCACACTCAAGACCCCGTTTTCCATTCCCGAAGAGCGCCGGTTTGAACATATGCACATCGTTGCAGGTTCTGGCCACGGCAAAACCCAAACACTGCAATACTTCATTGCCAAGGATCTGGAAGATGTGGCACGGGGTGACAAATCCGTTGTAGTGATCGACAGCCAAGGCGATTTGATAAACAACATCCTCAAAGCCAAGACCGTGCCACCGGAACAAATTGTTCTGATCGATCCAGAAGACATTGCATATCCCGTCAGCCTCAATCTGTTTTCTGTGGGCCAAGATCGTTTGCAAACATACAATGACCTTGAACGCGAACGCCTGACCAATTCCATCATTGAACTTTATGACTTTGTGCTTGGATCGCTTTTATCCGCAGGCATGACCGCTAAGCAAAGCATTGTGTTTCGATACGTTACCCGGTTGATGTTTCATATCCCTGACGCCACCATCCACACATTCCGTGAATTGATGGAGCCGGGCGGTACTGACAAATACCTCGAACATATAAATAAGCTGGAAGGCACCCCGCGACGGTTCTTTGAAACCGAGTTCGACAGTAAAGAGTTCACCAACACCAAAACAC
>Ga0316189_10002527_pt1 | contig 17886 bp, 19 predicted proteins | sample LowCovwburrow_MG_FD_204930 | JGI IMG/M metagenome (GOLD analysis project Ga0316189, IMG submission 204930) | Coastal sediment microbial communities from Maine, United States - Lowes Cove worm burrow | ecosystem: Environmental > Aquatic > Marine > Coastal > Sediment | place: USA: Maine...
AATGCGAGCCCAAGGGATTGCTGATCCAGTGACTCACCCGCGTCATATAGCAGGTTCCGGGGCGCTGCCTGGCGACGGTTCTCGTCAACTTCACGGGCGTTCAGGCCCCCGGGGTCGTCCGCAGTTGGCGAATCAATCGCGTTGAAAACCACCGTGAGGCGGGTCGTGTCATTGAACCCGTAGCGAAACTTGCTGTTGAACAGCCGGTTCTTGTAGGTGGCATGATCGCGGTATCCATCCAGGTGGGTCGCTGAAAAATTCCCAAGCCAGTTCAGCTTTCCTGATTGTCCGCCAGCCTTTAACTGACCCTGGCGGTAACCATATGAACCCAGGTTCACGCGCCCGGACAGGAATGGATTCTCCGGGCCGTCCTGCGTGCGTATGTCGATCACCCCGCCCGAGGCAGACCCGTAAACCGCCGAGAACGGGCCCCGAATAACCTGGATTTGCTCGACCGAACCCAGGTCAATCGCATCCACGCTGCCCTGTCCATCAGGCAGCGTCTGCGGAATATCGTCGGCAAAAATCCGGATACCACGAATGCCGAAATTAGCGCGCGCACCAAATCCCCGGATAGCGATGCGCAAGTCCTGGGCGAAGTTGTACCGGTTCTGAAAAAACAGCCCGGGAACCGCCACCAGCGCCTCATCGAGTCCCAACTGCTGGCGGGCCCGCTGCACGGCGTCCCCGCTCACGCTGGCCACGGCAAAGGGCAGGCTCTCAAGACTGACCGGAATGCGCGTCGCCGTGACCACGATTTCTTCCAGCATGGCCGAACTGTCCCTGTCACTGGCAGCAAGCGGGTCGCAATTCAGCAGCAAAACCAGGAGGCCAGAGACCAGCCCCTGGACACAGCGGGATGATATATGAGGAAACCGGATTCCGTTTTCGATATGCTCTGCGCTCATGATCATCAGCCATGCTAACGACTTCATCCGCGCACTGAAAGAGCTGGATCTTCCAGCCGGCTCCAATTCTGTGCCGAAACGTGTGCTGATGGTTGAACCGGAAGGGTTTTATGTCAACGAACAATCCGCGCTAGACAACCACTACATGGACTTGCAACACGTGGCCGACCCCGGACGCGCGGTCCGACAATTCCATGGCCTGGTTGAGCTGATCCGAAAGTCAGGCACCGAAGTGCTCGTGTTTCCAGGTAACCCGAAAACGCCGGATGACGTCTTTCCCAACAACGTATTTGCATGGGTACCGGGGCGACTGATCATCGGCAATATGCGCTATCCCATCAGGAAACTGGAAGCGGAGCGAAACGATATTCCAGCCTATTTCACGAAACGCGGGTACGAAGTGGTCGACCTGCGGAAAAAGGACTGCGTTGCCGAGTTAACCGGGGTACTGATCATGGACCGGGCCCGCCGAATCGGGTTTTGCGGTATCAGTGAGCGTGTAGACCGGGCCGGAGCCGCCGCCATGCACGAAGCATTCGGGCTGCGGTTGACCTACTGTTTCGACCTCACGCCCGACGAGTATCACACCAACGTGGTGTTCTCAATCCTGGCTGCACGGGCCTGCGTACTGTACCCGGGTGCCTGTGCTGAACCGGGAGCCGTGGAAGCTATCGAGGCTGCATTTCCCGGACGCACACTGCTGCTCGACAGGAGCGAAAAAGATCACTTTGTCGGCAACTGCATATCACTCAATGACCGGGACCTGTTCATGAGCAAGGCGGCCGCAGATGCCCTGCGCCCGGCCAACCGTCGCCGGCTGGAATCCTGGGGATTCCGGATCCACTCCACCGCACTGGATGAACTGGAGAAAGCCGGCGGCAGCCTGCGCTGCATGGTCGCCAAGGTTTTCTAGGTACGGCTCAGGACTTCTTCAGTTCAGCCTTGAAATAGTTGAATGAATGAACCAGCGCCTTGTGCACTTTCTCGCCTTCGTGCACCAGTGATTCCCACTTGTCGCCGCTGGCTTCCTTCACTTCGTCCATTTTTTCAAGGGCAGTCGCGTAGTGCCCACGCACTTCAGCGATCTGCTTTTCATACTTCACCTTGAATTCGGCCTGGGTCGCTTCACCCTTCTTTTCCAACTCGCTCATCTGCTCATTAAGCTCATCCAGCTGCTGTTTCATTTTCTCGATGTATTCGTCTCTTTTTGACATGATTTCCTCTCCGCTTTGAATTTCAGGTCGTACACATTCAGTTTATTCCAAAAGCCTGCTGCAAGTCTGCACACAGGTCTCCAAACGACTCGATTCCCACGCTCAGGCGCAACAGGGAAGCCGGCAGATGCTCCTGGCCGGGCACCGCGGCACGACGCTCCATGGTAGATTCGACAGAACCCAGGCTGGTGGCGTGCCGGATAAGCTTAACATTCCGGCAAATGGCGTCCGCAGCATCAGCCCCGCCCGCGACATCAAAAGAAATCATCGCGCCAAAGCCGTCAAGCTGCGATGCTGCAATCAAGTGCGTGGGGTGAGATACCAGACCCGGATACCTGACATGCTCTACCAGGGGGTGGGCATCCAGCCAAAGGGCCAGTCTCCCGGCCGTTTCCTGCGCCTTTTCCAGCCGGATGGCGAGGGTTCGTAATCCCCGCACCGCCAGGAAAGCCTCCAGTGTGCCGGGCGTGGCACCGCCCACGGTACGTGATTTTCTGATGCCGGCCAGCAATCCGGACCGGTTGGTAATCAGCACCCCGCCCAGCAAATCCGAATGGCCGCCAATAAATTTTGTCGCCGAGTGCATGCTGATGTCAGCACCCAGTTCCAGCGGTCTCTGGTTGAGCGGCGTGGCAAAAGTATTGTCCACCGCAAGCAGAGAACCGTCTTTTCGGGGAGCAGCGCAGATCGTCGCCAGATCAGCGACTGTAAGCAGCGGGTTGGATGGGGATTCCAGCCAAAGCAGGTCAGAGTCCCGGGCGGCAGCTACCCAGCCTGCCGTGTCATCCACGGCAAGCCGGCTCAGTTCCCACCGGCCTTTCTCCACTCCCATCCTGGCCAGTTCCGAGACCCCGTGATAACAGTCATCCGGCAACACGACCCGGGCATTCGGAGCCAGTTGATCAAAAACCGCTGTCACGGCCGCCAAACCGGATGAAAAAGCAATAGCGTCGCCACCCTCCAGCCCACCCATGATTTCTTCGAGTGACTCCCAGCCGGCTGTGCCGCTCTCCCGCGAATAAATACGATCGCCGTCCAGTGCGAAATTCGACGCTGGGATGATAGGGATATTGAGTGAAGCACCCGGTTCTTCAGGGCGTCCCGCGGTGACCAGCCAGGACTCTGGGGATAATCTCTTCATTCTTCGATCTCCATCCACGGGGGATTCAGTCGGGCGATTGCAGCATAGGCCGGGCATTCTTTCCGGTGTGGTGATGGCAGGTATCCAATCGACATCAGGAACTCGCCGGTAATTTCCCCGCCTGTAAATTTGAAGGTCTTTTTAAAAAGCCGGACCCAATCTTCCTTGTTAAGCGGGTGATGGGCGCGCAGCCAGTTGGCAAAGCCGCCGTGGCTATCCCGCATTTCCTGTATCACCTGTGCGTTGACGATCGCTGCATTAACCTTGAGTTTATTGCGGATGATGCGGGCATCTTCAAGCAAACGGGTCCGGTCCTCTTCACTGTATCCGGCGACCCGGTCGACATTAAAATCGTCATAGGCCTGCCGAAACCCTTCGCGCTTTTTTAAAATCAGACCCCAGTTCAGCCCTGCCTGGTTAATCTCGAGTAGCAGGCGCTCGAATAGCTGACTTTCATCCTCGATGGGGAAGCCGTACTCATGGTCGTGGTAGTCACCATGAACCTCATCCCCAATGGCAAAATCGCAATAGTATTCCATAAGCGCTAAGCGGAACCTGCGTCAACGGCAGCCGCCATCTCCGCCAGGGAGTGGAACAGGAAATCCGTCGACGGTACTTCGTCCAGTTTTCTGGTGGCGCCCCAATGGCCGCTTTCTGAGAGTCTCTGCCGGTCAATCCACGTCGTAGCCAGGCCCATGGACTGCGCCGTCAGATGATCGTGAAACAGGCTTTGTGCCGTGTGGAGAATATCCTGCTTCTCCAGCCCGTGATCCTGTTTCAGCCGTTCCAGCAGGTATTCAAAATTTGTCGGATCCGGCTTGTAACTACCAATCATGTCAGCTGTATAAACGGCGTCAAACTCAACCCCGAGTTTGCGGTTGGAGGCCGCAAAGCCGTCACGGTGGACGTTGGAAAGAATCACCAGGCGGTAATGCTTCTTCAGGATTCGCAGTGCATCCGCGCTATCGGGAAAAGCCGGCCAGAGCGGTACTGAACCACCGAATTCCGCGTTCAGCCGCGTCGTGGTTTCAAGACCAAACCGCTCTGCAACAGCGCCATGCACAGCGCTCAGCACATCCGGGTAATTCATGGCCGGTGTCGCGGACTCCTGCCGGCTTTCAAAAACAGCAAAGGCTTCCAGCACTTTATGCCGGTCCAGGTCCTGGCACCCATTACTCATGAGCAATGGCTGGAATGCATCCCAGATACCCGCCTCCCAATCAATGAGTGTTCCGTAGCAGTCAAACGTCAGTACTTTGAAATCTTCCAGGTGCATAACGCACATCTTAACCAAAGGCAGGTGAAATGGGGAAAATAGCAGAACCACCAAGGTCATTTTCAACTATGCTGAACGGATGAAAATCCTGCTACGAAATTTATCCCGGCAAACCACAGAAACCGAATTGTTGGATTTGTTCAGTAAATTTGGAAAAGTCCAGTACTGCAAGCTCGTCATGGATCAAAAAACCGGCCTATCCAAAGGCTTCGGTTTTGTGGAGATGCCCCGCCCGGGTGACGCCAAGGCAGCCATCAAGGGACTCAATGCCCGTGAAGTGGGTGGCAACAAAATTCGTGTCAAAAGGGCCGAAGACAAGCCGCCTAAAACCGATCCCACACCGGAGTAACATTGCCGGGAAGCGGCGCGAACTTACCCAACTCGGCCCAGATTTTATCCGGCCTGTGGAAATCTGAACCGCAGGACGCCAGTAAACTCTTCTCTTCACACAACTTCGCCATATCGGTCGTTTGATACGGCAGTTGCTTGCCCGAAACCACTTCCATGCCTTGCCCACCCTCGGCGATAAACCGGTCAAGCAATCTCCTTAAGCGGGTTCTCGTCATCTTGTACTTCAATGGGTGGGCCAGCACCGCAATGCCGCCACCATCCCTGATCCACTGAATGATCTGCGGCAACTCCGCCCAGTGCTGCCTTACATCACCGGCCTTTCCTGCACCGAGGTATTTTTTGAAGGCTGCCTCCACTGAATCTACCTGTCCGGAATTAACCAGGTAATGTGCAAAGTGCGGGCGGCCGATGTAGCCACCTGTTGACAGCCCTGCAGCGCCTTCATACGCTCCGGCAAGCCCCTTTTTTTCGAGGTTTTCACCAATTCGCAGGGCCCGCCGCATCCGGGCATCGGTTTGAAAGCGCGTACCGGCAACGATGGCCTCACTGCCGGGATCGATATTCAATCCCAACACATGGATTCCGCTATTTTCCCACTGGGTGGAGAATTCAATACCGGCAATAATCCGGATTTCAGTTCCAACCACAGGTAAATCACGATAGGCATCGACCGTATCGTGGTCTGTAATGGCCAACGCGCCAACACCTTTGTCGATCGCACGCAGCACCAGTTCCCGCGGCGCCAAAACGCCATCGGAAAACGAGGTGTGTGAGTGCAAATCAAAAATCATTTCTTCAACCACAAGCTACCTTAACAGGAGCTTAAATGATTCCTAAGCTGAAATTCAGCTTGGCACCGCTAATATCCAGCGTTTATCGAACCGTCAGTAGCAAATGGAGATGGACAAATGATGAAAAAAGGAATGGTTGTTTTTCTGGCATCGATTGCATTAAGCACCGCCGGTTTGACCTTCAGCGTGACCGCTTCAGCCCGCCAGGGCAATGGCGCCGGAGGCGGCAGCGAGCCGGTGGAAAATTTAGCGCCACTATCGCCCGATGAGATACATGACCTGTATTTCATGCGCGAGGAAGAAAAACTCGCCCGCGACAGCTATTGGCTTCTTGGAGATGAGTGGGGGCTGACCATCTACGACAATATATCCAAATCCGAGCAGCAACACATGGATGCGATTAAAAACCTGCTCGATCGCTACCAACTGGAGGATCCGGTCGAGGACGAATATCTGCCAGGAGGCTTTGTTGATCCGAAATTGCAGGAGCTTTTTGCTTTCCTGATGGACTGGGGACACCAGTCCCTGATGGATGGCCTGTACGTCGGCGCCGCCATTGAAGAGACTGACATCATCGATATCCAGCACGCAATCGAACGGGCAGATCACGCGGATATCATCGCCACCTATGAAAGCCTGGTGTGCGGTTCGCGCAACCACCTGCGTGCATTCGTCGGGCAGATTGAGCTTCGCGGCGATATCTACACCCCGTTGATCCTACCGGAAGCTGAACTCGAAGTGATTATCAACACACCGATGGAACGCGACTGTGGCGGTGTGGTTGCGAAAAGGACAGGGGGACGAGGTTGAGGAGAACTCGAATTTAAAAAAACCCCGCGACAGTCACCTGCCGCGGGGTTTTATTCTTACTCTAGTCAGCTAAGGCTTTAGCCGAACTGGTTCATCGTGTTGTCTTCACCCGCCGCTTTCAGCGCAGCGTCACCGGCAAAATATTCCTTATGGTCATCACCGATGTCGGAACCCGACATGTTCTGGTGTTTCACGCAGGCGATACCTTCGCGAATCTCTTTGCGCTGAACACCAGCCACGTAACCCAGCATGGCCTGGTCACCGAAGTATTCCTTCGACAGGTTATCGGTAGACAATGCAGCCGTGTGGTAGGTCGGCAGGGTAATCAGGTGATGGAAGATACCGGCATCATGTGCGGCATCCGCCTGGAAGGTACGGATCTGGTCATCCGCGGCCTTGCCCAGTTCGCTGTCATCGTATTCAGCGGCCATCAACTGGTCACGATCGTAGGCCGACAGGTCTTTACCCTCTTCTTCCCAGGCATCGAACACCTGCTGGCGGAAGTTCAGGGTCCAGTTGAACGACGGGCTGTTGTTATAAACCAGCTTCGCGTTGGGGATGACTTCGCGTACGCGATTGACCATGCCACCAATCTGGCCGATGTGAGGCTTCTCGGTCTCAATCCAGATCAGGTCGGCGCCATTTTGCAGTGACGTAATGCTATCCAGCACGCAACGGTCTTCGCCGGTTCCGGCCCGGAACTGGAAGAGATTTGACTCAAGGCGCTTCGGACGCAGCAGTTTACCGTCACGGTTCAGAACGACGTCACCGTTGTTCATGTCTTCCAGCGAAACTTCTTCGCAGTCCAGGAACGAATTGTACTGGTCGCCCAGGTCGCCCGGCTCATGCGTCACTGCAATTTGCTTAGTCAGACCGGCGCCCAGTGAGTCCGTACGCGCAACGATCACGCCGTTATCAATCCCCAGTTCGAGGAAGGCGTAACGGCAGGCATTGATCTTGGCCAGGAAGTCGGCATGCGGAACGGTGACTTTACCGTCCTGGTGGCCGCACTGCTTCTCGTCAGATACCTGGTTTTCGATCTGCAGGCAGCAAGCACCCGCTTCAATCATCTGCTTGGCCAGCAGGTAGGTGGCTTCCGCGTTTCCGAAACCGGCATCGATGTCGGCAATGATCGGCACCACGTGGGTTTCAAAATTGTCGATCTGGCGCATGACGGCGGCTTGTTTCACATCATCGCCTGCCGCCCGGGCTGCATCCAGCTCACGGAACAGGCCACCCAACTCGCGTGCATCCGCCTGGCGCAGGAACGTGTACAGCTCTTCGATCAGCGCGGACACCGTGGTCTTCTCATGCATGGACTGATCTGGAAGTGGTCCAAAATCTGACCTCAGTGCTGCAACCATCCAGCCCGAAAGGTAAAGGTATTTTTTCTTGTTACTGCCAAAATGCTTTTTGATGGAAATCATTTTCTGTTGGCCGATGAAACCGTGCCAGCAACCCAGTGACTGTGTGTACTGCGAGCTGTCGGCATCGTATTCAGCCATATCACGGCGCATGATGTCAGCCGTGTACTGGGCAATATCCAGGCCCGTTTTGAAGCGGTTTTGAGCACGCATACGTGCGGCAGACTCAGGGCTGATAGCGTCCCACGAACCGCCGGCAGCTTCGCGTACGCCTTCCAGAGAGGCGATATCGTCGGTGTATTTTGACATGGTGAATCCTCTTTACCTATTGAATTACTTGTGAAAAATAGAGTGGAAGTTCTTGCAACATCTACTCAGTCTAGTTAGTCTTGCTAAATAAATCTAATCAATGGATCTTATATCCATCATTTCCTCTGTGAATGTATGACAGAGCCGAAAAAAAGAAATCTTCAAACGATAGTAGTATGGAATGAACCTCAAGAGCATTGATCTAAATCTACTGGTTTACCTTGACGTTCTATTGCGAATGCGGAACGTCACCCGCGCGGCAGAAAGCCTGGGGATCAGCCAGCCCGCCATGAGCAATGGATTGGGCCGGCTGAGGAAACTGTTTGACGATCCACTGCTGGTCCGGACCAGCAATGGCATGAACCCAACCGAACGCGCCCTGTCCCTACAGCCCCTGGTTCGGGATATTGTCGCTTCGGTGGAAAAGGCCGTAGAACCCGACAAGGGCTTCGATGCATTCAGCGCAGACCGCGTTTTCAGGATCTCGGTCAGTGACTATAGTGAGTCGACCCTGTTGGCGCCCCTGCTGCGGCGCATGCGTTCCGAGGCCCCCAACATCACGCTGGATGTCCTTACCCCCAGCGACGTCAGCCTGCAGGACCTGGAAGGGGGGAATGTCGACATGGTCATCAACCGCTTCGATGCATTGCCGCAATCATTTCACCAGCGAACGATCTGGCGCGACAACTTCTCCTGCCTGATCAGCCAGCACAATCCGATCCGCCACAATTTCACGCTGCAATCCTACCTTGAAGCCAGCCATGTCTGGGTCAGCAAGACCGGGATGGGAGTAGGCGTTGGCGTTGAACCCGCCGATGACAAACACCTGGGCTGGGTTGATGATGCGCTGGCGAAGCTCGGGGAGCACCGCAGGATCCGTGTGTTTACGCGGCATTACCAGGCAGCCATGCAATTGGCGGAATTACGCGATCTGATCATAACGCTGCCTAGCAGGGCCGCCAGTCTGCTTAAAGACAACCCCGGCGTGATCATTTTGCCGCCACCGTTTGAGATTCCGGAGATCGAACTGAAAATGGCCTGGAGCCCATTACTGCATCACAACCCGGCCCACCGCTGGCTGCGCGGACTGATCGCCGACGTCTCCAGCGGGTTAAGCTGAAAAAACAGGTCGGCTAAGTTGCTTCTGCGGCCCAGACAGCCGCCCCGCAAATCCCGGCCTCGTTACGTAACGAGGCGGGCACCACTGCCGTGCGCTTGAGCGGATAATCCGGCAGAAATTTTTCGTGCTTACTGCTTATCCCACCACCAATGATGATCATTTGCGGTGAAAACACGTGCTCGACATGCAGGCAGAACTCATTCAGCCGCTCGCCGTATTCATACCACTTAAGCCCCTGCTCCTTTCTGATCCGGCCCGCCATGTACTGCTCCACAACCTCATCGTGGCCTGACAGGTAAATTTTCCCGATCTCGAGATTCGGAACCAGCTGGCCATCCATGAACAGGCCTCCGCCGACTCCCGTCCCCAGGGTCACGGTGATGACCACACCCGGCACATCTTTGCCGGCGCCGAACCGCATCTCGGCCAATCCAGCTGCATCGGCATCGTTCAATACCGTCACATCACAGCCCGTTGCTTCTGAAAACAACTTATTGACTGACCGGCCTACCCAGCCGTCAACGTGGTGCGCGGTGGGGGGAGTAAGCACAACACCGTCGGCCACCGCGCCAGGAAAGCCCACGCCTACCGGCCCTTCGTGATTGAACCTGCCAACCAGTTGGGCAATGGTTTCAGTTACCGCTTCCAATTCGAATGAACGCGGCGTCAGCAATCGAATGTGCTGGCCAACAAGCTCGCCCGTCTCGACATCAACCAGCGAACCCTTGATACCACTCCCGCCTACATCTATTCCAAGTACGTTCATTGCTTACCCCTATGGTGTGGTGGTGTTTTCCCGGGCTTTGCTACGGCGGCCAAAGCCCCTGGCCCAGGCATTTGCAGTCAATCCGTGGGCAATTACACATAGCGTGACCGTGCAGACCACCGTGTGAACCAGCACGGAGAAACCAGGCAAATCGTACCCAGCCACTATAATAACGAAGACTATGCTGGCCAGGCCCCTGGGGCCAAACCAGGCAAGGAACATTTTGCTTTCCAGGCCTTCACCGGTACCGCTAAGCGCAACAACCATCGGCAGCACGCGAATTACGGTCAGGCTCAGCAATGAGTAAACGACGATCGGCCAGGTCATTCCGGCCCAGGCCTGGCCAACAACCCCGGCGCCGAACATGATCCAGACGGCCAGAGCCAGCATCTCACCCATGCCTTCGGCAGAATGTACCAGTTCATGTGTGGAAGTACCGGCCAAACGGCCGAACAACAAACCTCCGACAAATGCAGCAATGTAGCCGCTGCCGTGGAGGCTTTGCGCAGTTGCAAAACAAGCCAGGGCCAGGGAGATGACAAGAATTTGTCTCCAGATATTGGAAACCCACCCCTGTTGATAGCACCAGGATGCCAACTTTGCACCTAAAAATGTCAAACCAAGCCCCACCAATATTCCGATGCCAAGCTCTTTGGCCACCAGGCCCAGGGCCAGGCTGGCGCCGCCCTGATCGCCGCCAGTGCCGCTGGCAAGAGCCAGGAAAACGAACAATACGGGAACCGCAAGGCCGTCATTGAGCCCGCTTTCCGCGTTCAGGCCTTCCCTGATGCGCGCGGGCACATCCTGGTTGGTAACGACCCCTTTGCCCAGGGCCGCATCGGTTGCGGCCAGCATGGTCGCCAGGATACATAACTCATATACAGTGACTCCGGGAAGCAGTACCCAGCCCACAGCCACGCCCAATGCGATCACTAACGGCATGCCGACCAGCAGCATGCGCCGTGGAATCACCACGTTCTTGCTGAGAATATTGAGATCTGCATTGGCCGCATCGATGAAAAGAATCAACGCCAGGGTAATATCGGCAACTACCCGCAGCTCAATGCTATCAATGTCTTCGCCCAGGATGCCGAAGCCAAAAGGCCCGCAGATGACACCGAAAGCAATGAACATTATCGGTCCGGTGACCATACCGCGCTCGACTCGACCGGCGACTGCGCTGTACAGGAACGCAAAAGCAGCAACTACGGCCAGGTTTTCATACATGCCATCAACTCCGGTTTAACCGTGTTGATAACATATCAGTTTTTTTAATCTGGAGTCAGGAACAGGTGCCCGGGTAAGCCTTTACCCGGGCACCTGACTCCATTTACTTACTCGGCAGGAACTTCGTTCAAGGTCAGGATAACGGCTTCTGTTTGAGTGGTTACTACCAGATCGCCAACATCCGCTTTTTTCAGATTTTCCGGATTCTGTGCTTCGTATTCCACGACCTCACCACCGGGCCATTTCAGCTTGAAGGTATTGGCTTCGATGTTGATGTCTTCAACCGTGGCCGTGGCGACCGTGGTAATCATCTCCATCGCTGCCGGGGTTTCGCCCTCCTTGCTCGTGCCCTTGGCAGCCATGACTGCAGCGCCGGGCTCCATGCCATCATTGGTAAATACTTCGATGGTCATGTTCTGGACAAACTCGACATTGACGGTATCGCCAATTTCAATCTTGTCGATATTGTTGGAATTCGGATCGGCCTGAAGCGTTTGTGAATTCCCCTCAGGCCCTTGAAGCGTGACCGTGCGTGCTTCCCGGTCAATTGCAACTACCGAGGCAGTCAGCTGCACCGTTTGGGTTGCGGAAATAGAGGGCTTTTCAGCGGCAACAGATTTTTCACCAGCCTGCAAAGACAAAGAAAAAACCAGGGCAATGGCAAAACTCATCAATTTCAATTTCATCAGGGTATTTACTCCGTAAAAAAAGCGAATGCTTAAGGTAATAACTAACAATCCAGCCAGATAGTATATGGCAATAACCCAGAGAAACCTACTTTCCCCGGGCGAATTCGGCAAACAGTCACATCAAGGGCCGCCGGCGGCTGATCCAGTAAGCTTGCAGCAAGTGAAACTTGTCATTCATCAGCTTCATGTAAACTACTGATAAGTCAGGTTCACATGCGAACATGGTTTGAAGGAGTCACAAGAATGTTGAAGCACATGCTAACTGCTATCGCCACCGCCGTAATGCTGATGACGGCCAATCAGGTTCCGGCAGCTGACGAGACACCGTCCGGCAAGGTAGTGATCGATGAAACCCAGGTCATGGCGCTGATCGGCGGCACCATGGGTGGCGGCACGTTGCTTATGGGCGACAAGTCATACAGCTTCAAGACCGGTGGCCTGTCTTTGGGCGCATCGGCCGGCGTACACAAAATCCATATCACCGGTAATGTCTATCACCTGGACAAATTGAAAGATTTTACCGGAACCTACGCGGCTGCAGAGGCCAGCGCTACACTGATCAAAGGCGTTGGTGGCCTTTGGCTGGAAAACAAACACGGCGTCATCCTGCACCTCACATCCAACAACCAGGGACTGGCTCTCAGCCTGGCCGCAGAAGGCCTTAAAATCTCAATGGACTAGGCTTCACCCCTCGTTAAGGTCTGCCATCAATAGCTGGAATACCGGGTGATTGCGGAGTAGCTGCCTTCCTGCAGCGATCAGTTTATCAACCTGCTCATCCGTGAGCGAAAAAGAGGTCGGCACCTTGTTAAAAAACTGCCTGGCCTCCAACTGCTTAATGCCCTCGAAACTGATTTCAACCAGGTAAGGGGTCATCGTTTTACCTTTTCTTTCGAAAGATTCCTGCCAGTCATATACCGCGTTTTGGATCAGCTCCAGGGTCGCCGTATTGTAGCGATGGAGCTGCACACCCGACATCGCGTCGATTGAATGCACGATCGTCGGCTGTTTGTTGGTCTCATCCATCCCGTATACCGGTGAGGTCGAGGCATCGATTGAAATAATTGCCAGCTTACCAGGCGCCTTTGCATTTACTTTTTCCATGTAAGCATCCGGGCCACCGGAAATTGAAACTACATCGTACATGGCGCGGAGCCCCATGTTGTCCGTGATGCCACCATCGACAAAGTGAACGTACTTGCGCTGATCTTTATCTGCATAGGATCCCAACCCTTCCGCCAACAGGTTCATCTCAGCATCACGTCCAGCTGCTGCGCGCTGACGAATAGACTCCATCATGGCGAGTTCCTGATCCTCACAATCAGGGTGGTTTTCGACCACCACGGGATTAAACACGATTGGCACAGCGGATGATGCAGCCACGGCCCGGGAAACCGGAAAAGTCATCAGGTCAGAGCAAAGCAGGTCAAAATATTCCTGCAGGAATGAAAAACGCACACCGTAAGCCAGGTCAGAGGCATTAATGACGATCAATGGGCGGCCGGGCTGGACCATGTCGGCATAGGTTGCGCCGTGAAAAATCTTCTTATCGTAGTATTCGACAGCACGTTCCGTCCGGCCTTTATTGCCAAACCAGTGGAAGGGGTTGAGCACTTGCCGTACCAGTTGTTTTTCAATGTCGTAACGAAGAAATACGTCTTCGAAGGTCTCGAACAGCCCGTCGCCGTGCAGTCCATAGTACGCGGCCGTAAAACTGCCGCCTGAAACCGAACTGATGCTGTCGACCTGGTCCAGCATACTGACGGTTTCACCGTTAATGGTGACCTCCGTATCGCGGAGTTCCAGCATGACACCGTAGGCAAATGCGGCAGCCCGGGTTCCCCCACCCGAAAAGGCCAGGTTGAGCGCCAAATCATGATTCGTATCCGCAGCCTTATGCGACCTGATCGAGTATTCCCTGGTCTCGTGCAGGTCCGTAATCGCCGTATTCTCGACGACCCCATAGGAAGCGCAGCCAGACAGAAGTAGCATGGCAAAAAAAGTCGCAGTCATTCTCATGTAGTGGGTTCCCATTAATTTTCCTAACCTACGCGGCTGCGGATTCAGCCATCTGCTGATTGAAGGCGTAATGTAGTACACCTCATGGCTTATTGCTAACGGTTAAGACCCCTTTTTTAACCAGGCTGTCACGCCGGATCTGTGCCCAGCGAAAGGGTGACCACCACTGGGCAAAAAACCCGGTCGGGAACGCATCCATGCCTCCAATTCCAACGTCCCCTGGAGGCTCGCGGTCCTTTGGCAGGAAGCGCGTGCCAAAGACCACGTCCCAGATAATGTAGGCGTTGCCGTAGTTGGCGTCGGATTCACGGCGCACGCGCGAATGGTGCCAGCGGTGCAGGTTGCCAATGCTGAAGATCCAGCTCAGAGGCCCGAGCCGAATCGCGATGTTCGCGTGCTGGAACGCATCGACAACAACCGCGGCCACGGTCGCCAGCGCCAACACCTGTGTGGGTACGCCAAGCACCGCCAGCGGCAGCACCCAGACGAAACTGAAACGATAGGCAATTTCTACAGGATGGGCCCGCGTGGCGTTGAGCCAGTAAACCCGCGGCGCGCTGTGGTGGGTCGCATGAAAGCGCCACAGCCAGTCAAATTCATGCATGCTGCGGTGCGCCCAGTAGTCGAAAAACTCCCGCACCACCGTGGCCAGAAGCACCTGCGCCAGGATCGGCCAGCCGTAGGGCCACAGCGAACCGCCCATCTGTGCAGACAGCCAGCCACCGATGATAACCGTGAGTGCCGCGAGCACCGGCGTTAGCAGACCGCCAACGAAGAACTGGGTCAGATAATAGAGTGCATCCGTACGCAAGTCGCCATGGGAATGGTTCCATTCACGCCGATAAGGAAGAACGCGCTCCATTACTATAATCAACACAAGGCTGGCCATGCTGATCGGAAAGACGACCATCACCGGGTCGATACCCGAGTTCATTGCCCACAGCGCCGCCCAGACACCACACACTACGCTCGCGGGGACCAGCGACACGGCGATAGCCGTCCGCAAGCCTGAAAGAATAGTCGCGACCGGCAATCTTCAGAATTCTCTTACATTGAGTCGAGAATTGCTTTCTTCTTGGCTTTGTATTCTTCCGGCGTGATGTAACCTTTTTGGGCCAGATCCTGTAGCTGGGCAAGTTGCTGTTCCGCGCTTGGTTTAGAATTAGCAGCCTGCGCCTGTTGTTGAGCAGCCTGCGCCTGTTGTTGCTGATAGTAAGCCTGGTCCTCCTCGTAGTCCCGCCGATCACGCATGTTTGAACCTATCTTGGCCACAGCGATGCCGCCGAGAAACGCGCCGGCGCCATCGGCCTGGGCGGGGATACTGGAAGCGATTGCAATGGCGCTGAGCGCACAAAGCACCAAAATCCTGGGTCGATTCATATTTAGTTTCATGGTTGTATTCCTTTAGAGAGCCTTGCAGGCGCCAAAAATTGAAAAACTCAGTTCGTCACCGACCACTGCCAGGCTCATTCTGCCCGTTTCCCGGTTTATCGCCATGGTCCAGCCGTGGTTGTTCTCAACGCCCTGGAGAATCAGTTGATTTCCACTGGCTTCCATGTTCTTGATCGGGGAGTTGGCTGTCTTGTCGCTTTCGGAGTCGTAAGTCGCATGAATCAACTTCTTCTTGAAATCCACGTTCATAAATTCAGGCATATCAAATGATCTGGCCTCGCCCCTGGCGCATCGCCCCCCATCCAGGCAAGCCGACACATCGAAAGCGGCGCAAATCAGATTTGCAGAGCCGTCAATTTGGTCTTTGGCGATGGCATTGCCTGAAGCAAGCAATGTGATGCCAAGCAAAATCGCGGCGCTCAATACTTTAGTTCTGATGTTCATAAGGATCCTTATCTTGTCTAACAAAGATGGTTTAGCCACATAAATAATACACGATTGGTTCCTAGACCTGCATATCATTTTAGTGCCCACGGATAGCTCCACTGTTTAATCACTGGCACGATTTGACAAGAATTACTCAATTGGGAGAGTAGTATCTAATGTGAAGGACAGCAGATGTGAATATTGCTCTGCCAATTCAACATCCAGAGGAGCTGAGTGATTAATGAGGCGAAATTTCCCCATCGCAGCAATGGCTGCAGTAATGGTTCTCTTATCCGCCTGTTCATCCGAAAGAAATGGCGCTGATAACGCAGAAATAGCATTCGCGGACAAGATCATCACGGGCGGCATTGTCGTTACCGTTGATGATTCGAACCCGGGCGCCCAGGCGATTGCCATCAGGAACGGTCTTATTGTCGCGGTTGGGTCGCAGGCCGACGTCATGGCGTGGCGTGGCGATGAAACCGAAGTCGTCGATATTGCCGGGCGCACCGTGATCCCGGGCTTCATCGACGGGCATGCTCATTTTGTCGGCTTCGGTGCGCAGGCTGTCGGAGCCAATTTGCTCGCGTCGCCGGATGGAAGCGTCGAAACGATCGACGATTTGGTTGACGCACTGAAGGAGTTTGCGGCCGGGCCGGACGTCGAGCGAACAGGCTGGGTTTTCGGATTGGGCTACGACGACGCGGTACTGGCCGAAGGCCGGCACCCGGCAGCCGATGATCTCGACCGGGTTTCGACCGAACTCCCGGTCATGGCCATACACATCTCGGGCCATTTTTCCGCCGTCAACACCGTGGCGCTCGAACAGATCGGCTATTCGGCCGAAACCCAGGACCCCGAAGGAGGCGTCATCAGGCGCCGCCCCGGCACCCGCGAGCCGAATGGGGTGCTTGAAGAACAGGCCAGCATCCCGGTCATGTTCTCCGTCGTCACGCCAACCAGCGAAGAAAACCAGCTCTACTTTATGACCCGGGCCCAGGAGCTGGCGACGCGCATGGGCTACACAACCGCGCAGGAAGGCCGCGCGTTCAAGTCCAGTCATGAACAGATTGTGAACTTTGCAGAAAAAGGCCTGTTGGAAATCGATGTCGTTTCCTATATCGACTATGCCGACAGGGAACTGCTCCATTCCGGCTGGAACAGTCGCGACTACCGCGATCGCTACCGCATCGGCGGAATGAAGATCACGCTGGACGGCTCACCCCAGGGGCGCACTGCGTGGCGTACCCTACCCTACCTGTTACCGCCCGATGGCCAGGGTCCCGGATACCTCGGGTATCCTGCGATTCCCGACGACGCCACGGTCGCTGCTCTCTACGACGAGGCGTTCGGCAACGGCTGGCAGGTTCTGACCCATGCAAATGGCGATGCGGCGATCGATCAGTTCATCCGGACCATCCGCCCGGCGCAGGAAAAGTATGGCGCGGCCGATCGCAGGCCGGTGCTGATCCACGGCCAGTTCGTTCGCCAGGACCAACTGGACAGCATCAGGGACCTGGGGGTCATTCCTTCCCTGTTTCCGATGCACACGTTTTACTGGGGCGACTGGTACGACCAGATCATCGGGCCCGAACTGGCGCAGCAGATTTCACCGATGCGCTCGGCGCTTGATCGCGGCATGATTGCCACCAGCCACACCGATGCGCCGGTTGCATTACCGAACCTGCTCCAGGCCATGCACGCAACGGTCAACCGGACGTCACGCAGCGGCAAGGTCATGGGCCCGCATGAGCGGCTGACGCCACTCGAGGCACTCAAGGCCGTGACGCTCTGGGGTGCTTATTCGCATTTCGAGGAGGATCAAAAAGGCTCGATCGAAGTGGGCAAACTCGCCGATCTCGTCATTCTCTCGGACAACCCGTTGACCGTAGCTCCTATGCAGATTAACCAGATCCAGGTGCTCGAAACCATCAAGGAAGGCCGAACAGTGTATCGCGCAGATTGAGAAACAGGGGACGGAGCAAATTACTAGCCAACAATAAAATTATTTTTTTGTTTACACAATATTCCCATTTTTATTCCAAGGTAGAAAGCGCCGTTTGTGTGATAACGTCCCGTAAAT
>Ga0316189_10002528_pt1 | contig 17883 bp, 16 predicted proteins | sample LowCovwburrow_MG_FD_204930 | JGI IMG/M metagenome (GOLD analysis project Ga0316189, IMG submission 204930) | Coastal sediment microbial communities from Maine, United States - Lowes Cove worm burrow | ecosystem: Environmental > Aquatic > Marine > Coastal > Sediment | place: USA: Maine...
CCTCATCTGCAGTAGAATTGGGTTCACAAGAAACAGCCATTAAAGTTACGCAAGCTAAGATGCCAAAAAGTAGTCTTTTCATTTTCATTTTAAATAGGTTTTTAGTTAGAAATTGGACAACTATTAAGACAAATGTAGGAAAAATATGGATACCAATTTGTATTTCATCGGTAAAAAAGTGCTTTTAAACGCGAAAAATGACACTTTTGTCGAAGATTTTACCGTTCATCGAAAGTTAAGCAATATAAATATGACTGAATTCGTTTGTGGTTACTTTTTTTCTGATTTTAAAAGGAGAGCTTCCTGGTATTAAAATCAACAACTTCAATCTGAATATGAACAGCATCCAATGGAAGTATTGCCGCAATTTTTTCGGGCCACTCCATAAACAGCCAGGCATCGGTATTAAAATAATCTTCGATACCTAAATCGTAAGCTTCATTCTCATCATTCAATCGATAAAAGTCAAAATGATAGGCCAAAAGCGTTTCATCGGCTTTATGATACTCATTAACGATACCAAAAGTTGGACTATTGGCTTCGTCCACTGCTCCTAACTGTTTGACAAGGGCCTTGATCAAGGTTGTTTTACCGGCACCCATTTCACCATGGAAACATAAAGTTTTTGAAGATACTTCTTGAATTAACTGCCCTGCAACTTTGGTAATTTGATCTTCTGTGTAGGTAATCTGCATCTTTTAAGGACTTATTTAGGGTCAAGAACCACAAATGGAATGATCATCTCCTCCAAAGACACGCCCCCATGCTGATAGGTATTCCGGTAATAACTTACATAGTGGTTGTAGTTGTTGGGATAAGCAAAGAACAAATCGTTTTTGGCAAAAATAAAGGAACTGCTCATATTTATACTTGGCAGATGAATATCTGCAGGATTCTTGGCTTGCAAAACATCTTTTTTGTCATAGCTTAAGCTACGGCCAGTTTTATACCTTAAATTTGAACTGGTTTCTTTATCCCCAATTACTTTTGACGGTTGCTTAACATTTATGGTGCCATGGTCTGTAGTAATAATCAACTTGAATCCCATTTGTTGTGCCTGCTGAATAATTTCTAATAAAGGGGAGTTTTTAAACCAACTTTGGGTAAGCGAGCGATACGCTTTATCATTTGATGCCAACTCTTTGATGACTTCCATTTCAGTTTTTGAATGGGATAACATATCCACAAAATTATAGACGATAACCGTTAGGTCATTATCTTTTTGGGTTTTGAAGCTTTGCGATAATGACCTCCCTTGTTTTAGGCTACTTATTTTATGGTATTCCCATTTAAGATTTAACCCCAATCTTTTTAACTGTTCTCCCAAAAATTTATTCTCATAGAGGTTTTTGCCGCCTTCTTCGGTATCGTTCTTCCACCAATCTGGGTATTTTTTCTCCATGGCTGACGGCATTAAACCTGAGAAAATAGCATTTCGAGCGTACTGAGTGGCCGTCGGTAGTATGCTTATATAGGATTCTTCTTTGGTCTTTTTGTAATAGGAACTTACCGTTTCCTCAAAGGCAAACCATTGGTCATACCTTAAATTATCAATGACTACCAATAGGGTGGGGGTATCAATGATTTCTGGTTTGATCCATTCTTTAAAAAGATTGTGCGACATTACAGGCGCGTCATGATCGCTAAACCAATCTTCATAATTTTGCTCAACAAATTTTCCAAACTGATTATTGGCTTCAATCTTTTGCGATTCCAGAATTTCAAACATGCTACTGTCCTCGATATCTTCAAGGCGCAACTCCCAATAAATCAATTTTTTATACAATTCTATCCACTCCCCATATGAATTCACCATGGACAAATCCATTGCAATTTTTCTAAATTCCTGCTGATAATTGGCAGTTGTACGTTCTGAAACCAAACGCGAGTGATCCAGGTTTTTCTTTAAGGACAGCAATATTTGATTTGGATTCACAGGCTTTATTAAGTAATCTGCAATCTTGGAACCAATAGCCTCTTCCATGATAAGTTCCTCTTCACTTTTGGTAATCATAACAACGGGAATGGAAGAATTAATCACTTTTATTTCATTCAAAGTTTCCAGACCCGAAAGACCTGGCATATTTTCATCCAAGAAAATAATGTCCACAGCCGTTTTCTGAATTTCTTCCAGAGCTTCCTGTCCGCTCATACAAGTAACAACCTCATAATTTTTTCCTTCAAGGAAAAGAATATGTGGTTTTAACAAATCGATTTCATCATCGACCCAAAGGATTGTTATCTTGTTCATTTTAGTGAAATTGTATTTGATAGAGTCTGCAAGCCGCATATGAAATACGAAACTGAACGAACCCTAACAGATAGCGTCAGGGTCTCATTTCATTTGCATAACTTTGATTATTATATTAAAAAGATAAGCCATTTTGATAGAATCGAACAAGCTTAAGATTTTCAATGACCCAATTTACGGATTTATTAGAATTCCCAGCACCCTTATTTTTAATCTGATAGCGGAACCATACTTCCAGAGGTTGCGAAGAATTTCTCAAATGGGTCTATCCTATTTAGTATATCCAGGCGCCCATCATACTCGTTTTCACCATGCACTTGGAAGTATGCATTTAATGCTCAAAGCAATACAAGTACTTCGTTTTAAGGAGGTTGAAATTTCTAGGGAAGAAGAGAATGGGTTACTAATCGCTATTTTATTGCACGATATTGGGCACGGTCCTTTTTCGCATGCCATGGAAAATAGTATTGTTGAAGGAATTTCACACGAGCATATTTCCCTGTTGTTCATGGAAGAACTCAACCGAAGGTTTAACGGAAGTTTAACGCTTGCGATTGAAATATTCCAAGGTAAATACTCAAAAAAGTTTTTAAACCAACTTATATCCAGTCAACTTGATATGGACAGGCTGGATTATTTGAAAAGAGATAGCTTTTATACAGGTGTGGCCGAAGGAGGCATTAATGCCGAACGTTTGATTACTATGTTGAATGTTGTTGATAATGAACTGGTAATTGAAGAAAAAGGCATCTATTCGGTCGAGAAATTTCTAATGGCCAGGCGTTTTATGTATTGGCAGGTATATCTACATAAGACCGGATTAGTGGCCGAACAATTATTGATTCGTATTTTGAAACGGGCACGTCAGCTCGTGGTTAAAGGTGTACCGTTGGAATGCAGTGATGCTCTTACGTTTTTTATGAAAAACAAGATTGAGAAAAAGGATTTTAATGCGGAAACCTTGGATAGATTCTCACAACTTGATGATATAGATATTCTTTCAGCATTAAAGAAATGGCAGCATCACGAAGATTTTGTGCTTTCGAAATTATGCGGAATGATAATTCACCGAAAGTTACTGACCATTAAAATGAAAAACAAGCCTATAACAATTGATAAACTTGATGATGAATTCAACGCTTTCAAAAAACTGCATGATCTATCCGATGAAGAAACGGCATATTTCGTTTTTAAAGGAAAAATAGAGAATAGAGCTTATAATCTTGAAAAGCAGAATATTTATATCTTAAAAAAGGATGGTAAATTGAAGGATGTGGCCAAGGCTTCAGACCACTTGAATTTAAAGACGCTTTCTAAAAAAGTCACCAAATATTATATCTGTTATCCCAAAGAATCTGTTTAACTATTTTTCTTACTTTTGTGCCCATGGTATTTACAGCAGGTCAGATTGCAGGTATATTGGAAGGCGAAGTTGATGGTAATCCAGAGATAGCCGTTCATAGGCTTGCCAAAATAGAAGAGGGCGAAAGTGGTTCATTGACTTTTTTGGCCAATCCAAAATACACATCGCATATCTATACCACCAAGGCATCTGTCACTATTGTAAATAAGGATTTTGTTCCTGAACAGGACTTAACAACGACAATGATAAAGGTAGATGATGCTTACAAATCATTTTCAAAATTGTTGGAATACTATAATCAGGTTGAGAATAATAAAGTGGGTATCGAATCTCCCGTTTTCACTGCTGATGATGCTGTTTATGGTGAAAATTTTTATCTAGGAGCATTTTCATATTTAGGTAATAATGTGGTCATTGGCAATAATGTAAAAATTTACCCCAATGTATATGTTGGTGATAATGTGAAAATCGATGATAATGTCATCGTTTTTGCAGGAGCCAAAATTTATTCTGAAACTGTGATTGGTAAAAATTGTATGATTCATAGTGGAGCTATCATTGGTGCAGATGGTTTTGGCTATACCCCAAATAAGGAAGGTGAATTCACTAGGGTTCCACAGACCGGTAATGTTGTTTTGGAAGATAATGTGGATATTGGTGCAGGCACGACCATTGATAGAGCTACTTTAGGTTCCACAATATTACATAGAGGGGTAAAGCTTGATAATCAAATACAAATTGCGCACAATGTTGAGATTGGCGAACATACTGTTATTGCGGCTCAAACTGGCATTGCAGGCTCTACCAAAATAGGCAAAAGATGTATGATCGGTGGCCAAGTGGGAATTGTAGGCCATATCACTATCGGTGATAATGTAAAAATACAGGCCCAATCGGGTATTGGCAGAAACATTAAGGATAATGAAGTCCTACAAGGGTCACCAGCACTAAATTATGGTGATTATAATAAATCTTATGTTCATTTTAAGAACTTACCTAAGATTGTAAACAGAATTGACAAACTGGAAAAAAATATTGACAGTGATCAAAGCAAATAATAAACAAAGAACCATTGCAAAAGAAGTCACACTTACAGGTGTTGGCTTACATACTGGTGAAAATGTAACCTTAAGATTTACCCCAGCACCCGAAAATCACGGCTATGCTTTTAAACGAGTGGATCTAGAGGGAGAGCCCATAATAGAGGCGGATGCCAATTATGTGATAAATACCCAAAGAGGAACTAATTTAGAGAAACATGGGGTCAAAATACAAACCTCCGAGCATGTTTTGGCAGCTTTGGTGGGTTTGGAGATTGATAATGTTCTAATTGAGTTAGATTCCCCGGAACCACCTATTATGGACGGGTCATCCAAGTTTTTTGTGGAAGCGCTGGAAGAAGCGGGAATCGTTGAGCAGGATGCCGAGCGTGAAGAATATATTGTCAAGGAAGTTATTTCTTATAAAGATGAAGCAACTGGCAGTGAGATCACCGTAATTCCCTCTGACACCTACCAAGTAACTTCGATGGTAGATTTTGGTACTAAGGTTTTAGGCACGCAAAATGCAACATTAGAGAAAATATCAGATTTTAAGGCTGAGATAGCTGATGCCCGTACCTTTAGTTTTCTGCATGAATTGGAAATGTTGTTGGAAAATGGATTGATCCAGGGGGGTGACTTGAACAATGCCATCGTATACGTTGATAAAGAAATCTCTGAGCAAACAATGAGAAAATTAGAGAAAGCCTTTAATAAGAAAAAGCTTTCTGTAAAACCCAATGGGATTCTCGATAATCTAACCTTGCACCAACCTAATGAAGCTGCAAGACATAAATTATTGGATGTTATAGGCGATTTGGCATTAGCCGGTACACGAATCAGAGGTAAGGTAATTGCCAACAAACCTGGACATTATATAAATACGCAGTTTGCGAAAAAATTATCCAAGATCATTAAGTTAGAAAAAAAGAACAACATTCCTAAATATGATCTTAATCAGCCACCTTTGATGGATATTCATCAAATCATGGCGATGTTACCGCACAGGCCTCCTTTTTTATTGATAGACAGAATCATTGAAATTTCCGAGAAGCATGTGGTTGGTATGAAGAATGTAACTATGAATGAACCATTCTTTGTAGGTCACTTTCCCGGAGCTCCTGTGATGCCTGGCGTTTTGCAGGTTGAAGCCATGGCACAAACAGGTGGGATATTGGTGCTGAGTACCGTTCCGGATCCTGAAAATTACCTGACTTTATTCATGAAAATTGATAAAGTGAAATTTAGGCAAAATGTATTACCCGGCGACACTTTGATTTTCCATTGTAGCCTAATAACCCCTATTCGTAGAGGAATATGTCATATGCAAGCTTATGCTTATGCCAATGATAAATTGGTGAGCGAGGCTGAAATGATGGCCCAAATCGTAAAAAGAACCTAGTATGAATCAACCCCTTGCCTATATACATCCTGGAGCAAAAATTGCCAAGAATGTAGTTGTAGAGCCTTTTACTACAATACATAACAATGTCATAATTGGCGATGGCACCTGGATTGGCTCTAATGTAACCATAATGGAAGGTGCCAGAATTGGTAAAAATTGTAACATCTTTCCAGGGGCGGTAATTTCTGCACCACCGCAGGATTTGAAATATGAAGGTGAAGAAACTACTGTAGAAATTGGGAATAATACCACAATCCGTGAATGTGCCACTATTCATAAGGGCACCCATGATCGAATGAAAACGGTTATTGGCAAAAATTGTCTCATTATGGCTTATTGCCATATTGCCCATGATTGCCATGTAGGGAATAATTGTATTTTTTCAAATAACTCAACCTTAGCGGGCCACGTAACCATTGGGGACAATGTTATTTTAGCCGGACTGGTTGCGGTACATCAATTTGTATCGATTGGGAGTCACGCCTTTGTAACCGGGGGATCTTTGGTACGTAAAGATGTGCCACCTTATGTAAAAGCGGCTCGTGAGCCCTTATCTTACGTAGGTATTAATTCGGTAGGATTAAGAAGAAGGGGATATAGTTCAGATAAAATCCGTGAAATACAAAATATTTACCGCATACTTTATCAGAAAAACTATAATAATACCCAGGCAGTACAAATTATTGAAGCCGAAATGGAGGCAACTCCTGAAAGAGATGAAATCCTTCAATTTATCAGGGATTCGCAACGCGGTATTATGAAAGGCTATTTTAGTACTAACTAATTTAAAATATGGCATCAACATCAGATATTAGAAAAGGATTATGTATCAAGTACAATCATGATATATTTAAAATAATAGAGTTTTTACATGTAAAGCCAGGTAAAGGCCCAGCTTTTGTGAGAACTAAACTTAAAAGCGTTACTACAGGCAAGGTGATAGACAATACCTTTTCAGCTGGCCATAAAATTGAAGATGTTCGCGTTGAAACCCGATCATATCAATTTCTCTATGCGGAAGGTGATACCTTTCACTTTATGAATACTGATGATTTCAATCAGATATCATTACAAAAAAGTTCTTTGGATACTCCTGATTTATTGAAAGAAGGTGAAGTTGTCACCATTTTATTCAATACCGAGGATAGTATGCCTTTGTCAGTTGACATGCCAGCCAGTGTTGTGTTGGAAGTTACCCACGCAGAACCAGGAGTTAAGGGCAATACAGCCACCAATGCGACTAAACCAGCTACCGTTGAGACTGGTGCTAGGGTTAATGTCCCCCTTTTTATAAATGAGGGTGATAAAATAAAAATTGATACTGAGAAGGGTAATTATATGGAAAGAGTTAAAGATTAATACTTCTATTCCGTAGAATTCCTTTTGTAACTATGAGATTTCCTAATCCATATTCCTTAGAACAGATAGCCACTATTATTGGGTGCACCTATGTTGGGCCTAATGATTTTCCAGTTTTGGGAATGAATGAGATTCACGTGGTGCAAAAAGGGGAAATTGTTTTTGTTGACCATCCTAAATATTATGATAAAGCACTGAATTCGAATGCTTCGGTTATTTTGATCAATAAAGATGTAACATGTCCAGAAGGTAAGGCCTTGCTTATCTCGGATGACCCTTTTAGGGATTTCAATAAAATTTCCAAGTTCTTCCGTCCTTTTAAAGAAAGTAAAACCTTAATTTCAAGTTCAGCTAAAATAGGTCAAGATACTGTAATACAGCCAAATGTGTTTGTAGGAAACAATGTTTCAATTGGTGATGGGTGTCTTATTCATCCCCATGTCTGCATATATGATAATTGTGTAATAGGAAATAATGTGATCATTCATGCCGGTTCTGTTTTGGGCGCAGATGCCTTTTATTATAAGAACAGGCCAGAAGGGTATGATAAGTTGGTTTCCTGCGGAAGGGTGATATTGGAAGATAATGTTGAGATTGGTTCTTTGTGCACAATAGACAAAGGAGTGACCGGTGATACCACTATTAAAAAAGGCACTAAACTTGATAACCAAGTACATGTTGGTCATGATACGGTTATTGGTGAAAAATGTTTGATTGCTTCACAGACGGGAATCGCTGGTTGTGTGGTAATAGAAGATGAAGTTACCATTTGGGGTCAAGTAGGCACGAATAGTGGAATAAGAATAGGTAAGAAGGCAATAATTATGGGCCAAACCGGGGTTACTAAATCCGTGGAAGGAGGAAAAAGCTATTTTGGAACGCCGGTAGAGGAATCTAGGGAAAAATTAAAGCAATTGGCCTATGTGAAAAAAATTCCATCAATCCTAAAAAAACTGGAAGAATAACCTCAATATAACTTTTGAAATCATTAGTAATCGCATATTTTTGTGCAGCAAAAATTAAATCTATTCATATATGAGCGTTCTAGTCAATAAAAACTCCAAAATAATAGTTCAAGGATTTACCGGTAGCGAGGGGACTTTCCATGCGGGACAGATGATTGAATACGGCACCAATGTTGTTGGTGGTGTAACTCCTGGTAAAGGTGGACAAGAACACTTGGGGAAACCTGTTTTTAATACAGTTGAAGATGCCGTTGAAAAGGTTGGCGCTGATACAACCATTATTTTTGTACCACCCGCTTTTGCAGCAGATGCCATTATGGAGGCTGCTAGCGCTGGAATAAAGGTAATAATAACCATTACTGAAGGCATTCCTGTTGCCGACATGGTGAAAGTGGCGGATTACATCAAAGATAAAGATTGTCGTTTGGTAGGTCCAAATTGTCCCGGCGTTATTACACCTGGTGAGGCTAAGGTAGGTATTATGCCAGGTTTTGTATTCAAAAAAGGGAATGTTGGTATAGTATCAAAATCAGGTACATTAACTTATGAAGCTGCTGATCAGGTTGTTCGACAAGGATTGGGTATAACAACTGCAATTGGAATAGGTGGGGATCCGATTATCGGAACCACTACGAAACAAGCCGTTGAACTTTTAATCAATGACCCTGAGACCGAATGTGTTGTCATGATTGGTGAGATTGGTGGCCAGTTAGAGGTTGATGCCGCGAAATGGTATAAAGAGAGTGGCAGCAAAAAACCAATCATTGGTTTCATCGCTGGTGAAACTGCACCAGCTGGCAGGACTATGGGGCATGCAGGGGCAATTGTAGGTGGTAGCGACGATACTGCCCAAGCCAAGAAAAGAATTATGAGGGATTGCGGAATATACGTAGTCGATTCCCCCGCAGAAATAGGTATTAAGGTAAAAGAGGTAATGGGATAATTTCCTATTTAAGAAAAGCAATTCCCGATGGTTCTGAATTTTATTCAGGATTTTCGGGTTTTTTTTCGACTTGACATAAACATAAACTATATTTGATAAACAACCGAATAAAGAAGAAAACAAATGAAGCTGTTAGAAGGGAAAAATGTAATAATCACAGGGGCTAGTAGAGGAATAGGTAAAGGAATTGCAAAGGTATTTGCTGATAACGGCGCTAACGTGGCTTTTACCTATAGTGCTAGTGAAGGGCCTGCTATAGCATTGGAGAAAGAACTTTTAAGTAAAGGAGTTAAAGCAAAAGCATATAAAAGTAATGCTGCAAGTTTTGAAGCATCTGAAAAATTGGTAGCTAAGGTTTTGGAAGATTTTGACGGAATTGATGTATTGATCAATAATGCGGGGATTACAAAAGACAATCTGCTGATAAGAATGAGCGAGGAAGACTTTGATAAAGTCATCGAAACAAATTTGAAATCTGTCTTCAACATGACAAAAGCTGTGCAGCGAACTTTGTTAAAACAACGCCACGGTTCAATTATTAATATGAGCAGTGTTGTAGGGGTAAAGGGAAATGCAGGACAGGCTAATTATGCAGCCTCCAAAGCGGGTATGATTGGGTTCACCAAATCCGTTGCCTTGGAATTGGGCTCAAGAAATATTAGATGTAATGCCATTGCTCCAGGCTTTATAGAAACTGAAATGACAGGAAAACTTGATGAGAAAGTTGTGCAAAGTTGGCGAGATGCTATTCCGTTAAAAAGAGGTGGAACTCCGGAAGATATTGCCAATGCATGTTTATTTTTCGCATCGGATTTGTCGTCGTATGTTACAGGACAGGTATTGAACGTAGGCGGTGGTATGTTGACATAATTTTTTTAGGTACAATTAGGTCTTACTATCTTTTTAATATTCGTCAAATATTATCTATTCAATCTGTACTAGCAATAGAATAAATGCAAACGATAACAGTACTTTTAATCATTTTGGCCGCTGTAGTGGCAATGCTAATTGTACTCTTTCAATATTTTTACAAACCAAAAACCAAAGGAAGGCAACGCTTGTTGCTTTCCTTTTTGCGTTTTATTGCTTTGTTCAGTGTGTTTTTGTTGTTAGTAAATCCAAAATTTACCAAGAAAAACTTTTCTTTGGAAAAGGCTAACCTAATAATTCTAACAGATAATTCTTCATCTATTGCGAACATCGGTGCTGTAGGTCAGATTGATTCAATTCTGCAAAAGTTAATTACTTCAAATGAGCTATCAGATAAATTTAATTTAGAGCAATACCATTTTGGTGTAAAACTCGGAGTTTCAGACAGCCTGAGTTTCTCAGATAAGACTACAAATATTGTCAAAGCATTAAAAGCGCTAAATACAATTTACGGCAATGAAGAGAGTGTGGTCGTTCTCTTAACGGATGGTAATAGTACTTTAGGGGAGGATTACGAGTATTATGGTAAAAATCAGAAATTGCCGATTTATCCAATTGTTTTGGGAGATACAACTAGATATGATGATTTAAGAATCACCCAAGTGAATACCAATAAATATGCATTCTTAAAAAATAGGTTCCCAGTTGAAATATTCGTTGCATACGAAGGCAATGAGAATATAGAAACGCAATTAAATGTAGCATTGGATGGTGAAAATGTACATTCCCAAAAATTGGAATTAAGCAAAGACATCAACTCAAAGGTGATAACCATAAATGTGAATGCGCCATCAGTTGGGTTGAAAACAATGCGAATAAATTTGAAACCATTAAGTAATGAAAAAAACACGCTAAACAATTTAAAAACTGTTGCAATAGAAGTTATAGATGAGAAAACCAATGTTGCCATAGTCTCGGAATTACTGCATCCTGATATAGGGGCCCTTAAAAAATCCATTGAGAGTAACGAACAGCGATCAGTTACTATAGTAAAGCCAACGGTTGATTTAAAGGACCTAAGCGATATTGACCTTTTCATTCTTTACCAACCAACAATTTCTTTCGATAGGATATATGATCATATAAAAAAGGGTAAGGTGAATTCTTTTATCATCAGTGGCCCTAAAACCAACTGGAAATTTCTCAATAACGCTCAAAGCTCATTTAGTAAGAATAGTTATGACCAATCTGAGGAAGTTACTCCGTTGATTAACAATGGCTTTTCAAAATTTGATATCTCTAATTTGGTAATGGATGATTATCCACCATTAGAAACGAATTTAGGGGAAGTTATTATTAATAAAAGTCATGAGATATTGCTTGGGCAGAGAATAAAAGGTACTGACATTGGCGAACCCTTATTGGTTTTGGCAGAAAACGGCTTGGAACGTGAAGCCATTTTATTCGGGGAAAACCTTTGGAAATGGAGGGTTCAAAATTTTCGTGAACACCAAAATTTCAATGATTTTGATGAATTGGTCGGTAAGATTATACTATACCTTTCTTCCAATGAACCTAGAAGTAGGTTAGTGTTGGATTATGAGTTGTTCTATGAAGGAAATAGTGAAGCAAAAATAGCTGCAAATTATTTTGATGAATCTTTCTCTTTTGATCCGGACGCTAAAATATTATTGCAGCTCATGTTAAAAGGAGACCGCAATATGCAAGAATTTCCAATGCTTTTGAAAGGAAGTTTTTACGAGGCTGATTTGAGCAACATGCCTCCCGGGGAATATACTTTTACCGTTAAGGTTGTGAATGGGAATATTACCAAATCAGGCAGTTTCAATATATTGGATTTTGAGGTAGAGCAGCAATTCACATCAAGTAATTATAAAAAACTGAACAGGCTCGCAAAGAGCACTGATGCCAACCTTTATTTCCCCCCTCAAACCAATGATTTAATTAATGATTTAATCGTTGAGAACAAATATAAACCTATCCAAAAAAGCCATCAAAATGTCGTACCTTTGCTTGATTTTAAAATACTACTGGCAATAATTGTAAGTGCATTGTCGATAGAATGGTTTATTAGAAAATATAACGGATTAACTTAAAATTTTTTTAAAATGGATAAATTACCTAAAATAGCATTACCTGCAATTTTCATATTGATTCTTGCGGTGATATTAATTACAAAATCAGCTATCACAATTGGTTCCGGTGAAGCTGGAGTTCTTTATAAAACTTTTGGTGACGGGGTTGTAATTGACAAACCACCTATGGGAGAAGGATTTCATATAGTGGCTCCTTGGAACAAAGTCTTTATTTATGAGGTTAGACAACAAGAAGTATTTGAAAAAATGCAGGTGTTGTCTTCTAACGGACTGGAAATTAAATTAGATGCTTCCGCTTGGTTTGAACCCAAACGTGAATTCCTAGGAAAATTGCACCAAGAAAAAGGTGAGGCCTATGTGCAGAGGGTTTTGTTACCAACTATTCGATCGGCTGCGAGAAGTGTAGTCGGCAGATATACACCTGAACAATTGTACTCAAGTAAAAGGGATGCAATACAGGTTGAGATTTATGATGAAACACAAAAAATTGTTGACGAGCAATATATTCAACTTAATCAAATATTAATTCGGGATGTTACCTTACCTGCTACAATAAAAGAGGCCATTGAGCGTAAATTAAAGCAAGAACAAGAGTCATTGGAATATGAATTTCGTTTGGTAACGGCAAAGAAAGAAGCCGAAAAGGTGACCATTGAGGCACAAGGTAAGGCTGACGCGAATAGAATTTTGAGTGCATCCTTAACTGATAAAATTCTTCAGGATAAGGGGATTGATGCTACATTAGAGCTTGCAAAATCACCTAATTCTAAAGTGGTTATTGTTGGTTCCGGTGATTCGGGATTACCATTGATTTTGGGAAACAACTAGATTTTGTTTGTTAAAGTACGTGGATATGGAAGAATTGTTCAATTTTGAACAATTGTTTTTGAGATTTGAAAATAAGTTCTAATTTTACAAGCATAATGAGAAACATAAATACACATCATCATTTTTATACTTGCTCTCAAGCGAGGTAGAAATGTATTGTAGTATTTACAACATATAGCTGACCCGTTTGAGAAATCAAACGGGTTTTTTGTTTAATCCAATTTGTCAAATCCGATAAAAAGGGAATTAGGAAATATTAAAACAATCAAAATGACAAAAATTAGAATTGCCATACAGAAATCGGGACGCTTAAATGAGGAGTCGTTGCAAATTCTTAAAAATTGTGGTGTTACAATTGATAACGGTAAAGACCAATTAAAGGCTTCCGCAAGGAATTTCCCAATGGAAGTATTTTATTTACGTAATGGGGATATACCGCAGTATTTAAGAGATGGAGTAGTTGATATTGCGATTATAGGTGAAAATGTTTTGATTGAAAAGGGTGGCGATATTGATATTGTCGAAAAATTGGGGTTTTCAAGATGTCGGGTTTCATTGGCTGTTCCAAAAGCTATAAAATATAATTCGGTCAATGATTTTCAAGGGAAAAGAATTGCAACCTCTTATCCCAATACCGTTAGGGAATATTTAAGAAAAAAGGGTGTTGAAGCCGAATTACATATTATTAATGGCTCTGTTGAAATAGCCCCGAATATTGGTCTAGCAGATGCCATCTGCGATATCGTTTCAAGCGGTAGCACACTTTTCAAGAATAATCTTAAAGAAGTGGAAGTAATGTTGAAGAGTGAAGCTGTTTTAGCGGTTTCCAAAAAAATCACAGCAGAAAAAAGAGCTATCCTAACCAAATTGCAATTTCGAATTAAATCGGTATTACAAGCTAGACAATCTAAGTATGTATTGTTGAATGCCCCAAATGATAGCTTAGATGATATTCTTAGGTTATTACCTGGAATGCGCAGCCCAACGGTCCTTCCTTTGGCAGAAGTCGGATGGAGTTCAGTTCATACAGTAATTAATAAGGATAAATTCTGGGAAGTAATTGATGAATTAAAGCAAGCAGGAGCAGAAGGAATTTTGGTTTGTCCAATAGAGAAAATGGTTTTGTAATGAACAAGGTTTATAATCCTAAAAGAGAAGATTGGGAAGAACTATTGAAACGACCTACCCAAACGGTATCAGATATTGAAAGCACTGTGAATAAAATATTTACAGAAGTCCAAGGTTTTGGGGATGCTATTTTATTGAAGTACACCCAAAAATTTGATGGAGTTGCTTTGGATGCTATTCAGGTTTCTGAAAGTGAAATTAGGGAAGCTTCTTCTTCGGTTGGTACGGAATTAAAAAATGCCATTGCTGCGGCAAAGCGAAATATTGAGGCATTTCATAACGCGCAAAAAACTGCGAAAGTAGAAGTTGAAACAGCTCCTGGAGTTTTGTGCTGGCAAGAGAAAAGACCCATTCAAAAAGTAGGGTTATATATTCCTGGAGGTTCAGCCCCTTTATTTTCAACAATATTAATGTTGGCCGTACCCGCTAATATTGCTGGTTGTAAAGATATAGTTTTATGCACCCCTCCTAACCATGAAGGAAAAATACATCCTACTATCTTATATACTGCAGCTTTGTGTGGTGTCACCCAAATATTCAAGCTAGGAGGAATCCAAGCAATTGCAGGAATGACTTTTGGCACTGAGAGTATTCCTAAAGTCTATAAAATTTTTGGCCCTGGAAATCAATATGTAACCGTGGCAAAACAAATTGCAACCAAATATGGCGTAGCTATTGACATGCCTGCAGGACCGAGCGAGCTTTTGGTTATGGCCGATGACAGTGCCAATGCTTCATTCGTTGCTTCAGATTTATTGAGTCAGGCTGAGCACGGCACTGACAGTCAGGTAATATTAGTTTCTACCTCAAAGAATATAATAGCTGAAGTTGAAAAGGAAATTGAAAAACAGATAACACAACTTCCTAGAAAAAATATTGCTGAAAAAGCAATTGCTAACAGTAGATTGATATTTATAGCCGAAACTCAAACAGCAATTAACTTAATCAATGAATATGGTCCTGAACATTATATTCTTTGTGTAGGGAATGAGGATGAATATCTTAATCAAATTATAAATGCAGGTTCTGTTTTTATTGGTAATTATACACCTGAAAGTGCTGGGGATTATGCATCAGGAACAAACCATACATTGCCCACAAATGGGTATGCCAAGCAATATAGCGGCGTGAACCTCGATAGCTTTATGAAAAGTATAACCTTTCAAAAAATATCTTCCAAAGGTATTCTTGAAATAGGTGAAACCATTGAATTAATGGCAGAAGCAGAGGGTTTGCAGGCCCATAAGAATGCGGTAACACTAAGGCTTAAAAGTTTAAAAAAATAAAGGTTGGGGTGCCCGAAGGGCGGGGTGGTAAACCCTCCGGCTATCGCCACCTCCTCTTGAAAGAATGGGAGGGCCCTTGATAAGCAAAAAATTAAAATGAGTTTCAACTTAGAAAATATAATACGGGAAAATGTAAAGGGTTTAAAACCTTATTCATCTGCACGGGATGAATATGTTTCCGATGGTACACAAATGATTTTCCTGGATGCCAATGAAAATCCGTTTGATAATGGGGTTAATCGGTATCCAGACCCTCAGCAACGAAATCTTAAGGCGGTTTTGGCCGAGCATAAAGGAATAAGTGTGGATAATATTCTTCTCGGAAATGGTAGTGACGAAGTGTTGGATTTAATATTCCGTGCCTTTTGTGAACCAAACAAGGATAATATCATTTCCTTGCCACCGACATATGGAATGTATAAAGTATTATCAAGTATCAATGCAGTAGAGAATAGGGAAGTGCTATTGACAAAGGATTTTGAGCTTGATGTTGAAGGTATTCTAAGCGCCGTAGATATAAACAGCAAGATCATATTCATTTGCTCACCGAACAACCCCACAGGGAATAGCTTTGATGAAATGGCTATTTTAAGGCTTTTGAATGAATTTGCTGGATTGATTGTAATCGATGAAGCCTATATAGATTTTTCAGCTAAGAAAAGTTGGTTAAAAAGATTGAGTGAATTTCCGAATTTGATAATTACCCAAACCTTATCCAAGGCATACGGAATGGCCGGAATTCGATTGGGATTGTGTTTTGCTTCTCAAGAAATCATTGCTATTTTGAACAAGATCAAACCTCCGTATAACGTGAACGAGCTCACACAGAAAGCAGCTTTGAAACAGGTATTGAAAACAGATATTCTTCAAAGGGAAGTTGCTGAAATAGTATTGCAAAAGAGGAATTTACTTAAAGTATTAGGTGAAGTGTATTATATTGAAAAAATATATGCTTCAGATGCCAATTTTGTATTGGTTAAAGTTGACAATGCCAATAAAAGATATAATCAGCTATTGACAAAAGGTGTTGTTGTCAGAAATAGGACAAACCAACCCCTATGCGAGAATACCTTACGATTTACAATCGGTACAAAGGAGGAAAATGAGAAATTGATACGCATTTTAAAAGAATTATCATAGAATGAAAAAAGTATTATTTATTGACCGTGATGGCACCATTATTAAGGAGCCTGCCGATGAGCAGATTGACACCTTTGAAAAATTGGAATTCTATCCAAAATGCTTTACCTATTTAGGCAAAATAGTTAAGGAATTGGACTACGAGCTGGTCATGGTCACCAATCAAGATGGTTTAGGTACAGCTGCTTACCCAGAGGAGACTTTTTGGCCAGTACAGAATTTTATTCTAAAATCTTTTGGGAATGAAGGTGTTGTCTTTGATGAAGTCTTTTTAGACAGGACTTTTCCACATGAAAATGCAGACACCCGTAAACCTGGTACAGGATTGTTGACAGCATATTTTTCTAAAGATTATGACCTAACAAACTCTTTTGTCATCGGGGACAGGTTAACCGATATGGAGTTGGCCAAAAACTTAGGGGCTAAAGGTATTTTTATAAATGATAATACCAATCTGGGAACGGATGAAATAACCATAAAAAGGGAAGCATTGAATGAAGTTATTATTCTTGAAAACAATGATTGGGAAAAAATATATGAGTTTCTGAAACTGAACGATAGGGTTGCCGAAATTATGCGAAAGACCAACGAAACCGATATTTATATCAAATTGAATCTCGATGGGACAGGTAAGGGAAATATTGATACTGGATTATCATTTTTTGACCATATGTTAGATCAATTGGCCAGACACGGACAAATGGACTTGGATATTAAGGTGAAAGGTGATTTGGAAGTTGATGAGCATCATACCATTGAAGATACGGCAATAGCGTTGGGAGAAGTGTTCCATAAGGCATTAGGGAATAAATTAGGGATAGAAAGATACGGTTTTTGCCTGCCTATGGATGATTGTTTGGCGCAAGTAGCCATTGATTTTGGGGGTCGAAACTGGTTGGTATGGGAGACGGAATTCAAACGGGAGATGATTGGCAAAATGCCAACAGAAATGTTCAATCACTTTTTTAAGTCATTTACCGATGGGGCAAAGGCAAATCTGAATGTAAAAGCAGAAGGTACCAATGAGCACCATAAGATCGAGGCCATTTTCAAAGCTTTCGCTAAGGCAATAAAAATGGCGGTAAAAAGGGATGTTGAAAAAATGGTCTTACCATCAACTAAGGGAATGTTATGAAAATTGCAATAATTAATTATGGTGCGGGTAACATTCAAAGTATAAAATTCGCG
>Ga0316189_10002529_pt1 | contig 17883 bp, 14 predicted proteins | sample LowCovwburrow_MG_FD_204930 | JGI IMG/M metagenome (GOLD analysis project Ga0316189, IMG submission 204930) | Coastal sediment microbial communities from Maine, United States - Lowes Cove worm burrow | ecosystem: Environmental > Aquatic > Marine > Coastal > Sediment | place: USA: Maine...
TATATGACAATGCGCGGTCTGCTGGCGCTGGTCAGAGTCAATGCGATTGAGGTGACGAATATCAATCTGTCCGGATCCGGTATTTCGAACCAGGGTATTGGCACGCTTATCGCTGCTGCCACGGGAATGGAGAGTGCGACGCTTGCGAATTGGGCTGTTACCGCATTGCTCGGCGGCGGGCTAATCGCGTATGCATTAGCTGCAAAATCGTTCTGGCGGAGTTTTGACAACCTCCTGGCCGGTATCGTCATCGGCCTGATTATTCCTGCAGGCTGGTATGTCACAGGCGTGATCGGTTTCGATGATTTCGATCCTGTGCGTCTCGGTTCATACACGTTTATTGCGCCGACGGGTGAGAGTCTCATGTACTTGTTGACGTTCACCGGTTCAACCATCAATTTCGGCATCGCCGCTGTATTTGGCGTAATTCTGGGCTCGTTCCTCTATGTGATTCTGACCGGAAATTTCCGCCTGGAAACATTTACTGACCGGGGCGATATGATTCGGCATATCCTGGGTGGAATTGCCATGGGGTTTGGTGGCGTGCTGGCCCTGGGCTGCACAATTGGACAAGGCGTCACCGGCATGTCCACGCTCGCGCTCGGGTCTCTTCTGACGCTGCTCAGCATAATATTTGGCAGTGCTCTAACGATGAAGATCCAGTACCACCGACTCGACGATATGACGTTCTTTGGCGCTTTGAGGCAGTCGCTCGCAGAGATGAAGCTGTTCCGAGCTTCACGTGACTCGGACTGAGCAGCAGCGACGCTGTTATTTCGTTTTCGGAGTCAGGCCAGGCCAGGCCTAGGCCAAGTCCGGTGCGACCATTTTGTCACGGCCGTACTTTAGAAATATTGCAGCACGTGCCTTCCTGTCGATGTTGACCTTGTCGAGGTCTCCCTGGATATGTGGCAAGGCGAGTAATCGCTTATCCATGACGCGAAACCAAAGCGCTGGCACGTAAGCAAGCAGGTACATGCCAAAGTATCCACTCGGTAATTGCGGCAGGTCGTCGAAATGCCGCAAAGATTGATAGCGGCGCAATGGATGCGTGTGATGATCGGCATGTCGCTCGAGATGAAATAGAACGAGGTTGCTGAATAGGTGATTGCTGTTCCAGGAGTGATATTTCTGGCAGCGCTCGTACTTGCCGTTTTCATCGCGTTCTCGTAACAGGCCGTAGTGCTCGATGTAATTCGCGCTGGTCAGTTGCCAGTACGCGAAAACGTGATGGATGAACAAGAACGGCAGCATCATCCAACCGAATGCGGCAACGAGGCCGATCGTAATTGCAGTCGATAGTGCGTACGACTGCAGGATCAAATTTGCCGGATGCCAAACGGGCTTATTGCGACGCGCCAGCCTGTCTTTTTCTATTGCCCAGGCCTCCCGGAATGCTCCGGGAATCTCACGTATCGCGAAGCGATAAATACTCTCGCCCATGCGGGAGCTTGCCGGATCAGCGGGGGTCGACACATCTCGATGGTGGCCGAGATTATGGTCGATCGTAAAATGGCCATAAGCCGGAAGTGCCAGGACGACTTTAGCCAGGAACTTTTCAACCCTGGAGTTTTTATGGCCGAGTTCGTGGCCCGTGTTGATGGCGAAGCCGCCGGCCAACCCGGCGACTACGGCAATCGAAAGCACACCCCAGACACTGAGCGCCTGGGTAGCCGCATACCAGGCGCATCCGATCAATATCATGTAGTGCAACGGTACGACCGCGTACGTGAGCCACCGGTAATAGCGATCCTGATCGAGTTGCATGACCACTTCCTCGGGTGGATTGTTTCTATCCTCGCCGAGTAGCGCATCGATTATCGGCCCAAAGCCGTAACTCAGCAGCAACGGAAGAAGCAGCCATAACTCGTTGCCAGTGAAACTGTGCATTGCAATTCCAATGAGGGGTTGCAGCGGGTACAACAACGACAGGGTCCAGAGCCAACGCTTGCGGTCGACATAGAGAATTGCTTCGCCGTTCGGCAGCGTCGCCGTATAGCCTTTCATGACATTGCCCCTTTTAAGCCGAGATTTGTAATCCAGGACCAGAATCTGCATAAATACTAGCAGGCTTGGCTCGCCCGCACAGATGTCGGGATGTTATACAGTTTGCGCAGGTGGTTATAGGGCTAGTCTGATAAACACTATGTAAATCAGTACGATGGAAATCTGGTACGTTAATTGCTCATTAAGAGTAAACAGCCGAATAAACACAGAGTAGGATGCCAATGGAATTGAGTAGAGCGATGGCCGACAAAAGAGCGATTGACCGTCGCAGCTTCAGCTGGCGAACGGTTTTTTTCGGCTTTGCACGTTCACGGCGGCTCAATTTGCGTCGTCTGGACGACGCCGAGGTGTTGTTCCTCGACTGGCACCATCCGTGGCTGTTTTTCCTGGCGGTTGGCACGATGATCATGAGTTGTGCCGATGCATTCATGACACTGCAGCTGCTTCAACACGGCATGATTGAGGCAAACCCGATAATGGCGGCGATGCTCGAGCAGGGCACGATGGCGTTTGCAGTAAGCAAAATCACGATGACCGCAGTGAGCATTATGATTCTCGTTTTTCTTGCCAAAACCCATTTCCTGAAACGAGTTCGCACTGGTCTGTTCCTGACGGTGATCTTCAGTTCTTATGCTTGCCTGATTTGCTACGAGTTTGTCTCACTTATGGCGGTCTTGTAGGCGCAATTTCGTTCCCTCTGGCAGTTGCTTAGGCTAAACTAGCGCCCCTTTTCGTTAGCCGAACTCTGAATCAGTTGTCGACGAGCCTGCGGGCTCCTGGCAAATCGTGTGCCCATGAGCAATTCCCTTAAGGATCAGTACGCTACAACGCCATTGTTTGGCGCCAATGCCAGTGCTGTGGAGGCGCTTTACGAGCAGTATTTGCTGGACGCAGAAACCGTGCCGGCCGCCTGGCGAGACTATTTCGAGACGCTTGGTAATGGTGAGACGGAAATCGCTCATTCGGCTATTCGCAAAGAATTGCTTGAGACGGCCCGCGATGGAACGCGCCGCAAGACCCGGATCGGGGCACCCAGTTCGAAGTCGGCGGCTGCGTCAGGTGAGAAACAGGCGGCCGTATCCCGCCTGATCCAGGTTTACAGCCTGCGTGGCCACCAGATAGCAGATATTGATCCGCTGAGACTCATGGAAAGGCGCGTGCCGGGTGTTCTCAAGCTTGACTACCTCGGCTTGACCGAGGCCGACATGGATTCAGAGTTTCATACCGGCGGTCTCGCGGGAACGGGCGACGACCGAATGAAGTTGCGTGAAATCGTCGCACTGCTGAGGAAAATTTATACCGGCAAAGTCGGCGCTGAATTCGCACACGTTTCACGTGCAAGAGAGCGACTGTGGATACGCAAGCGCTTCGAGGAAGGGTCGTCGACAGATATTTTGACGACACAAGAGCGGCTTTGGATTCTCGATCAGCTCACCTCGGCTGAGGGAATCGAACGATACTTGCACACGCGCTACGTCGGGCAGAAGCGATTCTCACTCGAAGGTGGCGAAAGCCTGATTCCGATGCTTGACGACCTTATTCAACAAGGTGGAGCTTCCGGAGTCCGTGAAATTGTCATCGGGATGGCACACCGCGGCCGAATTAATGTGCTCGTCAATATTCTGGGCAAAGCTCCCGAAGAGCTGTTCGAGGAATTCGAGGGTAACTACGATCTCGATGAGCTGAAGGGCTCAGGTGATGTGAAATATCACAAGGGATTTTCGGCAGACATGAAGACGCCGGGCGGCAATGTACATATTGCCTTGGCATTTAACCCGTCGCACCTGGAAATCGTCAATCCGGTGGTTGAAGGTTCGGTTCGTGCTCGTCAGCAGCGTCGCGGCGACGTGGAACGACAAGAGGTTCTTCCGGTACTTGTGCATGGCGATGCTGCGTTTGCTGGCCAAGGTGTCGTTACAGAGACTTTCCAGATGTCGCAGACGAATGGTTTTCGTACCGGCGGCACTGTGCATATCGTGATCAATAACCAAATCGGTTTTACGACAAGTCGACCATCTGACGCGCGGTCAACGGACTATTGCAGCGACGTTGCGAAGATGATCGAAGCGCCGGTTTTTCATGTCAACGGTGACGATCCTGAAGCCGCACTGTTCGTGACACGTCTCGCGCTGAAGTATCGCCAGAAATTCAAGAAAGACGTCGTGATTGATCTCGTCTGTTATCGTCGCCACGGCCACAACGAGGCGGATGAACCGTCGGCAACGCAGCCGATCATGTACGGACAGATACGTGGCCAGGAGACAACCCGGCAGTTGTATGCGAACAAGTTGGTTGACCTGCAACTTATCAATCGTTCCGATGCCGCAAGAATGCAGGATGCTTATCGCGACAGGTTGGATCGCGGTGAGCCGGTTCCGAAGGCTGCACTGGGCATGATAGGTGACGAGTTCACCGTCGACTGGAGTCCGTTCCTGAATGCCAATTGGGATGAGGTTGTCGACACTAATATCAGTCCGGCGACCGTTTCTGATCTCGGCAAAGCGTTAACGAACTTGCCGCCTGATATGAAGCTTCACGGCCGGGTGCAACGCATCGTCGATGAGCGCGTACGCATGGTGAACGGCAAAGTTGATATGGACTGGGGATTCGCCGAAACGATGGCCTACGCTTCACTCCTCAAAAACGGTATCGATTGCCGGCTTGTGGGTCAGGATAGCGGCCGCGGTACTTTTTTTCATCGCCACGCCGTTTTGCACAACCAGGTAAACAATCGCGAGTACATACCATTACAACATGTGGTCGACCGGCCTGACGCATTTCGGGTCATTGATTCATTGCTTTCGGAAGAGGCAGTGCTCGGATTCGAATATGGATTCGCGACCACCGAACCGAATACTCTTGTCATCTGGGAAGCCCAGTTCGGCGATTTCGTCAATGGCGCACAGGTCGTAATCGATCAATTCATCAGTTCGGGCGAATCCAAATGGGGTCGCATGTGCGCCCTGACCCTGTTGTTGCCGCACGGCTACGAAGGGCAGGGACCCGAGCACTCTTCGGCTCGCCTGGAAAGATTTTTGCAGCTGTGCGCAGAGCGCAACCTGCAGGTCTGCGTGCCGTCCACACCGGCCCAGATGTTCCATATGCTCAGGCGACAAATGTTGCGCTCGTATCGAAAACCGCTGATTGTAATGACGCCTAAAAGCCTGTTGCGCCACAAAGGCGCAGTTTCGCCGTTATCGGATTTATCGGCCGGTGAATTTCAGTCGATCATTCCTGAGGCAGAGAACCTGGCCGTGAAGAAAACACGCCGCATTGTTTTCTGCAGCGGCAAGGTCTACTACGATTTATTGGAAGCACGTCAGGTACACGGTATTTCGGACATCGCGTTGATACGAATCGAACAGCTGTATCCATTCCCGATTCCTGAGTACGCAAGTATTTTGCAGCAGTACAAGCATGTTTCCGACGTAGTTTGGTGTCAGGAGGAGCCCGAGAACCAAGGTGCGTGGTATCAGATAAGGCACCGGCTTCAGGAGTCATTACAGGACAATCAGCAATTGTATTATGCAGGTCGAGCAGGTGCTGCTGCGCCGGCGTCCGGCATTTTCAAAGTGCATCTGCAGCAACAACAGGCGTTGGTTGAAGCCGCGCTTGATATCAAGAAAGAAGCCAGCAAGTCGGCCAGTCCCAGAACCACAAAACGGAAATCCAAATGAGTATTGAGATAAAAGTACCGCAACTGCCGGAGTCTGTCAGTGATGCCACTCTTGTCGCATGGCATAAGAAGGCTGGCGATTTGGTAACACGCGACGAGAATCTCGTGGATCTGGAAACGGATAAAGTTGTTCTGGAAGTCCCGGCTCCAGCCTCGGGCGTGCTCCAGGAAATCAAAATTGGTGATGGCGAAACGGTGCTTGCCGGGGACGTGCTTGCACTGCTTGAGCCGGGAGAGGGTGCGGCTACGAGCGAAGAGCCAGAGGAAGTCAAAGTCGAGAGCGTAGCAGCGGGCGCAGCGGCTCCGGAATCAGATAAGCATGCCAAAACGAGTCCCGCGGTTCGGCGCCTCCTCGATGAACATGACCTTGACGATACGATGGTTATTGGTAGTGGCAGGGACGGCCGAATTACCAAGGCGGATGTCCTCAAATTTCTGAAGTCAGACGATAGCGGTAATGTAACACCCGGAGACCCGGCTCCTGAGATTGCAGATTCGAGCCAGGTCGTCGCGCTGGAGCGAAGCGAACAACGCGTTCCGATGACACGGCTGCGCGCGCGCATCGCGGAACGCTTGGTCGAGGCGCAGCAAACAGCAGCGATGCTAACGACTTTCAATGAAGTAGATTTGACCGAAGTAATGGAGCTGCGCAAACGCTATCGAGATTCATTTGAAAAGAAACACGGTGTTCGGCTTGGCTTCATGTCGTTTTTTGCGAAGGCTTCCGTCGAGGCATTGAAGCTTTTTCCAGTTATAAATGCGTCGGTTGAAGGGACTGATATTGTCTATCACAACTATTACGATATCGGCGTTGCGGTATCGACGGAGCGCGGCTTGATGGTTCCTGTGCTTCGGGATGTGGATCAAATGAGTTTCGCGCAATTTGAAAGCGAACTTGGCGCCATTGCGAAGAAAGCACAAGACGGTGCGATAGGCATGGAAGATCTTACCGGCGGTACATTTACAATTACTAACGGCGGCATTTTCGGTTCCATGTTGTCGACGCCGATTTTGAATCAGCCGCAGAGCGCTATTCTCGGCATGCACTCTATTCAGCAACGACCGATGGTCGTTGATGGAGAAGTCGTTGCGCGACCGATGATGTATCTGGCGATGACATATGATCATCGCATCATCGATGGTAAAGAGGCCGTTCAGTTTCTCGTGACGGTCAAAGAGCAGCTCGAAGATCCGAGCCGTCTGTTGTTACAAGTTTAGGGCGTACAAAGAATGAGCAAGAAATACGATGTTGTTGTAATTGGGGCCGGTCCTGCGGGCTACATTGCGGCCATTCGTGCGGCACAAAATGGCTTGTCAGTTGCGTGCATTGATGAATGGCAAAACAAGGATGGCAGGAACGCCTTTGGTGGTACCTGCCTTAATGCGGGCTGTATACCATCGAAAGCACTGCTTGAGTCATCAGAGCTCTACTACCGGGCGCAACACGAATTCAAGAAACACGGTATTACAACAGGCGAGGTCGGAATTGATATCGCCGGTATGCAGAAACGTCGCGCAAGCATTGTTCGCCAGTTGACCGGTGGCATCGCCGGGCTTCTCAAAGCGAACAAAGTTGATGGTCTTGTCGGACATGGCAAGTTGCTCGCCGGGAAGAAAGTCGAATTCACGCCTGTTGATGGTGAGCTGCAAATTATCGATGCGGAGCATGTCATTCTAGCTTCCGGATCAGCGCCGATTGATTTGGGTATCGCACCATTCGACCAACAATTCATTCTGGATTCCTGGGATGCGCTGGAGCTCGACGCTATACCGGAACGCCTCGGCGTAATCGGTGCCGGTGTCATTGGCCTTGAGCTGGGTAGCGTGTGGGCACGTCTTGGCGCGAAGGTGACGATTATCGAAGCGATGGACAATCTACTGTTCATGGCCGATCGCGACATTGCCAAGGTTGCGGCCAAGGATTTCAAACAGCAAGGGCTCGATATCAAACTCGGCGCAAGATTGACTGGCGCAAATGTCAGTAACGATGTCGTCTCGGTTTCGTATGAAGGCAAGGATGGCGAACATACATTCGAGGTTGATAAGCTTGTTGTCGCGGTCGGCCGCAAGCCCGTAACAGACAGTCTGCTTGCAGACGATTCCGGTATACAGCTGGACGATCGTGGCTTCATCGTTGTTGACGATGAGTGCAGAACTCGCGTCAAAGGCGTCTATGCGATTGGGGACTGCGTCCGTGGTCCGATGCTCGCACACAAAGGTTCGGAAGAGGGCGTAATGGTTGCTGACCTGATCGTTGGCGAACTTGCCGAGGTCAACTACGACGTGATCCCATCGGTTATCTACACTGCACCGGAAATTGCGTGGGTTGGCCTGACAGAAGAGCAGGTCAAAGCCAGTGGACGACCCTACAAAACAGGATCGTTCCCGTTCGCTGCCAGCGGTCGTGCGAAAGCGATGGAGCAGACCAGCGGCATGGTCAAAATTATCTCTGCCTCTGACGACGATGAAATTCTCGGCGTGCACATCATAGGCCCGATGGCGGGCGAGCTCATTGCAGAAGCTGTATTAGCACTGGAATTCTCGGCCAGCACCGAAGACTTGCAGCGCACGATTCATGCACATCCGAGTTTGGCCGAAGCGATACACGAAGCAGCATTGGCCGTCGACAACCGCGCTCTGAACTACATCAACCGATAGAACCGTAGGAGCGACTTGTAGGAGCGGCCCGTGCTATTAGTACCTTGAGCCAATCGACTGGTTCAGTGGCCCTTGCAGGACGGCCGCGATTTGTGGGAGCGGCTTTAGCCGCGATGTGTTTTCTACACGGCCGTCTAGCCTGGCATCATTTTTTCCGGAATGTCTCGATCCCGCTTGACGGGAGCTCGCTTCGCTGCGCTTTATTTCCGGAAAAAACGATCCCACGCTCCCGGCCCTACGACCATCATCGCGGAGCCGGCGGGCGGGGCGTTTATCGAGGGAAGTAAAGCGCAGCGTGCGCAGCACGCGAGCCATGACCGAGAGAAATGCGCCGTCTGCCGGCTGTGTAGAAAACGCATCGCCGGCGCAGACCGCACAAAATGCCGGTTTGATGGCCGAGCTATTTCTTCCAGAAGTCGGCGTTCTTGATGCCCAGCGCTTCGGGGTCGAATGTGTATTTTTCGACGCCCGCTTTGCGCTGTGCTTCGTAGTCCTTGAGCGCTTTGATCGCGGGCTTGCCCATGAAGAAGAGAATCAGGATGCCGATAATGTTCAACCATGCCATCAGGCCGACGCCAATGTCACCCAGACCCCATGCGAGGTCGGCATTTCGAATCGTGCCGTAGAAGACAGAACTCAGTAGCGCGATCTTGAGTATCGTCAATTCTCCGGGGAAGCGGAAAGTGCGCCTTATATACGCGACGTTCGTTTCGGCAATGTAGTAGTAAGCGAGTAGCGTCGTGAACGCGAAGAAGAACAGTGCTACAGCGACGAACACCTTGCCGAATCCGCCCAGGACAGATTCGAGAGCGTACTGGGTAAACGCCGGGCTGTTTGCCAAAATGTCTGTTGTGAGCATGCCGCCGCTTTCGGAGAAACCGAGATCCGTCACGTAATACTGTTTCGTGATTAGAATCATGAAAGCCGTTGCCGAACAAACGAACAAGGTATCGATGTACACAGAAAACGCCTGTACCAAACCCTGCTGCGCTGGATGTGCCACTTCGGACGCTGCAGCCGCATGCGGACCCGTTCCCTGGCCTGCTTCGTTAGAGTAAACACCACGTTTCACGCCCCAGCCAATAGCAGCGCCAACTCCGGCCATTGGAGTGAATGCATCACTGACGATTAGTGTGATAATTCCGGGCAGCTGGTCGATGTGCATTGCGATAATACCGAGTGCCATGACCATGTAGCCCAGCGCCATGAATGGCACAACAACCTGCGTGACATGGGCAATGCGTTTGACGCCGCCAAAGATAATCACACCAAGAATTATCACGACAACTACAGCAGTAAACAGCTTTGTGTAACTGACAATGCCGAGTGAGGTCTCAAGTACATTTTGTCCGCCAAACGCGAGCTCTGCCGCATTGCCGATACTGTTCGACTGCACAGTTGGGAGTAGCAGGCCAACTGCAAATATCGTCGAGATTGCGAAAATCCATGCGTACCATTTTTGGCCCATGGCCTTTTCAATATAGTAAGCCGGTCCACCACGGAGTTGGCCTTCGTCTTCTTCCTTGTAAATCTGGCCAAGCGCGGATTCGATATAGGCAGTTGCCGCGCCAAGAAACGCTACAACCCACATCCAAAAAATTGCACCAGGACCTCCAAAACCGATAGCAGCGGCGACACCGGCGATGTTGCCTGTGCCTACGCGTCCGGACAAAGACACGGACAAAGCCTGAAACGATGAGATGCCTCGATCAGATTCCTTGCCCGAGAACAGCAGGTGTATCATCTCGCGGAATAATCGAACCTGCACGAAGCGAGTCAGTACAGAGAAGAACAGGCCAGTGCCGAGAGCCAGGTAAATAAGCGCCGGACTCCAGACGTAACTGTTTATCTGGTTAACGATTTCCTGCATGCCAGCTCCTTGATTCTTGTTATCTACATCGCACGGCAACGGGGATAGTAACCGAAAAACGGTTTTGGAGCTTTGGCAGCAGGGAGGAATGCCAACTTCCCTGCTTACGCCGGCACGCGTTATAGTGGCGGAATCCTTGAGCAGGAGTCAGACGATGACGTGGTGGGCATGGTTAGTTTTGGGCGCTGTCCTTCTCGGCGCAGAGTTATTTGCAGTCGATGCGCAGTTTTACCTCGTATTTCTTGGTGTATCAGCAGCCATTGTCGGTCTGGCCGGGCTGTTCGGAATTGTGTTGCCCGAGTGGGGCCAGTGGTTGGTTTTTGCGGTCATCGCGCTTTTCTTTTTCCTGACTTTTCGTCGTACGCTGTACACTAAGATTCGCGGCGGTGGAGAGACCTATCGTGAGTCTCTTGCTGGTGAGTCAGTGCTCGTTGCTGCAGATCTTGCTGTCGGTACAGAGGCGCGCACGGAATATCGCGGCACTAAATGGACTATTCGCAACGTCGGTGAAACTACCATTGCAGCTGGCAGCCGGGCCAAAGTTGTGGACGTGAATGGATTAACGCTTAACGTTGAAGCTGAGTAGTCGGCTAAAGAGGAATTCCTGATGGACATGTCATTAATCGTCGCACTGGTAATTACATTTGTAGTCGTCATTGTTCTATTCAAGACGGCTGTAGTTGTGCCGCAGCAGAATGCATTTGTTGTCGAGCGGCTCGGCAAGTTCAATCGTAAACTTGATGCCGGATTCCATATTTTGTTCCCGTTTCTGGACAAGGTTTCCTATAAGCACACACTTAAAGAGCAAGCTGTCGATATTGCAGAGCAAATTTGTATCACCAACGACAATGTCCAGGTTGGTGTAGATGGCGTGCTGTACATGCAGGTTCTCGACCCGGCGCGTGCTTCATACGGTATTGGCAACTACATGTTTGCGATATCACAGCTAGCTCAGACGACGCTTCGTTCTGAAATTGGCAAAATTGCTCTGGACAGGACCTTTGAAGAACGCGGCACGATTAATTCGAACGTGGTTTCAGAACTCGACAAAGCGTCTGATCCGTGGGGCGTGAAGGTCCTGCGATATGAAATCAAGAACATTAACCCTCCGCATGACGTCCTGAGTGCCATGGAAAAACAAATGCGCGCGGAACGGGAAAAGCGTGCCGTGGTCTTGACGTCCGAGGGTGTGCGTGACGCGAAAGTCAATGAGGCTGAGGGCGAGAAGCAACGCGTAATCAAAGAATCTGAGGCGGCCAAAACGCAGCAGATTAACGAGGCTCAAGGCGAGGCGGAGGCCATTCTTGCTGTCGCGACTGCAACGGCCGAAGGTCTGAGAAAGGTCGCTAACGCCGTGATCGATCAGGGCGGTGCGGAAGCAATGCAACTACGCATTGCAGAACAGTACATTGGCGAGTTCGGTAATCTTGCCAAGACTGGCAATACGTTCGTCGTACCGGCGAACCTGGCTGATCTGACGTCGATGATGGCGTTGGCCACTGATATTGCCAAACGCAGGAGCGGCGCCGACGCCGGATAGTATCTTTCAGGCCTTACGCCTGACCGAGATAACGTTGGCCAATTGTTCCAGGCGTGTAATGGCGGTGCTCAGCGTTGGCAGGTCGCTGATCTCCACGCTGATGTCCATTACCGTTTCCATGGTTTTCTTGTCAGTGTGGCTGGTCAGCTCCGTAACGTTGGCATGCTCGTCGGCCAGAACCGTGCTGATGTCACGCAATAATCCGTTACGATCGAACGCTCGTAGTCTGAGGTCGACCGGGTAGGTCGCTGCGTCCGACTCTCCCCAGTCGACATCGATTATGCGCTCCGGGCTGCGTTGCTTGAGCCCAAGAAAATTGCCGCAATCTTCCCGATGAATTGTGACGCCACGCCCTTGTGTGATGTAACCGCTGATTGCTTCAGGCGGCACGGGTCGGCAACAGCGCGCGAAGTTGCAGAGCAAGTCACCAACGCCGCTGACAGCAACAGTCTCGGACTGCTTGTCCTTGCGATGCGTAGGGCGGCGTTGCCGGGTTTTCTCGGGCATTTCCGTAATGTGAAGATTCTGCAGGGCAGTCGCGATGGCTGCTGACGTCAGATCGCCGGCGCCAAGGGCGACACACAATGATTCGGTGCTCTTGTGTTTGAGGTGATGCGCGATGTCTTCTGTCGGGACGCCGCGCACGTTCAGGCGTGACAATTCACGATCGAGGATATCTCGACCTTGCCGTTGATGCTGGTCGCGATCCTGCTGTCGAAACCAGTTGCGTACTTTCGAGCGATTGCGCGGGCTCGCGAGGTAGCCGAGTTTCGAGCTGAGCCAGTCACGACTTGGCTGAGGCTGGCTGCCGGTAATAATCTCAATCTTGTTGCCATTTTCTACGGTATACGTAAGCGGCACAATACGACCGTTTACTTTCGCGCCTCGGCAACGATGACCGACCAGCGTATGCACCTGGTAAGCGAAGTCCAGCGGTGTGGCGCCGGCGGGTAATTCCACGATGTCGCCCTTGGGACTAATCGCATAGACGCGATCTTCAAAGACATCGTCTCTGATCTGCGCGAGCAAGTCCTCGCCATCCCCGCTTGGATCGAGAAGTTGTCGTAGAAAACGAATCTTTTGGTCAAACGCAGCTGGTGTTCGGCCACCTTCCTTGTAGCGCCAATGTGCAGCGACTCCGAGCTCCGCCTGCCGGTGCATGTCATGTGAGCGAATCTGCACTTCAACGGTCTTGCCCTCGGGTCCAATTACGGCCGTGTGCAATGACTGATAATTATTGTCCTTGGGATTCGCGATGTAGTCGTCAAATTCGCCGGGCAGATAGGGCCACAGGTTATGCACGGTGCCAAGAGCGGCATAACAGTCCTTAACGTCATCCACGAGAATGCGCACGGCACGAATGTCATACAGCGAATCGAGGGCACGGTCTTTGCGCTGCATTTTTCGCCAGATACTGTAGATGTGCTTCGGTCGGCCACTGATCTCCGCTTTAACACCTTGCGCCTGGAGTTCATCCTGGAGAGTTGCCTCCACTAACTGTATGAAGTGCTCACGCTCATCACGTGTTTCATTGAGTGCAGCGGCGATCGAGTTGTAGGTGTCCGGCTGCAGATATCGAAATGCGAGATCCTCAAGTTCCCATTTGAGCTGCCAGACACCGAGCCGGTTCGCGAGCGCTGCGTATATTTCGCGCGTCTCGATGGCGATAGCCTGCTGTTCTTCATGGTTCGCTGTCTTGGCGTGCCGCATGCGATAGAGCTGCTCGGCAATGCGTACCAGTACCAGGCGAACATCGGACACGACGGCCAGCAACATCTTGCGCAGCGCCTCGGATTGTTTGCCGGCCAGCGCTTCACCTGGGCGCCAACCAGGGGGCAGGGAGAAATGTCCAAGTTGATCAAGGTCAATAACAATTCGAGAAATATCCGAAAACCCGTTGTTATTTAAGGTATTTTCATCAATAAAATGACCACGAACCAGGGGGTAGAGATGCACGGCTGCGAGCAGCTCGTTCGACAATCCCAGGGACTCAACGATTGCGGCGATCTCTCGTCCTTCTGTAATCGCTGCAGAAAGTCCCTCGCTCTCGGGCAAGGCATCGACAAACTGACGCGCCGTCTCGACGATGTCGGCTTGTTCGCTGTCGTTTGCAGCATTTTCGGGATTGGATCGCGACATTGGCAGGAGCTTCGAGTGGATGCCTGTGTTTGCAATAACCGTTATCATACCCGCAGATTTTGGCCCGGGTACGACCGGGTTTTGCTTGGGCGAAACAGGAAAACATGGCAGGACATAGTAAATGGGCGAATATCCAGCACCGCAAGGGTGCTCAGGATAAGAAGCGAGGTAAGCTTTTCACGAAGCTGATACGCGAAATTACGGTTGCTGCGCGCATGGGTGGCAGTGACATCAACTCGAATCCGCGATTACGCCTTGCTGTCGATAAGGGTAAAGCGCAGAGCATGCCCAAAGACAATATCGAACGTGCTATCAAGCGCGGTGCAGGCGAACTCGACGGTGCCGACTACGTGGAAATACGCTACGAGGGCTACGGGCCCGGCGGCGCTGCGGTCATGGTCGATTGTCTCACGGACAACCGTAATCGAACCGTAGCCGAGATACGGCACGCATTTGCAAAGTTCGGCGGCAATCTTGGCGCGGACGGATCGGTAAGCTACCTGTTCAACAATGTCGGGCAGCTGCTTTTCCCTGCCGGTAGTGACGAAGATACGATCATGGAGGCTGCGATTGACGCCGGAGCCGAAGATATTGTGGTTGACGACGACCATTCGATCGAGGTTTTGGCAGAACCTGCGGACTTCGAAAGAGTGCGTGACAAGATGATCGGCAAAGGATTCGAGCCTGAGAGCGCCCAACTGACAATGCGCGCGTCGACCAGCGCCGAACTTGATATTAAAGCAGGCGGATCGATGATCAAGCTGCTCGATATGCTTGAAGATCTTGACGACGTGCAGGAAGTTTATAGCAACGCCGATATTTCCGACGACGTTTTAGCGCAGATCTGAGGCCGGTTTTGACTGACAAAAAACGCATTCTTGGAATCGACCCGGGTTCCCGGCTCACGGGATTTGGTGTGCTCGATTTTGTCGGTGATCGAGCGTCGTACGTGGCCAGCGGCACGATCAAGAGCCCCGATGGTTCCTTTCCCGAGAGGCTTAAGAAGATTTTTGATTCGGTTAGTGATGTCGTGGTGCAGTATCAGCCCGACATTGTCGCGATTGAGAGCGTTTTTATGGCGAAGAATGCCGGTAGCGCTCTCAAGCTTGGGCATGCGAGGTCGGCTGCCATTTGTGCGACGTTCGCATTTGACATCGAGGTTTTCGAGTACGCACCTCGTGAGATCAAGCAGGCTGTTGTCGGAACAGGGTCGGCCAGCAAGGATCAGGTGCAGCACATGGTTGTCTCATTGCTGCAGCTCGATGGAATCCCCGCGTCTGATGCGGCTGATGCGCTTGCTGCCGCCATTTGCCATGGGCACCAACGGCGACTGCAGTCCCGACTGGGTACACACCAGGCCATAGCGAGTTTGCGATGATAGGCTCGTTGCGCGGAAAGCTGACAGCAAAGCATGCGCCGCAGATCATCGTTGAATGTCAGGGCGTAGGCTACGAAGTAGAGACACCGATGTCGACCTTTCTCAATTTGCCGAGTATTGGTGAAGACCTGTTTCTGCATACGCATCTGCTGGTTCGGGAGGATGCTCAGATCCTGTATGGGTTCAGCTCCGAAAATGAACGGTCGCTATTTCGCACCGTGCTGCGGATATCTGGAGTGGGAGCAAAGATGGGTCTCGCTATTCTGTCGGCGATGAGCGTGAGCGATTTCCACCGTTGCGTAAGGTACGAAGATGCCGCGATGCTGGTCAAGATTCCGGGCGTTGGCAAGAAGACGGCCGAGCGCCTCATTATCGAAATGCGCGACAAGATCGACAAGACGGATATCGGCTCGGGTACAACGAAAGTAGCGATCGAAGCAAATCCTCGAAGTGAAGCAGTCGACGCGCTGGTCACACTGGGCTACAAGGCGAATGAGGTGAACAAACTGATTGGTGCAATGGACGTCGACGGCAAGTCTGCCGAAGATATTATTCGGCTGGCCCTGCGCCAGGCAGCACAATAGACCGTGGCTGATATCGAACACGACCGCCTGACAAGCGCTGAGCCTGGTAAAGAGGACAAAGCGTTTGACCGGGCGATTCGGCCGAAGACCCTGGCCGAGTACGTTGGACAGCCAAACGTCAAGAAGCAGATGGCGATTTTTATCGAAGCTGCGCGTCGCCGCAAAGAGGCGCTGGATCACGTATTGATCTTCGGGCCACCGGGCCTGGGCAAAACCACGCTGGCCCACATCGTCGCCAATGAGATGGGCGTCAATCTTCGCCAGACATCCGGGCCGGTGCTGGAGCGACCTGGCGACCTGGCAGCCATTCTGACGAATCTGGAAGCTAACGACGTACTATTTGTCGATGAAATACACCGACTCAGCCCTGTCGTTGAAGAAATTTTGTATCCGGCGTTGGAGGACTTCCAGCTCGACATCATGATCGGCGAGGGCCCTGCTGCGCGTTCGATCAAACTCGATCTGCCGCCGTTCACGCTGGTCGGTGCAACGACACGCGCGGGTCTGCTTACGTCACCGCTCAGGGATCGGTTTGGCATCGTGCAGCGGCTCGAGTTTTATACAACGCCCGATCTGCATGCGATTGCCAAACGATCTGCGGAGATCCTTAACCTGCCTATCGAGAATGAAGGCGCCAATGAAATTGCAAAACGCTCGCGTGGCACACCGCGTATTGCCAATCGACTATTACGTCGTGTGCGTGACTTCGCGGAGGTCGAGGCAAACGGTGTCGTGACCGGGGCGGTCGCAATCAGCGCGATGGACATGTTGCAGGTCGATCCAAATGGCTTTGACGCCATGGATCGGCGCCTGCTACAGACGATTATCAAGAAATTCGATGGTGGTCCTGTCGGAATCGAGAGTCTGGCTGCCGCCGTCGGTGAAGAACGCGGCACAATCGAAGATGTCCTGGAGCCGTATCTGATCCAGCAAGGATTCATGATGCGCACAGCAAGGGGGCGGGTGGCGACGAAGAATGCTTACCTGCATATGGGTCTGGAACCGCCAGCGAGCGGCCGCCCCGGGGAACTCCCGTTGTTCGACGAGGACTGATGACCGTATGACCGTTGCAGAAAACGCCAAACCCTTTGAATGGCCTATCCGCGTTTATTATGAAGACACTGATGCCCAGGGCGTTGTGTTTTACGCGAACTATTTCCGCTTCATGGAGCGAGCGCGCACCGAGTGGCTGCGTGCACTGGGAGTGGATCAGGTTGCGATGATGGAACGGGATCGGCGAATTTTCGTCGTAACCGAAACGAGCGCTGAATTCCTGGCACCGGCCCGATTTAATGACCAGATTATTGTTACTGCGGGGCTCGCGGAACTGACGCGAGCGACTTTTAAGATCGAGCAAAATATTTATCTCGACAACCCGGAACGCAAGTTACTGTTGCGATCCCATGTGCGTGCGGCGCAACTTAACGCCGACACGATGCGCCCGGTGCGTGTGCCGGCGTCGATTTTTGAGGAAACGAAACAATGACAGCTGATATGTCAGTGGTTGGCCTGTTACTGGAAGCCAGTTTGCCGGTGCAAATCGTCATGCTGCTTCTAATGATTGCGTCGCTCATGTCGTGGAGCATTATTTTTACCAAGCGGCGCCTGATCCGTCGCACGAAAGATGCGTCCGATGAATTCGAGGCAAATTTCTGGTCCGGTGGAGACCTCAATACGCTGTATCGCAGTGCGTCCCGTGAGAGCGGTGGCAGCCTGGGGATGGCGAGTATCTTTGAGTCGGGTTTCCGGGAATTCAATCGCGTCATGCAGCAGGGCGATATCGTCGCGGACAAGGTGGTTGAGGAATGCCGCCGCGCGATGCGCGTTGCGCAGATGCGTGAAGTTGACCGGCTCGAACAAAACCTGGCGACGCTGGCAACTATCGGTTCGACCAGCCCGTATGTAGGACTGTTTGGTACGGTGTGGGGCATCATGAATGCGTTCATGGGGCTCGCCAACGTGCAGTCGGCGACGCTCGCTGTTGTTGCGCCGCCAATTGCAGAAGCCCTGATCGCGACCGCAATGGGCTTG
>Ga0316189_10002530_pt1 | contig 17879 bp, 15 predicted proteins | sample LowCovwburrow_MG_FD_204930 | JGI IMG/M metagenome (GOLD analysis project Ga0316189, IMG submission 204930) | Coastal sediment microbial communities from Maine, United States - Lowes Cove worm burrow | ecosystem: Environmental > Aquatic > Marine > Coastal > Sediment | place: USA: Maine...
CCTCTCCGAGTACGACGACCCACCCGCCGCACCGACCCCCACGACGGGCCCGTGCTTCGTGAGCGCGCCGACCGACGTGTCGATCATTGCTGGCGCGGTCGAGTTGCCGCTGTCCAACGCAGTCGTCGCCGCGCAGTATGTCGGCGACCCGGCAGACAACCTCGTTGAGGGCAACCTCCAAGGCTTCATCAGCGCCGCAGACGCCGCGTCGACGACGGTGTCGACTCCCCTCGGCGAGTTCGAGCTCGATAGCTTCTTGGACGACGATGACGCGGACGGCGACGGGTGGGTCTTTCACATCGCGTTCACGGCCGAGGCCGTCGACTGGGCCGAACGCTAGACGGCTCACGCGACTCGACGCCGAGCTAGCGTTCTACGAGCGTGCGGATTTCGAGCGCCCACGCCCCGAGGCTCTCGGAGTCGGCAACGATCGGCGCGCCGTCGAGCGATGGCTGAGCCAGCTGCTCGGCGAGTCGCTGCTTCCCGAGGCGCAGGCGGCCGCGCACTGTCGCCTCGGGCACATCCAGAAGCTCACCGATCTCTCGCCCCGAGAGGTCCTCGAAGATGTTGAGTTCGAGCGCGATCTGAAAATCGAGAGGAATGGCGCGCATGGCTTGTGCGACGCGACGAAAATCTTGTTTGCGCGCCAGCACCGTCGACAGGGAACCGTCGTCGAAGTGGCCAAGGCAAAGCGCCCCAAAATCCGCGGCCTCGCGACATCGCTTGTACTTCTTCCGCAGGTGCTGCTGCAGAACATTGACGGCCACCCGGAACACATAGCGCGAGAACGCGATCTCGCCGCGAAAGCGATCCTTGCCCCCGGTACAGGCAAGGAACGTCTGACCTATCAGATCGGCCGCGTCGTCCTCGTTGGAGACCTTGTTGTGGAAGAACCGCGCAACGGCGTGGAAGTGACGCTGGACAAGCGTGTCTCCGGCGACGCGGTCTCCGGCGCGCCACGCCTCCACCAGCGTCTGGTCGTCTTGCACACCAGGAGCGTACCGCGCTCGACCCCGCAACCGGCGGTCTACAGTTCCTTTCGCGATATGTCCCAGCTCGAATCAACGCAGAGCAGGCACGCGCCGCCGAAGAACGTTGCATCCGCGGTCTCATCGCCCATCAGCTCCATGCGAAGCCAAGCGGTGATCGGGCCGCGGTACTGGCCACCGTCTCCCACGGGCTCAAAGTGGCCCGCCGCCAGCAAGTTGCCATAGAACGTGGGCACGGTTGCTGGGTTGTAGACCAACGACTCGACGAGTCCCGCGGAGACAATGCTGTCGGTACCGCCCGACATGACGAACATGGTGCCGCTCAGATCGCCTACGTCGCCTGGCGCCGGTTGAATCGGCACGACTGTCACCACGCGGGGATCCGCCCCCGCATTGATCGCGCCGCCGCCCCCCTGCGAGTGCCCAATCGTGGCAACCGCCGTCGGGTCCAGCGCGTCGTAAAAGACCGACGCTGCACCGCTGTTCTCGCTGACGAGCCAATCGAGGCCCTCCAGCATCTGCGCGCCCGAGCCGGTCTGGGTGCTGTTGGATGCAACGACGACGAAGCCGTGGCTGGCCAAGTGCTCCAGGAGTCCGGAGTAGTACGAAGGGATAGCCCCTGTCCCATTGCCCCACGTCACGATCGGGTGGTGCAGCCCCGTGCTCCCCAACTCGGACGGGTAAAACAGCGCAAAGGCGCTCCCAGGCCCATCGTTGTAGCTCGTGACGACCGTGTAGGGGCCCGGGTCTGCGAAGCTGCCAACAGGCGGGAAGTCCGACGGGTTGCCGCCGCCTCCATCCGTGTCGACGTCCGCGCCTCCATCGGACCCATCATCCGCAGGATCATCCGGCGGCTCGCCCCCTTCGTCGGTGAACGAGCCCCCCTCGTCATCCGTCTCAAGGCCGCTGGACGCGGTCGCGGCATCTTCTCCCTCACCAGTGGAAGCGCCCGGTGTCCCTGCACCGTCCTCGCCACCCCACGCCGTCCCGTTCGGTCTCGCCGAGTCAGTGCCCGCCGCGCAGCCACCGAACACGAGCAGCGCAACCCCCCACGCCCTTCGCATTTGCATTGCCCTACAGTTACAAACTCGCGCACTTCGATCACGCGGATCGAGAAGTTTGTTCTGTGTGCTGGGTTGCTCTCACTGCGACGGGTGGTCGATCAACCATTGGCGCACACGTTCGTGGTCGGCAGCATACGGGACGCCCAGCAGGGCGTAGGCATCCAGCGCGCGTTGAGCCAGCGCGCGCGCACGCGGGTCGGCCTTCACGCGGCCACACGATCGGTTCCAAAGGGCGCTGGCGAGATCGATACGAGCGCGCGCCAATCTCTCGGGCGTGGCATCCGTCGCCTCGCGCAGCGCGAGGCCGCGTTCAAGCAGCGGCTGTGCCTTGTCGCAATCGTCCGCCGACAACTCCAATCTGCCCAACGCCACCAACGCATTCGCGGTGAGCGGACCGTTCGAGTCTCCGCTGTGCTCCGCTGCCGCGATGACCCGCCGCAGGTGACTGCGTGCGCCCGCATCGTCGCCGAGCGCTTGGGCTGTCGATGCGGCGTTGAGTCGTGCGAACGCCAGCCGCGGATGCTCGGGGGGCCCCTGCTCAAAGATCTCGATCGCGCGCTGCAGACGGCTACGAGCGCGCGGCCAATCCTCTTGCTGCATCGCCGACACGCCCAGGCTGTTGTGGGTCACCGCAACGTCGGGATGGTCGGCACCCAGCGAGGCCTCTTGGAGCTCCAGCGCTTGCACAAAGGTCGCGGTCGCTCGTTCTGGATCGCCAAGGTCGTCGTACAGGTTGCCCAGCGCGAGCAGCGACAGGGCGAGGTCGGGGTGATGCGGACCCAACACCTCCTCGCGCACGCCGAGCGCCCGCCGATAGTAGACCTCGGCTTCGTCGGCGTGTTTTTGTCGGGCCGCCATATGTCCGAGGCTGTCGAGTGTCGATGCACCCCGCGCCGATGCGAGCCCATCGACGCGCTCCCACAGCTTCTCAGAGCGCCCAAACGCCTGCTGGGCCAGAACAAATTCCCCTCGCGACGCGTGGATCGCCCCCTTGACCGACTCGAGCTCGGCGCCGACCGCATCGTCTCCGGTACCGAGGCGTCGGATCTTTGCGGTTGCCAGCTCAGCCCAGCGCAGGCCCTCGTCGTGCTGCGCTTGGTGGTAGCCCACCCCGTAGGCCCTGGCCACCAGGGCGCGCGCGGTGAGCAGATCGTCTCCGAGTGCCTCTCCCGTCGTGACGGCCACGGCCGCCGCCGTTTCGGACGCGGTGGGATCGCCCAGCTCGAGCAACGTTGTGGCGACCAGCAATGAAGCCTCGGCACGCAATCGTTGCAAGCCCGATGCGTCCGCCTCCTGGGCAACCGCGCGCGCGGCCTTCAGGGCGACAGCAAACTCGCCAAAGACCGTCTGCGCCTCTGCACCGAACAGCGCAAGCTCGAGCGCTTCCGCGTTCGGATTCTGCTCAGGATCGCCTGCGGATGCGCCGGTCTGCAGCGCCAGCGGGTCGGCGCATCGAGTGATCTCCATCGGCGCAGGCACGGCCGCGATCGCATGCGTCCACGCATTGTCCGGGCGCGTCTTTATCGCGAGCACGCGCTGCATCAGCCGCAGGCGCAGTCGTCTCAAACATGCTGCCGAGCGCTCACGAAGCTGAGCGGAGAGCTCACCCCGTTGGTCCGCCTCGCACTGCGCCTGCGCCGTGTCGTCCCACGCCGTGGTGTACGCGTCGATCCGCGCCACGACCCTCTCCGCCGTGTCCCTCTTGGCCGATGCAGACTCGTCGGACCCCTCCACAGGTCCGCCGACGAATGCGTCGCGCAGCTCGTCGCGAGCGTCATCGTTCCACACCCCCGCGAGCTGCCTGTGCCCTTCGCACTCGGGTCGCATGGTGGGCGCCTTGGCGACGGCGTAGCCGAAAATTCCCGTCGCAGTCGCGCCCACGAGCCCAACAGTCCAACGATGCCGCCGCCGCCGTCTGGCACGCGCGAGCGCGTACAGCAGTGCCTCCATTGAAGGCCAACGCTTGTCCGGATCCAGCAGCAACCCGCGCTCGACCACTGCGTCGACGCGTGTCGGAACGGTGGACCGCCGAGCCGGCTTCTCATCGCTCCCAGGTACACCTGGGATGCGTGGCCGCTCACCATGCAACGCCTCGTGCAACGCGACGCAGTAGCTGAACTGATCGCTCGCCGGCCCGACGGGCGCTCCAGCACGCTGCTCGGGGGACATGTACGCGGGCGTTCCCATCACCACGCCCGGTCGGGTGACTCGCGGGTCAGCATCGTCCTCAGCGGCTTCAGCGTCCGAAGAAAGTGAGCGCCGTGCGGTCGAGCCCGACCCCCCTTGGTGTCGGGCCAAGCCGAAGTCGAGCACCCGCACCCGCCCGCGCTCGTCGATCATCACGTTGTCGGGCTTAAAGTCGCGATGCACGATTTCCTGCGCATGCGCAGCGGCAAGCCCTCGGCCGGCCTGGACAAACGCGTCCACGACATCGCGCCACGAGCGACGCGTCTCCAGCCACAGCCGCAGCGTCTCGCCCTGCACGTACTCCATCGCAACGAATATCTGCCCATCGTGCGTGCCGACGTCATAGATCTGCACGACATTGGGATGTGACAGACGAGCAAGCGAGCGAGCTTCTTGAAGGACGCGTTCGTCGGGTTGGCCAGCACTCGCGCGAACAAGCTTGATCGCGATGCGTCGGTCGAGCTGTTCGTCATAGGCAGCGACCACGACTCCCATCGCCCCCGCTCCAACCTCTTCGAGCACAACGAAACGACCGATCCGTAGCGGCACCGCGGCGCGACCGAAGAGGCGCTGCTGCACCTTGGTCAGAAGCCGGTCGTCGCCTGGTTCGCCCACTCGCCCGGGGGCGATGGTAGCGCGCCCGGGTGACGAACTCCGAGCGCCTGCGATCCACAAAAGCGCGTTTGTCGAGAATTCGGGCAGTGGTGGGGCGTGGGATGTCGGTGTTGAACCGCGTGGAGTCCCTCGGCGCGCTCCGGGCCAGATGCCACCACCCCAACTGCGCCAGCGGCTACACTCCCGGCGTGGTTACCCCCGCGCCCCAGGGTCGCTTGCGTTCCCATCGGCTGCTGCTCGTCATCGGCGGGGTGGTCGTCGCGCTCTGCCTCGCGTTCGGAGCAACCGTGCTGCGTCAGAAAGCGCAGTTCGAAGAGTACCGCCAGGCCACCCTCGATGGCCGGACCATGCCGTGGACACAAGGCGAGATGAGCGTGGATGAGTGCGTCGGGTTCACGGTGGATTGGGCCATGGGCTGCCCTGGCGTCGAGAGCTGGTGCTCCTCTCACGCCCCGCGCCTGACGCTGCAGTGCCTCAGCAGCGCCGATCGAGGGCAAGCCTGCACCGAGCTCGGTGACAAGGTCGCCGACACGCACTACGGCTATGCGGAGTGCGAGCGCCTGCGCGAATCGGTCGACGGGCGCTACGCCAAGCGGCACCACAAGAAGTTCTGCGCGGCCAGCTACCGGGCCGTGGCCCAGCACTGCCGCGAGACGTCGTAGCGCACCATCGGCTATCCCGGAGGCAACGAGTCGAGCGTCGCTCGCAGCGCGGCGGCCTCCCCCTCGGTGGCTTCCAAACCCAACGTCACGGCGAGCGCCGCCTCGTAGTGGGTGCGCGCGCGCGCGAACGCCTCGCGCATGACAAGTACCTCGGCCAGTTGCCGATGGCTGCGCGCCAAATCTCGGTGCCCCGCGCCGCGAGTCCGCTCCGTGACCGCGAGCGCCTCGGAGAGCATGCGCTCGGCCTCCTCGAGCTCCCCCTCCGCCGCCGCCGCACGGCCAAGCACGGCCAGAGACGCCCCGAGTGAAGGGTGCTCCTTTCCACTCGCACGTCGGATCCTCATGGACTCCCGAGCCTGTACCTGGGCTTGGCGGTGCTGCCCGGTGGTCATGAGCACAACCGCGTAGTTGTTCCTCCAATCCGCAACCGACGGGTGGTCCGGTCCAAAGCCCGCGACGCCAAGCTCCACGGCTTTGCCGAACTCCGCGACGCAAGTTTCTGCCGGCTCCAGGTCGAGGCAAACCGCCGCGAGATTGTTCTGCATCTGCGCGTGGTCCGGATGGTCCGCGCCCTTGACCTCGAAGAACGTGTCGCGCGCGAGCATCCACTCGTCACGAGCTGCCTCCACACTGGCTGCGTAGTAGAGCGCAGTTCCAAGCGCCTGGTGGGCCTCGGCTGTCGCCAGGTGCCCCTCCCCAAATCGCGCTGTGGTCAGCTCCACGGTCCGGTGGCAGTGAGGCAATGCCGCGACGGTGTCGCTCTTGTCGGCGAGCATCTTGCACATCGCATTGGCCAGCTGCCCCTTTTCGACGGAGTCGTCGCCCAGTCGCTTGACGGCCGCGGTGGCGTACCTGCCCAACTCCACCGCATCGTCGTGACGCGACAGCGCGATGCCCACCACGATGACGAGGCTGATCACGGCTTCCGCCAGCAGACGATCGTGGTCGGCGGTGACCGCATCCAAGACGGCTCCGCGCAGAGCGCCCTCTGCCCGCTCGGAGTTGCCTGCCATTTGAGCTACCTTCCCGACCAACAGGCCTGTCTCCGCCCATAGCGGCGGATACTCGATCGTGCCCGCCTCCTCGTGCAGCCGCTCGGCTTCCGCGAAGGCCTCCTTGAATCCACCAAGGGTGGCTTGTGCCAAGAGTTCGGTCGCGCGGCGGCGCGTCGACTCGACCGCGTCGGCGACACTCGCGTCGGCGGGCGGCGGAGCGACCAGCGACAGCTCGGTGACGTCGGCGCACTCCGTGGGTCTGGGCAGCCGGCTAATCGCCCTGGCTGCGTTGCGGACGGCGGCGTCATCGGCTGCGCTCAACGTGCGCACCGTGCCGTGCAGCGCATCCAGTCCCCGAGACAGACACCGCTGCCGCAGATCGAGCGCCCGCTCGGACTGTTCTCGATGCACATGCGTGGCCTCGCACGACTCGCGGTGCGCAGCCACCCACTCGGTCGCGTAGGCCTCGAGCTGGGCTACCGCCATGTCCGCGGCAGTGGACGAAAAGACAGCTTCGGTGGCCGCAAAACTCTCGCGAATGCCGTCGCCGGAGTGGGCGTTCCATGTCTCCCCCATGCGGACAGCGCCAGCACCACACATATCTGGGTCGGGCCACAGCGTGACGGCTGCCATCGTCACGGAGAGCGTCACCGCGACCGCTGCGGCAAACACCCGACCGCGGGACCCGCTGTTCTCGCGCTCCAGCTGCCCCAGCAGGGCGTTCATGTTGGCAAAACGGTTGGACGGCTCGACCTGGAGCGCCTTGGCGAGCGCGCGTTGGATCCGAACGGGGACTTTGCTCGTCGTTGGCGCCGACTCGAGCTTGCCGCCGCAGACCGATTGCGCGATGGCCCGACGGGTGTCACCCGCGAACGGGCGCGAGCCGTACAGTGCTTCCCACAAGGCGACCGCAAAGCTGAACTGATCGGTGCGCGCGTCGGCCGTAAGGCTGCGGTGCTGCTCGGGTGCCATGTAGGCGGGCGTCCCGGCGAGCGACCCCGTGAGCGTGAGCTTGTCGGTGACCCGCCCAATCCCAGACCGGCTTGGCTCGCTGCCCTCGGACTCTTCCTCAGCCGCGACGTCGGTTTTCGGAATCTGCCGCGCGAGGCCGAAGTCGACGACGCGCGCGCGACCGTCGATGCCGACCAGGACGTTGTCTGGCTTGAAGTCGCGGTGAACGATTCCCTCGGCGTGGGCCGCGGCCAGGCCACGCCCTGCCGCCACGAACAAGTCGACAACCTCCCGCCACGGGTGAGCGTCGACCAGCCATTGCCGCAGGGTGCCACCACCGACGTACTCCATGGCGATGAAGACACGCGAGCCGAAGCTACCGACATCGTGCACGGTGGCCACATTGGGGTGCGTAAGTTTGGCCATCGCCTTGGCCTCGCGCGCGAGACGGGCGTGACCAAGACTCGGCCGCTCTCCCGCACCATCGCCTGGGTGCAGGAGCTTGAGCGCAACCTTGCGATCGAGCTCCGGGTCGTACGCGGAGTACACGACCCCCATGCCGCCCGCGCCGATGCGTGCGAGCACGACGTACCGGCCGACCTCGCTGCCCGCCGCGAGCTGTTTTTGGGGCCGACTTCCGGGGCCCGACTCGGGCGCGCTGTTATCGACGAGCGTATCGAATGGCGGAAGCTCGCCGTTGGCATCGGGAACCTCCGTCACACGATGAGTCTAGCGTCACCAGGTCGGGAGGATGGAACTGTGAACCGGGTGCGCAGAGGTCGCATCGTTGGAATCGACGCCCTGGCCGCGCGCTATTGAGCCGGGTCTGGCCGGATGCCCACGCTCAGCAGATAGACGATCATCCAGAGTTCCCCCACCGTCGCGGGCGCCGCGAGGGCCTCCACGGCAGCCGACGGCACGCCAACCACCGCGTTCCCAAGGAACGCGCTGAGCACGTAGCAGCACCCTCCCGCAATGAGGATCCAACCCAGAACTCGGGGAAACCGGTTGCTCGAGACGGCGACCCAACCCATCGGAATGAGCCAAAGACCAAAGAACAGCGCGCCGATCCCCCAGGCCGCGGTGCTCAGCTGCCCCATGAGCCCCACAACAGCCGCAGCGTCGCCGGCCGGAGCCAACGCATGGTCGCCCGCAACGGCCAGAGACGTCGCCAGAAAGATGCTCGAAGCCACTTGGGTGACCGTGTTCATCAACCCAAAGGTCGCGGTCGCAAACGCAGCCACGGGATTGATCTCTCGGAAGAGCTTGTAAAACCAGACGGCAGCAAGGGCGCCCGAGACGACGAGCCCCATCTCCATGCCCAGTCCGACTCGGGCAAACGCCTCCTGATCGACCAGGTTCGCCAGCGTTTGGGTTGGGCCCCCCGTGTACGTTGCAGGTCGGAACACAGCGAAGCTAAGCCCGCCAGTAATGGCGAGGGCGAGGTAAAGGACTCCGGTTGTTCGCGCAGTACGTTTCAAGTCTTGCATCACTGTCTCTCACGCGTGGGGCTAGTCAGTCCCATGACCGGGCTTGAACAAACTGCACAAACGCCCGCTCCAGTCGCAGTGGCACCCGGTCCAACCGCCGCGCAAGACCGATCTGATTGTTGACCGGCTTGCGCCGCGTGGTTATCGCAACCAGGCGGCCGCGGTCGAGCTGTTTTCGAACCGCATGCATCGGGACCAAGCCAAACCCCATGCCGAGCTCAACGCTCGCCACCACCGCCTGCACGCTCTCGACGGAGAGACCGATCTCCAGCCGAGCGGGCACCTTGCCGAAGTGATGCCGAAACCAGCCTCGCAGCGCTGGCGCCGACGGCTGGTAGGCCACAAACGTTGCCCCGCTGAGATCTCGGAACCCCCGACGCCCGCCAAGGGCTTGGGATTCGTACCTCCGAGCGCCGATCAGCGCCATGCCCTCATCCACCACTGGGATCAGATCGAGCCCAGCAAGCGCACGATTACCCGTCTCGAAGATATCGATGAACGCGACGTCGAGCTCACCCTCGTGAAGCGCAGGAACCAGCTCTTGCGGGTGACCGAGCCTGACGTCAAACGCCGCATTGGGATGGAGCTCCCGAAATGCGGACAGCGCTTCGACGAGCCGCTGCGCTCCAAACTCAACGGGCGCGCCCACGGACAGGACGCCGCTTATCTCGGTTCGCGTACGATGGATTTCGTCGAGCCCCGTACCAATGGCCTCGACGAAGGGGGCCAGCGCTGCGAACAAGGTGTGCGCCGCAGGTGTCGGGACCAGCGCGCGATGCCTTCGCACAAAGAGCTGTGCGCCCACCTCCGCTTCAAGCTTGGCCAGATTCTGACTCACCGCCGATTGGGTGACCGACAGCTCCTTTGCGGCCGCTGTCACACTCGCGTTGCGATGAACGTAGTAGAACACGCGCAGCCGGTTGAAATCAGGAAGCATTAACCCTGCTAATCCTATCGGCAAAAATGCTTAACGTGAATGATGTCGATAATCGGCCAGGTTGACCGCCGTGGACATCGAATCCAAAGATCTGGCTGAACATGGGGCGCAGCGAATCGCGTGGGCGGAGCGAGCGATGCCTGCGCTGGGTGCCATCGGGAAGCGTTTCGCGCAGACACAGCCGCTGGCGGGCAAGCGCGTTTCTGCGTGCCTTCACGTCACGGCCGAGACGGCGGCGCTGATGCGCGTGTTGCAGGCGGGAGGCGCCGAGGTGCGTTTGTGTGCGTCCAACCCGCTCAGCACGCAGAACGACGTCGCCGCGGCTCTCGCCACCCGCGACGGAATCGAAGTCTTCGCGATCGAAGGTGAGGACCGAAGCACCTACTTTCGGCATCTGCACGACGCCCTCGCCCACAAGCCCCACCTGGTGATGGACGACGGCGCGGACCTCACCACGCTGGTGCACACCGACCAGCAAGCGCTCGGCGATGCGATCATTGGCGGTACCGAAGAGACAACCACCGGTGTCACGCGCCTACGCAGCCTGGCCGCCGAAGGGCTGCTTCGGTATCCGGTGGTGGCGATCAACGACGCCGACACCAAGCACATGTTCGACAACCGCTACGGCACGGGGCAGAGCACGATCGACGGGATCCTTCGTGCGACCAACCGCCTGCTCGCAGGCTCCTGCTTTGTGGTCTGCGGATACGGATGGTGCGGCCGCGGTCTTGCGATGCGAGCCGCCGGAATGGGCGCCCGCGTCGTCGTGACCGAGGTCGACCCGACCCGCGCGCTCGAGGCCGTGATGGATGGCTACCAAGTGCTCCCGATCGGCAAGGCCGCCGCGATGGCGGATTTCGTCTGCACCGTCACGGGGAACAAATCCGTGCTCTCCGTTGAACACTTCGCCGCACTCAAGGACGGCGCCGTGCTCGCCAACGCGGGGCACTTCGACGTCGAGCTCGATCTGGCCGCGCTGTACTCCCGTGCCACGACCCGCACAACGCTACGGCCCGCACTCGAGGAACTCACGCTCCCCGACGGACGACGCGTGTTTGTCTTGGCCGAGGGTCGCCTCGTCAACCTCGCCGCCGCCGAGGGCCACCCCGCCGATGTCATGGATCTCAGCTTCGCCAACCAAGCGTTGAGTGCTGAGTTCATCGCGACAGGGGCCGAGGAGCTCAAGCCGCGCGTGTACCCAGTCCCCGCCACGATCGATCGCGAAGTCGCGCGCCTCAAGCTCGAGGGGCTGGGCGTGGAAATCGATGTCCTCACCGAACCGCAACGAGCGTATCTGGAGGGGTGGCGCGCTGGGACATGAGCCGCACGACGCTCGTGGTTGGCCGCTGGACTCGGGCTGAAGCGCACTGGACGTAAGGCGGGTTGCCTGCGCCACGAGGGGTGCTCGGTTTTGTCCGCATCGCGGCCTGGGGATCTGCATTGCGAGATCAGGCTCAACCGTCCACCCTTGGGACGTGCTCGCTCGTCTGCCCCAACGGCTTCAGTCTGCGCTTGTCTCCGTCACGACAGGCGGCGTCATCGCCACGGCAATGCTGGTGGCGGTCGGCTGCGGCGGATCGAATGAGGAGACTGGGACCACGCCCCTGACACAAGGGATCACGACGCTCAACGGGACGAGCCAAGGTGATGCCAACGAGGACGAGGACGATGCCGACACCGGGATCAAGCTCGACACGCAAAGCGGCGATGGCACGAGCAACATCAGCGAAGGGGGCGGCGGCTCGGGCTGCGAAAAGGTCGACTTCTTGTTTGTCATCGACAGCTCCGGATCCATGGAAGACGAGCAGGTCAACCTGCTCTCTTCGTTCCCGGGCTTCATCGGCGCGATCCAAGACACACTGCAGTTTGATGACTTCCACATGATGGTCGTGGATGCGGGCGCCGTCGAAGGTGCTGGCTGCGATGGCACCCTCGGTGCCGGACGTGTCACCAGTGGGAGCGGCATGAACTGTGGGCTGGCGGGCGTCGATCGCTTCGCAACTCAGGCGCAAGCAGACCTCGCGGCGGCGTTTTCGTGCATGGGGTCCCGCGGCTTCGAAGGTTCGGGCGATGAGCAGACGATGGACGCTCTGCTCGCGTCTATCGGCCCGCTGAACGCCGTGGGCGCGTGCAATGCTGGCTTCCTCCGTGACGATGCCATTTTGGTCGTCACGATCATCACCGACGAAGAAGACAGCCCGAACGACGGGATCGCCTTGCCGCCACTGGACGGGTCGTGTTCGCCCGCGGACTCCGACCCCAACTCCAGTGGCGGGCCGGCCACCTGGGCGGACGCCATCATCGCCGCCAAGAACGGTGACCCCGAGGCGGCGGTCGTCCTATCGTTGCTCGGCGACTGCGACGTCGGCGGAACGTGCCAAGGCATCGTGCTCGACCCGCTCAACCCGGCCGCTCCGGTCACAGGAGCCGAGCCCGCCCCGCGCATGCGCGAGTTCACCGAGATGTTCGGATTTGGCAGCGTGGGGCCCGTTTGCGCGCCGGACTACACGCCGTTCTTCCTGGACGCGGTGTCGGTCATCGCGACTGCCTGCGACGATTTCGACCCGCCTGGCTGAGGGCGCCGGAGCTGGCATGGCACCCGCTCAGCGCGGTGCTAGTTCCGTATCGCCACCGATAGGTTCACGATCCAGTGGTTGCGACCGTCTCGGCTGCGGATCGGCAGCGCGAAGTCGCGGGTACGCAGGTCGGTCGGGGTTGCAAGCCAGACGGCTGCGGTGCCGACGTAGTCGTCGCTGCGAACCGTGTCGCTCGGTGCACCCCCCGCGGTATGCAGGCCGACCTGGATCGGTGCCTCGGCGACGCTCAACTCGGCAATACGGTCGAGCGCGCAGGGCACGGCACCACCCCCGTCGAGCGGCCAGATGAGTAGCTCGTCGGCAAGGTCGCTGTCGGCGTAGATGCGCTGAATGTCCTTGCCCGAGTCCTCCTCGATAGCAACGGCCACAACGACCACGGTCCCGCTCGTTTCGGCGACGAACCAAGACGGGGCGGGCTGCTGCCTTGGGATCGTCTGCGCCCAACTGGGTGCCTTGCCTTCGACCGCGAAGGGCACCAGGGCACGGGACACGAGTGCCGTGCCCTCCGCGTTGCAGTAGTAGGCCGCGACGACCGCGACCGGCTCAGGAAGCCCGCGCGCCAGGCCGTCATGCCCAGCGACGATCTCCATCGCCTCGGGGCGCAGCAGCACGCGAACCCGACGCTCCCGGGCCCCACTCTTGGCCAGCGCAGTGCTGCGTTTTCGTTGCGGCGGCCGGCGCTTCTTCGGCTTCTTCGGTCTGAATCGCGGCATCGAACGGAGCCCTCGGCTAGGGTACACGGGCCCGGAGGCATCAACGGCGATGCGGCTCCAGGGTACACCTCACCCCGCGCGTCGCGGCCAGCACAGCTGGTTCCACGGCAGCGGCGGGACCGGGCCCTCTGGTCGCTTGGGCTTGGCGAGGACCACCGCATCGGCCTCGAGCTTTACGACGCCGCGCTTGGGCTTGGTCCGCACACCGACCAACACAAGCTCGGCGTGTTCGGCGAGCCTGGCCCCGATGGTGCTCGCTGGCTCTTTCGCGTAGCGATCGTGCCCGCTGCGAACGTCGGTACGTTTGCCGAACAAGGCATCGGCCTCATCGAAGAACAATACCCAGTTGTTCGCCGCGGCCTCACGTTGCAACACAGAGAGGTTCTTCTCGGTCTCGCCGATGTATCCGGCGACAAGGGCACTCGCGTCGACCACGTGCAGCGTGGCACCTGCAGCGGTCGCGATCTGCTCGGCGCGAGCTTTCCGGGCTGCGGCATCGGCCCCAACGACCGCAATGCTCCATGCCTTGTGGCGGCGATCTGCAGTGGTGAGATGCCGCTCAAACACCTCCGCCGCGATGCCACGTCGCGCCTGGCAAGTCTCACCCAGGGCCTGCAGCCGAGGCGAGACCGCCGCTGCCTTGCGCTTGGCGGGTGCGGCACCGAGCGTACCCGCCGCTGCCAACATGCCACTCAATACGATTGCGATGGCGGGGGCGCGGTTCAGCATCACGACAACGATACCAGCCCTTGGTTCACATCTTGAAGTTGACCCGAAATCCCCGACGCTCGCTCATGAACCGCCGGGAGCGGCCGCGCGTCATCGGTCGATCGATGCGGTCCCGTCAAACGTTGCGGAGTCGGCCCGGATTGCGTCCGTCAGAAAGTCGACGAGTGCGCGGACACGCGCGGTCTGTCGAAGGTCGGCGTGGATGAGCAGCCACAGGTGCGTGTTCGAGTCGGGGAGGTCCATGAGGCGCTCGAGTTGCGGATCGCAGTCACCGACCATGGTGGGGAGGAGCGCCACCCCCATACCCGCGCGCGCGGCGATGGCTTGGGCTGTCATCGTGTTGGCCTCGACGACGATTCGCATCTCCGGGAGCGCCAACGCCCCATCGATGCGCCGCCAGCGATCGTCGGGGAACGTGATCAAGTTATGGCCGGCTAGGTCGGCGATGGTGGTGGGTCTGCCATGCTCGGCGAGGTACGCCGACGACGCATAGACCGCGTTGGCTAAGGTTACGATCTTGCGTCCGACAACCTCGGGCTCGGTGGGCGCAAACCCGGGGCGGATCGCAACATCGGCCTCGCGCCGACCAAGGCTGTGAACGCGCTGGTCGGTGTTGAGCTCGAGGGTGATGCCTGGATAGCGCCCGCGGAACACGTTCAGGTGAGGTGCGATGCGCTCGAGCACCTCCATGACAGTCGTGATCCGGATGGTGCCGGCCAGTCCGTGATCGGCTCCGAGGACAGCACGCTCGAGTGCGAGCACTTCATCTTCGACCCGGATGGCCTGCGCAAGCATGCGTTCGCCGGTTGCGGTGAGCGCATAGCCGCGTGCCTGTCGATCGAAGAGCCGAGCATCAAGCCGTCGCTCGAGCTGGCTTATCCGGCGAGAGACCGTCGACTGATTGACTCCAAGTTCGCGCGCGGCAGGTGAGAGTCCACCCTGTCGCGCGACGGAGAGGAAGAACCGAAAGTCGTCCCAGGAACTCATCTAGCCGCCTTTTCTATGCGCAGATGCAAACAAGATACGCAATTGTCTCCGTTTCGCCGCACAGGTGCAAGCCATAGGCTGCATCACAGGAACTTCGACATGCGGATCACAACCATTCTTGGAACGACTCGACCCGGCAACTTCACCGGCAAGGTACTCGCGATCGTCAACGAGGAGCTGGACCAGCGGGGGGTCCAGGTCGATTTCATCGACGCGGCCGCGCTCGACCTGACGTTTCCTGGAACGGGCGACAATCCAGGGGGAAACCCAGGCCTGCAGGCGTCGGTGGCCGCAGCGGACGCGATCATCTTTGCGACCCCCGAGTATCACGGTGGCTACTCGGCGATGACCAAGCTGCTGATCGAAAATCTCGGATTTCCGTCCGCCCTGAGCGGCAAGACCATCGGATTGCTCGGCGTTGCTGCCGGCCGAATCGGGGCCGTCAAGGCACTGGAGCAGCTGCGAACCGTACTCTCACACGTCGGGGCCGTGGTCCTTCCCCAGGCGGTGTCGGTGGCCTCGGTGCAAGCGGCCTTTGATGCCGATGGCCAGCTCAAAGATCCCCAGCTTGACGCGCTCGTTCGTGGCCTTGCCGCCAGCGTTGTTCAATTCGCCGGACACCACCCCGCGTTGGACGTGGCCTCCTGAGCCAGCGCGATCATGCTCCCGAACACAGCGGCGTTGTTCGGTGGTACTAGTATCGTGTGGGTAGTCTGAGAACGGTAGCCGCTGGCGTCTTCACGGTTTTCGTAGCCTGTGGGACGGCAGATTCGGATCCACCTGCGTCCACTGCCGATACCGGAACCGGAACGGCCACCGCAACCGCAACCGCAACCGGGACAACCGGGACAGGCGGCATCCCAACCGTCGAGACATCGGACGGCTCGGACTCCGTCTCAACGGGTGACACGGCCGCAGACTCGGACTCGGGATCGGAGTCTACTTCTGGCGGAGTGGTGAGCTGCGATCTCTTCGAGCAAGACTGCCCCGAAGGAGAAAAGTGCATGCCGTGGGACAACGGCAAGGCCAACCCCGGCTGGAACGCCACTCGGTGTTCTCCGATCGCCGAGGACCCAGACGCGGTGGGCGAGCCGTGCACGGCTGAAGAGTCGGCCACGTCCGGCGTGGACTCGTGCGAGGCAGGGGCCATGTGCTGGGGCGTGGACGACGAGCTGAACGGCTACTGCAATCCGCTTTGCGGCGGCAGCCTCGAGGATCTGACTTGTCCCGACGAGTACGCCTGCAGCGTCTCGTCGTCGAGTGTAGTGGCCGTGTGCCTGGAAACCTGCAGCCCGTTGGGAGACGACTGCGACCAGCCCGAGCTCGCGTGCTTCGCGATCAATAATGAGTTCGGCTGCATCGTTCCCGGCCGCGGCCAGCCCGGGGACGCATGCGATTTCATTAACGACTGTGACCCACAGAGCGCGTGCATCGGGGCGCCGTCCCCCAGCTGCGAATCGGATTCGTGCTGCGCGGCGTGGTGCGACCTCGACAACGGGGGCAGCGCTGCTTGCATGGCGCTAGACCCGGCGACCGATTGTGTCCCATGGTTCACGGAGGGTGAGGCGCCCGACGGACTCGAGAACGTCGGCGTGTGCTTCGGCGAGTGACGCGTGTTATCGGTGCGCAGTGCACCGACCGAGCCGAATCCCCGTCGGCCAACCCGGACCGCGCCGCGCCGCCGTCGTGGCACGTGTACGCCGCCAACTCGCGCGACCGTCCTGCCGCCCGGTGGGTTCGCGGTCGGAGGTCGCTCTCGCCCGCATGTCTGCTGCACTCGCGGAGCATTGCGGCCCCGCCACACTCGACCTCGGATGCGGGACGGGCGAGTCGACGATCACACGCGCAACGGCCGACCCCTCCCGCCTCGTGATCGGCATCGATCGGTCTAGCGCGCGGCTGGATCGGCATCGTCCCGTCCCTGCGAACGCCCGGCTTGTCCGCGCGAACATCGACGACGTCCTTGCCACCGCGAGGGCGGCGGAATGGACGTTAGACGAGGCCCTCGTGCTGTATCCCAACCCGTACCCCAAGTCAGGCCAGCAGAGCCGCCGCCTGTATGGCCGGCCCGCGCTCTTCGATCTGCTCGCCGTCGCGCGCACGATCGTCGTGCGCACCAACTGGGCCGTGTACGCGCACGAGTTCGCGATCGCGGTGGAGGCCGCAGGCGGCCCCTCGGTCACCCCGCAGCGCTGGGCCCCTGCGACCGCGACGTCAGCATTCGAGCGCAAGTACCTCGCAGCGGGACATGCATTGTGGGCTGTGGTCGTCGACCAATCGGGCAGGGCAGGCAGCCCTGACCGCGCGACGACGGCAACGCCCTCGCCTATTGCACGGGCTCGATGAAGGTACCGTCCGGGCTCACGGCGAACGTGCGCTCGCCCTCGAAACGATGACGTCGGCGGCGAAGGCCACGTCGGCCACGGCGATGCTTCGCTCGGTCGCCGGCCTCCGTGCCGCCTCCGTGCAGCTCGCGGCACGCGGCCATGGCAGCCCGCACGTCATCGTGCCCGTCTCCGGGCACAGCTTGGATCGTGACCCACACCGTGTCGTCGTCGACACGCTCGAAGGAGGTCGTGATCGTCCCCCCGCCCGGCCCAGCCGCGACCGTTTCACCCGCTGACGGCACGCTGTCACCCGCGCGGAACACCAACTCCGTCAGAGTCTTCTCCCGCGCGCCCATGCAGCTCTCTACCGTCCGTGTTCCGTTGAGCTGGTAGCCACCTTCGACCGGCGTCTCGGTCCAGATGGATGTCATCGTTCGGTCGGCCTCGCCACGCGACAGCTCGACGGTGCTCTCTCCCAGCCGAATGTCGTCCTGGAGCATCAGCTGGGCCGCGCCGTCGATCTGCACGTCGTGGCTGCCGAACAACGCAAACGTATAGTCCAGCCGCGGCTCCGCCCCTGCCGTGATCGCCACGGTCACCGACCCGGACAGATCGTCGGCGCAGGTGCCATCGTCC
>Ga0316189_10002532_pt1 | contig 17872 bp, 18 predicted proteins | sample LowCovwburrow_MG_FD_204930 | JGI IMG/M metagenome (GOLD analysis project Ga0316189, IMG submission 204930) | Coastal sediment microbial communities from Maine, United States - Lowes Cove worm burrow | ecosystem: Environmental > Aquatic > Marine > Coastal > Sediment | place: USA: Maine...
CGGGGCGAGTGTTTCACCGATACCCGCCACAACCTGACGGTGGAGGTTGCAAGGCTATTCTATTCACCGAATTGCGTCACCGAAGTGCGCCGACAGTTTGCAAAAACACCTGATTCAAAAGCGAAAGCAGGAAGATCAGGAGAGAATTTATCTGTGATGCGGGAAAGCACCCCGCAGCCGCATTGAAAAGAGGAAATTGTGATGACCAAAAAAAATGAATGGGCTGAGCTTGCCGCGAAAGAGTTGCGCGCAAGATCTGTTGATGACCTGACATGGCATACATTGGAAGGGATCGACGTTAAGCCGGTCTACACCGAAGAAGACCTCGCAAAGGTAGACCACTTGGGAACTATTCCGGGTGCTGTTCCATTTACCCGCGGTGTAAAAGCAACGATGTATGCAGGTCGCCCCTGGACCATTCGTCAGTATGCCGGTTTTTCAACAGCCGAAGAGTCCAATGCATTTTACCGCCGTGGTCTCGCGGCAGGTCAACAGGGTGTTTCGGTCGCTTTTGATCTGGCGACACACCGTGGCTATGACAGTGACCATCCGCGCGTTGTCGGAGATGTCGGTAAAGCAGGTGTCGCGATTGATAGCGTTGAGGATATGAAAATCCTTTTTGACGGCATACCGCTCGACAAAGTTTCGGTTTCGATGACGATGAACGGGTCCGTGATCCCGATCCTTGCGAGTTTCATTGTGACAGGTGAAGAGCAGGGTGTAGACCGCGCACTTTTGTCTGGCACAATTCAGAACGATATCCTGAAAGAATTCATGGTGCGTAATACTTACGTTTATCCGCCGGAACCGTCGATGCGGATCATTGCGGATATTATCGAATACACATCAGACGAGATGCCGAAATTCAACTCGATCTCAATCTCGGGTTACCACATGCAAGAGGCCGGCGCGAACCTTGTGCAGGAACTGGCTTATACGCTGGCGGACGGTCGGGAATATGTACGTGCGGCGATAGAGCGGGGCATGGACGTCGACGCCTTTGCAGGTCGGCTCAGCTTTTTCTTCGCGATCGGGATGAATTTTTTCATGGAAGCCGCGAAACTGCGTGCGGCAAGATTGCTCTGGCATCGTGTGATGAGCGAGTTCAATCCAAAAAATGAGCGCTCGATGATGTTGCGGACCCATTGTCAGACATCGGGTGTCAGTTTGCAGGCACAAGACCCATACAACAACGTTGTGCGCACGGCTTACGAGGCCATGGCAGCGGCGCTGGGGGGTACACAAAGTCTGCACACGAATGCACTGGATGAGGCGATTGCCCTGCCCACCGATTTTTCCGCAAGGATTGCCCGCAACACGCAGCTTATTTTGCAGGAAGAAACCGGCATCACCAATGTCGTCGACCCATTGGCTGGCAGCTACTATGTTGAAAGCCTGACAGCCGAATTGGTCGATAAAGCCTGGGCCTTGATGGACGAGGTTGAAGAAATGGGCGGCATGACAAAAGCTGTCAATACGGGCATGCCGAAGCTGCGGATCGAAGAAAGCGCAGCCCGTCGTCAGGCGATGATCGACCGGGGTGAAGAAGTGATCGTTGGCGTAAACAAGTACCGTCTGGCTGAGGAAGACCCGATAGATATATTGGATATCGACAACAACGCGGTCCGGGAAAGCCAGATTGCCCGCTTGGAGCAAATGCGCTCGACACGCGATCAGGCCGCTTGTGATGCTGCATTAGCAGAACTTACCCGCCGTGCCGCTGAAGGTGGCAATTTGCTTGAAGGAGCCGTTGACGCGGCGCGTGCCCGCGCCTCTGTAGGAGAAATCAGTATGGCTATGGAAAAAATATTCGGTCGTCACCGGGCCGAAGTTAAGATGCTTTCAGGCGTCTATGGTGCCGCTTACGCAGGGGATGAAGGCTTTGCCGCAATCCAGAAATCCGTCGAGGATTTTGCCGAAGAAGAAGGTCGCCGTCCACGAATGTTGGTGGTCAAGATGGGGCAAGACGGTCATGACCGTGGTGCCAAGGTGATAGCCACAGCCTTTGCTGATATCGGCTTTGACGTCGATGTCGGCCCGCTGTTTCAAACCCCGGAAGAAGCCGCGCAGGATGCCGTTGACAATGACGTGCATATAGTCGGCATCAGTTCTCAGGCTGCAGGCCACAAGACGCTCGCCCCAAAACTGGTAGAAGCGCTGAAGGCGGCAGGTGCTGAAGAAATAATCGTTATCTGTGGCGGCGTCATTCCGCAGCAGGATTATGATTTTCTCTACAAGGCCGGTGTCAAAGCGATTTTCGGACCTGGTACAAATATTCCTGACGCAGCAGAAGATATTTTGCGTTTGATCCGCGAGGCAAAAGCAGAAGCTGCGTAAACATGCGAAAGCCAGAAGCAAAAGCCCACGTGATTTTGCGTGGGCTTTTGCTTTTGTGAGCAGCATAGCCAGTTACGCTTGCAGCGCATCGCAATCTGGCTAGTCTCACCCAAAAGAACGAGGGTGACTATGCTTATTTTAGACCATCTGGCTGTCGCGGCTGAGGATCTGGCGACCGGTGTCGCATATGTAGAAAGTGCGCTGGGTGTTAGGATGTCGGCGGGTGGTGAGCATCCGTTGATGGGGACGCACAACCGGTTGTTAGGTCTGGCTGACGGGCTTTATCTGGAAGTCATCACCATAAACCCTGCTGCACCAAAACCGCCACATCCAAGATGGTTCGATCTTGACAATTTCCGCGGGACACCGCGGCTGACAAATTGGGTTGTTCGTACAGATAGCATTAACACTGCCGTAACACATTCACCCGAAGGTGTCGGCATACCTATGGCGCTGAGCCGTAGTGATCTACGCTGGAAAATGGCGGTTCCTGAGAATGGCAAGCTACCTTCTGGCGGGGCATTCCCTGCATTAATTGAGTGGGAGGGTGATGCTCATCCAGCCGCTCGATTGCCGCAATCTGGATGTCGCTTGTGCAAGTTTGAGATTTTTCACCCGAAAGCTATTGAACTACGTGCTGTTATGGGCGGGTTGTTTGAAGATGACCGCGTTTCAATAGAAGAAGCTTCTAAAATCTCCTTTCGGGCAGAGTTTGAAACACCAGACGGTGTGCGGGTATTGAAATGATTATTCGGCCTGCAAAAAAAGCTGATGCTGCTGCCCTCGCGGATATCTGGAACCCAGCGATCCGCGATAGTCTGGCGACATTCAACTGCGTTGAAAAATCACTTCATGAAATTGAGAGGATGATTGAACAGAAGGATGCTGCTGGTCATGGTTTTTTTGTTGCGGAAGAAAACGAAAGTCAGCTTGGTTTTGCATACTATGGTCAGTTTCGCGGCGGTATTGGATACGCACATACAATGGAAAATACGATCTACCTTGCACCAGAGACCAAGGGGCGAGGGGTTGGTCGAAAGCTGATGAATGCTCTAGAGAACCATGCAAAAGGCGCAGGTGCACATTCGATGTTTGCGGGTGTTTGCGCTGAAAATCTGGTGGGTCTCGCCTTTCACGAGGCGGTTGGGTACACAGAAGTTGCCCGGCTAAATGAAGTTGGGCGGAAATTTAACCAATGGCTTGATTTAGTCTTGTTACAAAAACGGATTTAATCTGTCACTGACAGGTTTCAACTCCCGCTCTAAGGTGCGTGTATGTCTATTTGGTCTCGTATTGGAGATGCCCTTTCTGCTCTTGCTACAGGTGAAAGCCTGAGCGAAGTCTTTGACCGGCTTCGAACCCCGCCTGAGAAATCCGTTGGTTTTACGATTGCAGTGATCGCGCTTGGCGCAAAAATGGCGAAGGCGGACGGTCGCGTGACCCGCGATGAGGTCACTGCGTTTCGTGAAGTGTTCAATATTGCGCCAGAAGACGAAGCAAACGCAGCACGCGTTTTTAACATGGCACGTCAGGACGTTGCAGGATTTGAAGAATATGCTGCCCGAATTGGCAAGATGTTTGGCACCGACGATCAAACATTGTGTTTTCTTCTGGAAGGTTTGTTTCATATCGCGATGGCGGATGGCGAGTATCATCCCAAGGAAGACGATTTTCTGCAGCGTGTGTCGGATATTCTGGGGATGAACGAATTGCAGTTTCGTAGTCTGCGCACGCGGTTTGTGCGAGATTCTGACCCGAATCCCTATGAGGTTTTGGGGGTCACGCCTGAAATGGCTCTGGAGGAAATACGCCGTGTCTGGCGACAGTTGGTGCGGGACACGCATCCTGACCATGTTATCGCACGAGGCGTGCCGAAGGAGGCCGTGAAATTGGCAGAAGGCCGTATGGTCGCCATAAATCGCGCCTGGGAAGAAATACAAGAGGTGCACCCCTAATGCGTATTGCGACCTACAACGTCGAATGGTTCAATTCATTGTTCGACAGACGTGGTCGTCTTATGGAAGACCAGAAATGGTCCGGCCGCCACAACGTCACACGACGCGATCAACTTGAAGCATTGGCAATTGTTTTTACAGCGATGGATGCAGATGCCGTGATGGTGATCGAGGCGCCGGACAGCAGTAAAAGACGAGACGGTGAAGTCGCGCTGGAGACATTCGCGGAACGTTTTGGGTTGCGCACCAATAAGGCGGTGATCGGATTTACCAATGACACGCAGCAGGAAATTGCGCTGCTCTATGATCCGAAAAAACTGAACGCGACGCATGACCCACTAGGTGCGCTCACGGGTAGCCCGGCAGGAGGGCCTTCTGCATCGGGAGACATGAGCGGGTCTCCGCGATTTGACGGTGAGTTCAAACTTGATTTGGATATTGATGCCGCTCCTGAGAAGGTATCTTTTTCCAAGCCCCCGCTGGAGTTAGCCGTCACAACGTCTGAGGGCGCGGCGCTCAGAATGATTGGGGTGCATGTCAAATCCAAAGCCCCACATGGCGCAAGAAACCCTGACGAGGTGATGCGCATTTCGATCGCCAACCGCCGTAAGCAGGCAGCGCAATGTATATGGCTGCGTGAACGGGTGGTTGAACACTTAAAGGCTGGTGAGAACCTGATGGTCCTTGGTGACTTTAACGACGGTCCTGGTCTGGACGAATACGAGAAGCTGTTTGGTCGCTCAGGCGTGGAAATCGTGTTGGGTGAAGAGGGTGAGGATTGTCTCTTTGATCCCCATGCGCGTATGGTTTTGGGCCAGAGAGTTGGTGCAATGCCATCCACGTCACGGTTCTATCTACAAAACGAGGGGCGGTATCTGTCTGCGTTGCTGGACTATATTATGGTGTCCTCTGGTTTGCGGGCAAAATCGCCGGTTTGGCGAATCTGGCACCCGTTTGACGATCAGGTTTGTTATCAGACACCCGAACTGCGTGAAGCATTGTTAACTGCGTCAGATCATTTTCCGGTCACCATCGATATTGACCTCTGAACTTTAAATTCAACGAAACTTCGCCTATGTTAAGGACATGAAACATCTTGCAGCCTTAGCGCTTGTCGCGTCAATTTCTGTAACTCCAGCCTATTCCCAGGACAACGATGTCGAGGAAGGGTTCAGTCTCATGGAGGAGGGTGCGAAGATTTTACTACGCAGTCTTTTGCAGGAAATGGAACCGGCGATAAAAGATTTGCATGGGTTCGCTCAGGAAATGGCCCCAGTGATGCGTGAATTGCAGGGGATGATCGGTGACATTGGGCTTTATCATTTGCCAGAGGTTTTACCCAACGGTGATATTATCATCCGAAGGAAAACACCTGAAGAAATTGCAGACCCGAACGATGATGATGTTGAAATTTAAAGAAATTTAGACTTTTAAGCCGCTTCTACCGAGGGCTTCCCCTTATCGGCTAACACGAACTTTCGTTTCAGATTCCAACGCCGATGCAAGAGAGTAAAACCGTGCTTCGGCGACCTCTCCAAATAGCGGTTGGGCTTTTGGTTTCAAGATCAATTCTAACAACCGTTTCTTTGGGAAATATCGCAGCTCACCCATTTTCGTTGGTGCTTCCACAGAAAACATAGCGCCGAAACGCATGGCTTTCCCCAAGACTTCGGCATCTTTGATTTCCTTTTCATCCAAAAGGTCAAACAGGGGTTCAAACCGGGAATCTGCGCGACTATTTTTGTATCGGTGCAATAGAGAAAGCCCAAGGAAAACACGCTCGCGATGACGCAAACCGCCAAGATTGGCGCGCGTAGCGTTATCAAAACACACTTCCGCCCGATAATCCGGATGCGCCCGCCAAGTCACGTCATGCAAAAGGCAGGCGGCTTTTATTAGACGAATTCTGTCTGGTTTTGCAGATTTGAAAAGAGGAAGAATGAAACTGTAAAGCGCTTTGCCAAATCCGGGCATTCGCGCATCTTTTACCTCTGCAAATCGGCACGCTTCTATCAATGGATCGCGGCGGCGCAGCCTTTCTGGCATTTGTTCATAAAGCATACCTTCGCGAATTCCGTAAGAAGACACGGCAATATCACGGGGTTTGTAGGTGCGGATCAGTTGTTTCAGCACTAACGAGGCTTCTGGGACAAGCGACATTCGGGCTTCGGAAGTTCCAGTACGGGACCGCAATTCATCAAGATCATTTTCCGCGATCCAATTCACAGTTGCCATAACAGATTTCGGCGTCATCCGATATTCGTGTAACACCGTAAGAGGGTAACCTCGGCGCGCCATATCCAGCCGCGCGATCGCGCGCCACGAGCCACCGACAAGAAACAGCCTGCCATGATTTCCTGGCAGTTGTGAATGCAGGTTTTCTATTGTTGTGCGAATATGACTAATAAGCCCTTTTTTCCCGCCTTTGATGTCTTTGAGTTTGAGCGGGCCAAGCGGCGACGTTAAGCGTTGGCCAACACGACCCTGTGCAACCTCTGCCAGTTCCATTGATGAGCCACCTATATCGCAGACAATGCCTTGGGCTGTTGGCCAGCCAAGCAAAACACCTTGCGCCGATAAACGCGCTTCTTCCTGGCCATTGATAACATATATCCGCAAGCCGGTTTCGCGTTCGACTTCATCGCAGAAATCACGCCCATCGCTGGCTTCACGTACGGCGGCGGTCGCCACCGCTGTCAGAGGCGCAAGCGACATTCCCTTGGCCAAAAGCTGAAAGCGTTTGATAGCCGCAAGCGCGCGTTTTCGTCCATCGGGGCTCAGCCTGCCGGTTTCAGACAAGCCAGCGCCCAGTGCGCACATGATCTTTTCATTGAAAAAGTAAGCAGGAGATCTGGCGGCACCGTCAAAAATGACAAGCCGGACTGAGTTTGATCCGATGTCTACAACCCCGACTCGGGAAAGCGCACGCGCGGAAGGATCATCAAACAATGGGCGGCCAAAAAACCCCCAGTCTTCATTTCCTGATTCAGCAGTTCCGTCCATCAAATCCAACCGATATATCTACGGTATTGTGTCGCGCATGCTAGCGCCGGATCAATCATCAGAATGAGTCAGATGTGGTACATCTGACGCCCCGGCGGACCCGCGTCCTGACAGCGATGGGTTTTCCATGAAAAAGCGGTGGCAGTTGAACGGCCGGTCATCATCTGTGAATTCAGGGCGATTAAAGGTGCCATCGGACGCCATAACCCAGCTTTGTGCCTGATCTGCCAGATTTGCAGCCATGATTTGACTCACGATTTGGGCTTTGACCGTAGGATTTGTGATTTCAACAAGGGTCTCAACCCGGCGATGCAGGTTGCGGCCCATCCAATCGGCGGATGAAATGTAAACCCGGGCTTTCTTGCATGGAAGCCCCTGACCATTGCCAAAACAGACGATACGAGAATGCTCGAGGAATCGCCCAACAATAGATTTAACGCGGATGTTTTCCGACAAACCTTTGATGCCGGGACGAAGTGCGCAAATCCCGCGGATGACAAGGCTGATCTTCACGCCTGCCTTGCTCGCGTCGTAGAGCGCGTCAATGACATCGGAATCGACAACAGAATTCATCTTTGCCCAGATCTCGGCAGGCTTGCCATCTAGGGCAAAATCCGCCTCGGCCTTTATCATGTCCAGCAATGTTGTTTTTAGTGTCAGCGGAGAAATTGAAAGGTTTTCTAGCGTTTCAGGTTGTGCATACCCCGAAAGATAGTTGAAGACTTTGGTCGCATCGCGCCCGAGGGCGGGATCACACGTGAAAAGCGATAAGTCAGTATAGATACGCGCGGTAATCGGATGGTAGTTACCGGTGCCGTAGTGGGTGTAGGTCACAAGCTGGTCGTCCTCGCGCCGGACGACAGTGCTTATCTTTGCATGTGTTTTGTAGTTCAGAAAACCATAAACAACATGCGCGCCCGCCCGTTCCAGATGTCTGGACTGACGAATATTCGCGGCCTCGTCAAAACGAGCCTTAAGCTCGACAAGAGCGGTAACCGACTTACCGTTTTCGGCCGCCTCACAAAGAGCTTCCACAATTGGTGACTTATGCGAGGTGCGATACAGTGTCTGCTTGATCGCCAATACGTTTGGATCACGCGCAGCTTGCTGTAGGAAACGGATCACCATATCAAATGTTTCGTAAGGATGGTGCAGCAGCATGTCTTTCTGACGAATTGCTGCGAACATATCGCCGTCATGGTCTTGCACGCGTTCTGGTACCCGTGACGTAAAACTGGGCCACAGCAGATCAGTTCGATGATCCAGAACCAGTTCGCTAAGATCGGCCAACCCGATCATACCTGTAATTTCAACAACTTCCTGTTCTGTTGCTGGCAACTGTTCCATGATCAGTGAACGGAGCGCTTTGGGTGCTCCTGCCGAAAGCTTCAGCCTTATAACCTGTCCTCGACGGCGGCGTTTCAATGCGACTTCAAACTCTCGCACCAGGTCTTCTGCTTCATCCTCGACTTCAAGATCGCTGTCGCGCAAAACACGAAACGCGCAGAAACCCTTGGTCTTGTAGCCCGGGAACAACTGTTCCAGATGCATAAGAAGCAACTCTTCCAACGGTAAAAAACGTTCTTTTCCGTTGAGCGATGGCAAAGAAACAAAACGCTGAACTTGGTGCGGAACAGGTAACAAGGCCTGAAGCGGGCGTTTATCGGCTTTGCGTTCCAATTGAAGGGCGAGCACGAAGCCAGTGCTTGGAATAAATGGAAACGGATGTGCCGGATCAATGGCGAGCGGAGAAAGAACCGGAAAGACCTGATTGAGAAAATGCTCTTCGAGATAGGGCTTATCCTCTTCCGCGATCGAAGATCGATCCAAAAGCAGGATGTCATTGCTCTCCATCTCACGTTGCAAATCGTCCCACGTGTTTTGCTGACTTGTCATCAGTGAACGCGCTTCGGTGTTGATAAGATCAAGCTGTTCGGTTGGGGTCAGCCCATCAGCGGCGGGTGTTGTGTTCCCTGCAAGCGCCAGTTCACGCAGGCCAGCAACACGAACAGTGTAAAACTCGTCAAGGTTCGTCGCGGATATCGACAGAAAACGAAGCCGCTCCAGCAAGGGTACACGCGGGTTACATGCTTCTTCAAGCACGCGCCAGTTAAACGAAAGCCAACTGAGCTCGCGGTTGAAAAACCGCTTGGGGCCCTCAATGTCGGCCTCTGGTAGTTCTATGGGCGCAGGAAAAGGCGCCTTCAGGAAATCGGTTTCAATCATAAGACAGTTTATCTACAAAATTTGTGACTTTCAGATGACTTTATGCGCTGTTGCGGGTGTCATTGTCCAGCACGCTTGCTGCCAGCGCGCGGCTGACGGCACACCCCCTGCTAAGCGCAGCTTTATCAAGAGTGTCTACAATTTCCTTGGCAGAGGAAAAACTGCGGTCCATTCGGCGTAGCAAATAGGGTAATAAATTTGGCGGTACATCGATTTGCCGGTCGGAAAATAGCTTTATCATAACCGCGCAAAGCAGCGCGTCGTCAGGCTCTTCAAGGGTTACAACAGGGGTGCCCTGCATGCGGCTTTCAAGATCGGGTAAAGAAAGTGTCCACTTTGCCGGAGCTGTTTGAGCCGTAAGCAACAAACTATGCCCATTCGCAAGAACCAGATTATGAAGGTGGAACAAGATTTGTTCGGCATCACTGTTGCCCGCGATCTGGCAAACGTCCTCTACGGCGACGTGGTTTTTTGCCGATGTGTTGATGTCGATATCACCAAGTTCGCAGGCACGAAGGATGTGGGCGCCAGCTTCTTTTGCCCAGACGTGCGTGAGATGTGTCTTGCCAGACCCTTCCGCCCCGATAAGTGCCATCTTCTGCCCTGGCCAGCTGCGCCAGTTTTCCAAGGTTTCAACAGCAACGGTATTTGCTGCTGACACAAAAAAGTCTTCGCGTTCCTGCGCTGATTTGGCTGGCAGATCAAAGGTCAATTGAACTGGCATAGGTTAGGTTTCGTCTGAATCGCTAAGGCCACGATACAAACGGCTGCCGTGATAGCGCGTAACGGCAAAGCGGGTCACAACGCCAATTGAGGCAGCAACCGGAACCGCGACGAGCATCCCGACAAAGCCGAACAGCGTACCGAAGGCAGACAATGCAAAAATCAGCCAAACCGGGTGCAGGCCAACACTGGACCCGACAAGCTTTGGTGTCAGTACATTCCCTTCAATTACTTGACCAAAGGCAAATATTCCTCCCACAGCCGCAAGCGACCACCAGTCACCCCAAAACTGAAAAACGCCTAGCCCAAGTGCAAGCGCACCGCCAACCAAAGCACCGACATAGGGGATGAAGGTCAGCAGGCCGGCAATAAATCCGGCGACAAGCCCGTATTGCAGACCAACGAACATAAGTGCACCGGCATAAAAGGTCCCTAAAATCAGGCAGACCGTACCTTGGCCACGAATGAAAGACGCAAGTGTTTGGTCTATTTCCGATGCTAGCTGGCGAATAACAGGTGCGTGATCGCGGGGTAAAAGAGAGTCAATCCTGGCGACCATGCGATCCCAGTCCAGCAGCAGGTAGAAGGCGACAACCGGAACGATAATAAGCAGTACAACAACGTTGATCAAACTGAGAGCGGAACTAATGACCCCGTTCAAAAACGCGCCGCCACGCGCCTGAATGGTTTCGCCAAGCCCAACAAGGGATCGGCGTAATGTTGAATCCGCGTCCATTAGGGACGGGACTTTTTCGGTGAGGAACTCTTGCAAATCTGTAAACAATCTGGGTGCCGTGTTGACCAATGCGATTGCCTGTTGAACAAGGGTTGGAATGATCAGCAGAGCCATCAGAATAAAGACCAACAGTGCACAGACCGTTATGATCGTTGTTGCAAGTACACGCGAACATCCCGCTTTTTCGAGACGGTCAGCGACCGGATCCAGAAAATAGGCAATTGCCCCACCCAGAACGAAAGGCAAGATAACGTTTCCGAGATACCAAAGTAAAATCAGGAATACCGCTGTTGATATGCCCCAGTATTTTAATTGTTGTTGTACCGGCAGGCCCATAGTTCACCTCTTAAGACGCTCCTTGTCTTCGCCCAAGAAGCCTGGTGATGCAAGTGTGTCGACAGTTCGTATCTGAGTGAAGTCATGTTGCTGGCGTAGCTTCGGTGCATTTTCACAGTTTCCTTCGTGCGCAAATGCACCGAAAAGATACAATGTTCACGTATCTGTGCATTGTGTTCGGCACACTCCCGCCCCAAATCCATCGCACGGGAAACAAACCCTCCCAATCAAATTTTAAAATTAACCTAAAGGAACACGCTATGAAACGCATTGTCCTGACAAGTGCTTTCGTTCTCTCGTTTGCAGCTCCGACATTTGCTGAGGACGCAGCGGAGTTTAACCTTTTGATCGCTGCAGCATCAAAGGGCACACAGGAGCAATCCTATAATTTTGCAGGCACTTCTGTTTCTGCCTCAGATGGGATCACGGCCCAAAGCCTCTATTTCGAGAGCCTGCAGGGATACAAACCTGCGGATTTTTTCGAACAGCATGTCGAATAAGAACGATACCCTGAACGCATAAATCTTTCTTGGTGCGGTGGCTCAGAACTCAAACTTTAGCGCGCACAGCGAGATGTGCATAAATGCACGTAAATGTAAAAAATATCACAAAACTGTGCATTGAAGTTGGGGGTCGCTACCACCAATTCCAGATCATGGGACGCAACTGACCCAGACAAATACGAAATTCAACTTAAGGAACACACCATGAAACGGATCGCATTGAGCACCGCTCTTGTCCTCTCATTTGCAGCGCCGGCTTTGGCAGAAGATGCAGCTGAGTTTAACCTTCTGATCGCATCAGCTGAAAAAACCGAGACAGTCGTTCAGACGAACCACGCCGTAATGTCAGTCTCCAGTTCAAGCAACGTGAATGCGCACAGCAATGTCTTTCACGAGCCTGTTGGTCGGTAACTTACCTTTTAATTCTTGGTAAATTTACGAGCGAAGGGTCCCCGGATAGGGGGCCCTTTTCTCTCCTCTAAAGTAAGTGATGGGAAATGGCGCTCACAAGTTTGTGTGCGAAAAAACACCAACGCAACGCAATGCTCACGCACCTGTGCGTTGTAGTGAGGCCGCTTTAATCCCATCTGAATTCCACGGGACGTCGAAGTTCCTACCAAATACAAACCCAACTCTAAGGAGTACGTTATGAAACGCATCGCTCTTACAACCGCTCTCGCCCTTTCATTCGCAGTGCCTGCTGTTGCCGAGGACGCAGCTCAGTTCAATATTTTGCTGCAGGCATCGCAAAAAACAGCTGCTTCTGCATCGACGAAAGTGACAACTATGTCAGTTTCAAGCACAAGCGGCTCAAACGCGCGCAGTAGTGTCCATCACGAGCCTGTCGGACGTTAATATTCTCGGAAAATACCGGGTAAATTCAGTAAGGAGCACACTATGAAACGTATCGCTCTCTCCACCGCTCTCGTCTTCTCATTAGCCGCCCCCGCTTTGGCAGAGGATGCCGCAGAGTTTAACCTGCTTATCGCAGCGGCAGAGCAGAGCCGCATTGAAGCAATCAACGCATCGGCCGATTGGGCTGGTGTTACGGTTTCAAGCACAAACAGCTCTGCTGATCGCAGCAATGTGTTTGGCGAACCAACCGGGCGCTAAACTATTTAATTTCCAGTAATATTACAAAAGAAAAGGCCCCCGAAACCGGGGGCCTTTTTTTACGATGATATCAGGATCAGTTCGGTACGTCGCCTTCAATACCTTCAACGTAAAAATTCATTCCTGCGAGCGTTCCGTCATCGGCAACCTCGCCATCTGCAAGCCAGACAGAGCCGTCCTGCTTGTTTAACGGTCCGGTGAAGGGGTGGTAGTCGCCCGCTGCGATAGAGTCAGCCAGCGCCTGTGCCTCTGCTTGTATGTCTGCTGGGATTCGATCAGAGAATGCGCCGATTTTCACCATACCAGGGGCAATTCCGTCCCATGTGCTAACGGACTCCCATGTGCCATCAATTTGCGCCTGAACCCGCGCGATGTAGTAGGGTTCCCAGTTGTCGATGATAGATGAGAGGCGCGCTGTCGGCCCAAACTGGAGCATGTCAGATGCCTGACCAAAGGCCATGATGCCGCGTTCTTCTGCAATCGTCATCGCTGCTGGTGAATCGGTGTGTTGCATGATCACGTCAACACCCTGTTCAATAAGCGCGGTGGCCGCATCAGCCTCTTTCGAGGGGTCAAACCACGTGTAAACCCAGACAATTTTGAACTCTACATCCGGGTTCACTTGTTTTGCGTGGATGTAGGCCGAGTTGATGCCGCGGATAACTTCGGGAATTGGGAACGACGCAATATAGCCAACTTTGTTGGATTCTGTCATCCGGCCCGCAATTGTGCCGATAACAGCACGGCCTTCGTAAAACCGGGCTGAATAGGTCGAGACGTTATCTGCATTTTTGTACCCGGTCGCGTGTTCAAAGTGCACATTCGGAAATTTTGCAGCAACGTTAATTGTTGGATCCATGTATCCAAATGATGTCGTGAAGATCAGATCATGGCCGGACAAGGCCATCTGGGTAAGTACCCGCTCAGCATCCGCACCTTCGGGCACACTTTCGACAAAAGTTGTTTCGACAGCATCGCCAAAATGTTCTTCGACGGCAAGCCGCCCCTGATCATGCTCGTACGACCAACCAAAGTCGCCGACAGGGCCAACATAAACAAAGCCAACTTTCGCAGGCTCGGCAGCGGCGGCAGTTGCAGCCAGACCAAGCGCCACAGCAGCGCTGGTCAGTATTGATTTAAGAGGTTTCATTCGGGTCTCCCTTTTTGGTTATTTCAGTTTTACGCTTATTTTTTCGTGGTTTTACGGTGTTTTGAGTTTCTAAAAGTGCCGCTGTGATGATGGCTGAGGGAACGGCAACAATTCCCAGCCCGATAAACAGGACGAAACTTGTAAATATACGGCCGCCGGTCGTGATCGGAAAAAGATCACCGTAACCCACAGTCGTAAAAGAGGCGACTGCCCACCACAGGCTTTGCGGTATTGACGAAAACGCATCGGGTTGAGCATCGTGTTCAAACAAGTAGATGCCAACCGCACTAACATAGAGCATGAGGGCTGACAGAACGCCAAAGACGATTAGTTCCCCTTTTACCAGCGTTAAAGCACGACCAAGACGATCTAATGCAACTGATGTGCGAAACAGTTTCAACAACCTTACGAGCCGGATTAACCGTATCGTGCGTACAACCTGCCATTGGGGTTGCAAAAGTGCGATCGCAGGCAGGCAGGACATCAGATCGATGATGCCCCAGAAACTAAAGGCATATTTGACCGGATGCTTCGAGCAGGTCAGACGCAAGACATATTCAGCAACGAAGACCAACAAGATGAAAACTTCAAAGTCATAGAGAAGCCTTGTGAAAATCGGTGGTAAACCATTCACGGTTTCCAGCGCGATCGCGATAGCAGAAAGCACAATCAGCGAATGTAGCGCCAGGGCAACGTTGTTCCCCCAGCGTTCATGCGTGCCGTCGAGCAGTTCTACTATTGCGTGGCGCCTCACCCTGCGTCCTTTTTATTTCTTCAACTGGTCGCGTGAAAAATTTTTCCGAGCGACGCTGGTGCAGACAACGCTGCACGCGATTTATCGGCTGACATGATGACCAGCACGATTATGGTTATCAGATAAGGCGCCATGGACAAGTATTCGACAGGAATATCTGCACCCGCCACCTGCAGGTTTAGCTGCAAACCTGTCACGCCGCCGAAAAGATATGCACCGAGCAGAACGCGCCAGGGTTTCCAACTGCCGAAAACAACAATCGCAAGAGCGATCCAGCCTGCACCTGCGGTCATGCCTTCAGTCCATTGCGGTACGCGGATCAGGCTAAGATATGCCCCGCCAAGACCAGCACAGGCCCCGCCAAACATGATTGCAAGAAGGCGGATGCGGACCACTTTGTAACCCAGCGCGTGTGCAGCTTCGTGGTTTTCACCAACGGCGCGCACGACCAGGCCGATGCGGCTATACTTCAATGCAGCCCATACCAGGGCAACCAGACCGATTGAGACGTAGACCATCAGGTCATGGTTAAACAAAATCGGACCAAGAACAGGAATGTCAGAGATCAGTGGCATATCCAGCTTGAACGTCGAAGGCGGTTTGATCCCCGCGTAGCTTTGCCCAAGAAGCGCTGACAGGCCCAACCCGAACAAGGTTAGCGCTAGTCCGGTTGCAACCTGGTTGGCTAACAAAATCTGCGTCAACACACCAAATATCAGTGATAGCAAGGCACCCCCGATAGCGGCCGCAATGAAACCAAAAAACGGGCTGCCTGTTTCAACGGCAACAGCAAAACCACAGATCGCGCCTGTGATCATCATTCCTTCCACGCCAAGGTTCAGCACGCCGGATTTTTCGGCAACCAGTTCGCCCGTAGCGGCAAGCAGGATCGGTGTCGCCGCTACCATCAATGTAGCGATCAGAACGACGGGATTAATTGTTGAAAGATCCATTACGCGGTCTCCGCTGTGCCAATGCGAACGCGGAAGTTCGACAGAACATCGCTCGCGAGAATGAAGAAAAGAAGCATGCCCTGAAACGCCTTGATTGACGCCGCAGGCAGGCCAAGGTTTGATTGGGCGATATCGCCACCAACAGACGTCAGCGCAAGAAGCATGCCGGCAAACAATATGCCAACGGGATGCAATCGGCCCAAGAAAGCCACAATGATTGCAGTAAAGCCGAGACCCTGATTGAAATCGACACTGATCTGACCCATCGGGCCTGCAACCTCGAACATTCCCGCGACACCGGCCAAAGCGCCTGAAAGCCCCATACAAAAGATGATCAGCAGGTTTGGCCGCACCCCAGCGAAACGGGCCGCGCGTGGCGCCTGACCCGTTAGCCGGATCTGGTACCCAATGATGTGACGGTTCAGCAAAACATATGCGGCAATCACAGCAAGCAGCGCTGCAATCACGCCCCAGTGGATGCCCGTTCCAGCAAAAATTTCTGCGTTTGATGCTGCTTCATATTGCTGAAGGTTGCGTGACCCCGGAAAGCCGTGACCTTCCGGATTTTTCAGCAAACCAAAAGAGACAGAGGACAGGATGTGTTCGGCTACATAAACCAGCATCAGCGAAACAAGAATTTCGTTGGTGCCAAACCGGGTTTTTAACAATGCTGGGATGAGTGCCCACAGCATGCCGCCAAAAGCACCGGCAATGACCATTAGCGGGAAGATAAACCAGTAGTCGGCCGGGTAAAACGCAAGCCCAGCACCGGCTCCAAAAATTGCACCAAGAATAAACTGCCCTTCAGCTCCGATGTTCCAGACCCCCGCTCGAAAGCCCAAGGACAAGCCTATGCCAATCAGGATCAGAGGGGCGGCCTTAATCAGTATCTGCGGGCGATAGTACCACGCAAATTCACTGAACAGCGGGTCCCAGAAAATTGTCCGGATCGCCTCGATTGGGGCTTTGCCCAAAAGTGCGAACAAAAGACCACCGGCGACCATCGTCGCGATGACTGCAATGATCGGGGTAAGCAGCGTCCAAAACTGCGAAGGCTGCGGACGTTTCTCAAGCCTAAACATGGGCTACCTCCATACCGTGCGCGCCGCCCATCATCAGGCCGATCTCGTTGATTGTCAGTCCAAGCGCAGGGCGCGGCTCTGTCAGGCGGCCTTCGTTCAATGCAGCAAAGCTGTCTGATATTTCCATAAGTTCATCCAAATCCTGACTGATCACGATAACAGCTGCACCTTCGGCTGTCAGATCGAGCAGCGACTGGCGGATCGCAGCGGCAGCAGAGGCATCAACACCCCAGGTCGGCTGGTTTACGACCAAAACGTCCGGGCGTTGCAGAACCTCGCGGCCAACCACAAATTTTTGCAGGTTCCCACCAGAAAGGGATCGGGCCGCGTTGCCTGGCCCCGGTGTGCGCACATCGAATTCCTCAATTACCTTTTCCGCGAATGCGCGGATCTCTGGCCATTTCAAAAAACCCCGGTTCGTCAGCTTTTCGCGAATGGCCCCTGTGAGCAATGCGTTTTCCGTAAGGCTCATGTCTGGGGCTGCCGCATGTCCAAGCCGTTCCTCGGGCGCGGCAAGTATCGCAAGGTGCCTGCGTTCATTCGGGCCAAGCGCGCCAACCGGCGTTCCGTTGACCAGAACGGCACCAGCATCCGCGCGAACCTCGCCTGACAATGCAGCGAGGAGTTCATCCTGCCCATTCCCGGCAACGCCGCAGATGCCCAGCACTTCACCAGCACGGACTGTGAAACTCACATTCTTCAGGGTTGTACCAAAGGCGTTGGGGGATTCCGCAGACAGGTTTTTTACTTCCAGCACAACTTCACCAACGTCGCGTGGTGCACGCACCGGGACGTGAAGAACCTGGCCAACCATCATTTCGGCAAGTTCAGTGGCTGTTTTTTCGCGCGGGTTGCACGTGCCAACAACTTTCCCAAGCCGAAGAACAGTTGCGCTGTCACAAAGGTTGCGAATTTCCTCAAGCTTATGAGAAATATATAGAATTGCGGTCCCTTCCGCTGAAAGCTTGCGCAGGGTTTCGAACAGAATTTCAACTTCTTGC
>Ga0316189_10002533_pt1 | contig 17870 bp, 13 predicted proteins | sample LowCovwburrow_MG_FD_204930 | JGI IMG/M metagenome (GOLD analysis project Ga0316189, IMG submission 204930) | Coastal sediment microbial communities from Maine, United States - Lowes Cove worm burrow | ecosystem: Environmental > Aquatic > Marine > Coastal > Sediment | place: USA: Maine...
TTGAAGTAATGCAGTCCGCCATTACAGAGGGGCAATTCGTAGCTTGGTACATTAAAGATGAACTGATAGGCTCAGGAGTTATTTCTTAGTATTTGTCCCCTCAATCGCGGTCGAGAGGTAATACTACTTTCGAACAGTAGTTGATTGCGGCTTAACAAAAAATTATGCAAAATAAGGTCACACATCTTTTCGCAATCCAATACCCAATCATACAGGCTGGTATGATATGGGCCAGTGGCTGGCGTTTGGCGTCCGCCGTTTCCAATGCGGGCGGATTGGGTTTACTGGGTGCAGGCAGTATGTACCCTGAAATGCTTCGAGGGCATATTCAAAAATGCCAAAAGGCCACCGATAAGCCCTTTGGGGTTAACGTTCCAATGCTTTATCCTGATATTGATAAGTTGATGGAGATTATTGTAGAACTCGGAGTGAAAATTGTCTTTACCTCCGCAGGAAATCCGAAAACGTGGACATCCTTTTTAAAGGAAAAGGGAATAAAAGTTGTGCATGTGGTGAGCAGTGTCAAGTTTGCGATTAAAGCACAGGAAGCCGGAGTGGATGCCATAGTCGCGGAAGGCTTTGAAGCTGGTGGGCATAATGGTAGAGACGAAACAACAACCTTAACCTTGATTCCAGCGGTAAAGGAAAGAATAGATATCCCATTAATTGCTGCTGGTGGAATCTCTTCTGGTCGATCCATGTTAGCCGCTATGATTTTGGGTGCCGATGGTGTACAAGTAGGGAGTCGTTTTGTGGCAAGCCATGAGGCCTCATCACATGAATCATTCAAACAAAAAATTGTACAATCAGGTGAAGGTGACACCCATTTGACCCTAAAAGAATTAGCGCCTGTTCGTCTTATTAAAAATAAATTCTACCACGATGTGCAAGAGGCCTATGTAAATGGGGCCTCTACGGAACACCTAAAAGAACTTTTGGGTCGTGGCCGTGCCAAACGCGGTATGTTCGAAGGCGATATGGAAGAAGGCGAATTGGAAATAGGTCAAGTTTCGGCACTGATTCATGATATCAAACCTGCAGCTGATATAGTTGCCAATATGATTCAGGAATTCGAACAAGCAAAAATCGATATGTCTAGACTATGAATTTGGTGTCTTTTTCAAATTTGCTAAATATTCGATTAGATCCCGCAGCTCCCTTTTTGAGATAAGCCTTCCCATGGCCGGCATGGCCGAAGGCATATTTTCTCGTTTTTCGATACGAGATACAGGAATTTCTAAAGGTTCGGCCTCCGAGGTGCGAAGGGTCAATTCATCCTCTGTTTCTTCCTCTAAAATACCGTTTACTTTTTGTCCATCTTTTAGAGTTAATGCAACACTTCCATATCCAGGGGCCAATCTTTTACTTGGTTCGATAAGTGATTCTAGAATTTGTTCACGGGAGAGTATGTTTCCGATATTTTCCAATTGAGGGCCTACATTACCGCCTGCCCCACCTACTGCGTGGCAACGTGTGCATTGGGCGGTTGGGTTTCGGTCAAAAACTCTTCTGCCCGCCCGATAGTCTCCACCTACTAAGGTTTCTTGGTAGGCGTCGATTGAGTTTCCAGTTTTCTTTATGTCATCTAGTTGAGCAATCAAGGTTTCAGAAGTTGTGGCTTCTACAGCTTCGATAAGATCAAGAATAACACTTTCGTTCAGTCTGTTCGATTTAGCCTGTACTATCAAACGTTCTAAAACATCACCACTTTTTTCTAACGGAAGTTCTCCTAATACAGTTATGAGTTGTTGCTGTTCCCTCACCGACCCATTTTTGAAGATTGGATTTACGATGCTAGGAAGGTTTTCTTTTGAAACTTCCAATTGAGGAATCAATCCCACTGCGGTTGTTCGAACTTCTTGATCTTTATCTTGCATGCCCAATTGCATCGCCATTTCGATATTTTTGAACTGGAGTTCTCCCAAGGCTTTTAAAACCTCCGACCTTACTTGGGGTGATTTGTGGTTCTTCATAATTCCGAATAATTCAAGATTATGACTCTCGATACCTAAATTTGCCAGTGTCTTTGAAATACTTATTAGGATTTCAGTATCGGTATCTTCTATAAAATCTGGAATATCCTTTTCGATTTTTTGTTTTACACTATTGGGGTCCCGTTCTATTTTTCCTCGATATCGTCCATCGACCCTATCAAGAACTGAGGGTTTCGCCCAAGTTCCGATGGTAGCCAAAGCTTCGCCACGAAGTACACTTGAGACATCCTTTCTTTTTGCGAACGTTATCAGACTTTCAAGTGCTTCATCGCTACCAACCCGAAGTGCCGCATTGATGGCCCTACGCAATAGGGGTTCAGAAGAAAATTTTTCTATCGTAAGTGTGTTCGCAAGTGCGGGCAACGCCTTTTCGATAGACCAATCATCATTTATAGCCCTTGCGGCCTCCGTTACGATATATTCATCTTCGTCATTCAAGAATAGTGCTACCTGTGCATCCTGTAATCTTCTTAGCACTAAAACGGCAGCAATACGTAAACCTCGATTGGGGTTGTTGGCCAAAGCGACAATAGCATCCGTTTTTCCGATTCGGGACAACGCTAAAACCGCTGCATGTCTCAAATAGACATCGGCATCATTATTGGCCTCGATCATTGCCAACAGTGGCTGCACAGCCGCTTCATATTGTATTCTTCCCAAAGCTTGTGCGGCGAAGAATTTTACCCTGTCGTTCGCATGCTTCAATAGCGGTATAAAAGCGGAAGCTGCATCGGCATATTTTACATCGCCCAAAACTTTAGTAGCCTGAGCTATGATTTCTGGGTCATTGTCGGAAAGGATATCCACTAGAGGTTTAGCATTTTCCAAATCTTCGGCAGCAATTTGGCCGATACCCCAGATAGCATGAATTCGGGCGAACTGATTTTCTCCTTCCTTTAGCACATCCTTTAATGCATTAAATCCTGAACCGCTTTCTACTAAGGCAAATTGTGCTTTTTTCCGGATGCGCATGTCGGGATAGGATAATAAAGCGACCAGTTCATCGGTAGATTGGTCTTCATAATCCAAGGTCATGAGGCGTTGTGTCTCTTTACGCTCATTTTCCAGATCGTTCTCGCCTTTCGTAACGTCGAGTTTCCAGATTCTTCCGTAGTTCTTGGGTTCCCACCCCGTCATCCAATCTGCTAAATATAACGCACCGTCTGGACCAAATTGTATACCCGTAGGAAGTACGCCGCTTAATATACTCTCGTCTGTATTCAACTCAAAAGAAGCGCCCTTGGGTTTCAGGTCAAAAGACCAAATATGCGATCGGTCGGGGTTGCCTACGAATTCGACCAAAAAGAATTTGTTCAACCAATTTTTGCCCAAGGCCGTGCCCGGGTTATAGGTCATTCCCGTGGGGCCATTGTGGAAATTTTGAATGGGTGGTATAATATGGGCTGCTTGCCCTTCCCATCTGGGAACGAACAATTTTTCATCCATCCATACCTTATAGTCGTTATTTTCGGGGTCTGTGTATTTGCCATATTGCCAATTAGCGCGCCATCCGGCATCAGAACCTTCTACGATATGTACCAATCGCTCACTTTCTCCGGCGTGGTCGCCATCATTATCCGAAGAGATAATATTGCCATAGGCATCAAATACAAATTCATGGGTATTTCGGAGCCCCCTTGCGAAAACCTCAAAATCACTACCGTCCGGATTGCTGCGTACAATAACACCTTGATTCGGATATTTGTGTTGCTCTCCATCAACCGAAGTCAGGTTAGCTCCGATGTCTCCAATTCCCCAATATATTTTTCCATCGGGACCTTCGATGGCACCCGACATGCCATGACCGCCAAAACCGATATGTACTGCAAAGCCATGCGCTATAGAGGTTTTTTCATCAAGTATCAAGTCGTCATTTGTATCGGTCAGTCGCCACATATCTGGGCCGACCCCCACGAAGACATCGTTTTCACGAACCAACAGGGCTCCGGCAACGTCAGTGACTTCTTCGTTGAAATCTTCTAATATACGAGTGGCTTTATCGGCGATACCGTTATCATTGCTGTCCTCCAACATCCATACTTCTTCTTTTTCAACCGCCAAATCTTTCCAGTCATGGCTTCCATCTTCATTAAGGTCTGCAAGCCATTCGTTTTCGGCGCTCTTTTCAGGAGCAAAGGTGGTATGTAAAAAGTCACGTCTTTCCTCTACCGACTGCATTGCGATAGAAGGTGTCATCCAATCTTGATGGCCACGGATATCGAATTCAGAGTGCTTCGGACGATTGGCACGGGTCAAATACACTTTTCCCTCATCATCGATTTGTAGTGCGATAGGATCAAGAATTAATGAATCGGAAGCCCACAAACTCAATTCTAGGCCATCAGCAATTTTGGGGGTGATACTCTGCCTGATTTCGTTGGCCCTAGTGACCTCCTTTAAAGTGTCTTCCAGAATGACCAATGGGGTTTCTTTAGGTTTTACTGGTGTGGAATCACAGGAAATAACGATTACGAAAATTATGAAAAAGGAAAAAAGATGGGTGAACTTTGAAGTTATTTTCATTCTTTAGTTTTGGATACGCCGATGTACAGCCTGTAAAAATAGGGAATTATCGGTATAAGAAAAAAGGAAGAATTAATCTTCTTGTTGGGCCGATATTGCCCTTACAATCATCATCGCCTTATCAAGTTCGTCGTTATGTACATGAACTTCCAATTCGCCATCTATGTTGGCGGCGAAACCGGCCAATCGTGCAGATTCCGATTCGTCTTTCATAATGGCGCTTATATCAATTTCTTTGAGTTTCTTTTCTATGCGTTCCGCAGTAAAACGATTGCCTGAATAGATTTTCGTGTAGTTCGATTTCATAGCTTAGAATATTTTATTCATTTCTGTAATATGGGAATTAAACCGCTCAAGTGTTTCGGTCAATACTCCGATTTGATCTTGGGCCTCCTCCCAATTTTTTTGCTCGATTGCTTCCCGTACCCCTGGCAATGTTTTTACGCCATAGCCGGTATAAAACCCCGGAGCGTAGATTTGATGTTTATACCAAGACCTTCGAGGTAGCCCGGTTTTATTTGTCAGCATTTGTTCGGCAATCATCAGTTTTTGGTTCAAAAGTCTTTGTTTTTCGGGAGGTAGGTTTTTTTGATCGCCTGCTGTAAAAGAATCGATGGTTTCCTTTAAATCGTTCATTTGGTTCTGTAAAGGTGTGAAATCAAGATAGGGAACACCTTTCTTCCTTTCTTCTTTGCGATGAGGTTTTTTAGAGTCTGCGGCCAATGTATAGGCATTTTTTTTAACGAGTTTATTGTGTTTGCGAATTTCTTCTCGCATCGCATCCGTTGCTTTCATGATTTCATCCAAATATCCTGATATCGTCTCCTGCCACTGTCCAAATTCGAAAGGTAATATATCGGCATTTGCCATTCTTAGGGTAATTCTTCCTGCAGTATTGGCTAAAGCCTTTCCATAGGCAAAATCAGGGTCTTTAAATCTTTTAAAATGCGAATAGGTATCAAATATCGTATGGTATTCGCCGCCTGAGCTCTCGCCGCCGAACCCAAGATTCAAAGAGGCGATGCCGGCATGTTGTATAAAAGGGGTGTAATCGGAACCTGAACCTAAAGCGTAGAGATCAAAACTATCATCAGCCCCATTGACTAAATTTCGAGCTATTTTCCGCTCCTTAACGGATACATCTTTTTGTGGATCGTTAACATCTCCGGCCACTTCCCTCACCATTGCCTGCAATGTATGCGACCCGCCGACATTTAAAAACCCACGGCCATTTCCATCTGTATTTATATAGGCTACTGCCTTTTGCCGCAACTCCTGTATATGGTCTTCAACCCATTCAGTCGATCCAATAAGACCGGGTTCTTCGGCATCCCACGCACAATAAACCAAAGTACGTTTGGGTTTTTGTCCTTTCTTGGCGAGTTTGCCAATGGCACGCGCTTCTTCCATCAATGCTACCATACCGCTTACGGGATCGCTCGCACCATGTACCCAGGCATCGTGATGGTTGCCTCGCAGCACCCATTGATCTGGGAAGTCCGTTCCTTTCAGCATCGCAATAACATTATACGCTGGCCGCAACTTCCAATCAAATTCAAGTTTCAGATGTACTTTGGCGGGCCCAGGACCAATATGGTAAGTAATTGGTAACGCGCCATGCCAAGACTCAGGGGCCACCAAGCCTTCTAAGGTGGATAGAAGTGGCCGTGCGTCTTCGTACGAAATGGGAAGAACCGGAATTGTGGTAATCGTTGGGGCGTCTTTTCGATCCAGTCGGTCTGCATCTGCGGTTGCGGCATATCCAGGGGTCAGAACATCGCCAGGATATAAGGGCATGTCCATCACCGAACCCCTTTGAACCCCTTTCGCATTTTTGAATGCTCCTTTAGGGTATACGTCCCCTTTTGCGTAACCATCATCTTTCGGGTCTGAATAGATAATACAACCAATAGCCCCTTTTTCAGCAGCCAATTTCGGTTTTATACCACGCCAAGACCCATAATATTTGGCGATAACGATTTTTCCTTTAACATCGACACCCAATTTTTCGAGTTCCTCATAATCTTGAGGCACTCCATAATTGACAAAGACCAATTCGGCCTCTACATCACCATCTTTGGAAAAGGCGTTGTAGCTTGGTAGCAGCGCATCACCTTGGGCCGTGAATTCATCACCGTCTATTGGTGCCGGGGTCAACTTGGCCTTGTAGGTTGTTGGGCCGGAAAGTTCGAGCTCCCTGACTTTAGGATATGGAAAAAGCACCTGATACGTATCGATTCTTGTGTCATACCCCCATGATTTGAATTGTTTTTGAATCCATTCCGCAATTTCCTTCCCATATTCCGTACCTACCCAATGTGGCTCGGCGGCCATGAATTGCATCCATTGGTCTAGATTTTTGGTCGATAGTTCATCTTCAAAAGCTTTTTCAATTGCCAATTGCTTCTCGACAGCGCCTTGTTCAAAACCGATAATCGATTTTTGGGCTTGCAGATGCTCCATGAAGACGATGAAAAAAAGTAAGATAAATTTTTGTAACATAGCAATTAAGTTAGGTCATGGAAGTTACAGAATTTTTAGTAACAAAATAGATTTGGATAGCTGCATTATTTTCTATGCAAATCGTAAGAAAAGCTCAAGTAGTCCCTGAAATTGGGAAGGATAAAATATAGGAATATGAAAAGAACAAATGGTCGCTAGCCACTTAAATTTTATAAATTTCAGTTATATACCAGTGATTTAATGTTAAGTGATGAAATGGGCCTCTTATATACTATGGCTAAAACTAATTTTGCTTTTGCGCAAAAAGCCATTCTAATTTACCTGGGGTCTCATCGACCATACCCCAAATATTATGACCCTTGTTCTTAAATTCGATGTACTTCGGGTTTCCACCGGCTTTTTGTACGGCATTTATCATGTCGCGTGATAATTTTACTGGTACATTGGTATCGTTTTCGCCATGGAAGGCCCAGATCGGAATGTCGGCCATGTTTTCGGCATGGTCGATATTACCACCACCGCAAATAGGCATTGCGGCTGCGAAAAGTTGTGGTCGTGAACCTATAAAATGCCAAGATCCAAAACCGCCAAGCGATACGCCCATAACATATCGGCGTTTTTCGTCGATGGAGAATTCTGCTTCTAAATCGGCCATAGCCTCGAAAACTAAATCATCTATTTTTGGGTAGTTGGGAATACCTCCGAAACTGTATCCTGGTGGGCATTGCGGCACGAAAATAAATGCAGGATATTTTTCGCGGTTTTCAGATTTAGCCAAACTACGTGCCAATTCAGAGGTTTCGATTTGGATAACATTTTCCGTACCATTGCCCCCGCCATGATGAAGACATACCGCCAACGGATATTTTTTGCGGGAATCATAGTTCAACGGTCGTAGCAAACGATAGGGTAGCGATTGACCTTCTTTGTTAACAAAAGTACGAGCTTCAAAGGGATGGGCCAATAGTCTTGCCCGTTCCGATGGAGTTTTGTTACGTAATATATTTTCTATACTGTCTCGAGTAAGGCTCGCACATGGTGCAAGGGCGAGAATTGTTATGGCTAGTACGCAAACCTTTGCGAATTTCGTTGTGGGCAACTTCCCATTTTTACTATTTAGCAGCTTTAGTTCTTCCCAAAAATTAAAGATAAAAGGGATAGGTAACAAACCACCCAGCATTGCAATGCGAATATGTGTTTTATCCATAACACTTCTTAATTCAAAATCTTGGGAGTTAAAGCTCCAAATAAAGGTAACGCTCAAGGCTACACCAAGAATGAGCAAAAAAACACCGGCTATTCTTAACCAATATCTTTTTCGAGTAGAAGACAACAGTAGACTTACGCCATACAGCAGTAAAGCCAGCAATTGTAAATTATAGGTGCCGATAAAGGCACTTTCCAGCCTTTGTGCAGTAAGCATAAAATAAACTACTACAGCATGGCAAAAACTAGTTCCACCGAAAATGACTGCAGCCACTAAAGCTGTCCAATACTTTTTATGATAATAGTAATTGAGAAGAATAAGCAGGCCAATAATGGCAATGAAGTTCGCAATTAAAAACCATGTCGGAAACGATTCTAGATATCGGGTCTTTACACCGTTCTGCAGATAAAGTACACTTTGAAAAATATTTAAAAAAAGCTGAATGGCAGCAAAAAAAATTCCAAAGAAGTAAAAATTCCGGTTGACGGCTAGCAATCTCATACTCGTATATATTCTTTCTTTTCAGATGAAAATCAAACCCAATTATACAAAAGCGCCATATCGGTAATTCAGCTATTTTCTAAAGATGTGGAGGTCGTGCAAGATAACAAAAATGATTAAGGTGGGTTTTAGTTTTTGAACTAAGCCAACTTTTATTCATTCGAAAAGAGCAAAAATTCTAAAGTACTATCCTTCTGTTTGAGCGTGTCGATTTCCCGCAAACCGATTTTATGTGCAGCTTGCGCGAACGTAAATTTTCTGCTGTGGTAACGCCCAGAATTGGGTGTAACTTTAAATAGATCTTTCCATATTTCAATATGGCCTTTGCCGCTTCATACGCATAGCCAAAATTTTCATATTCGGGCAGCACGGCAAACCCAATATCGGCATGTTGCAAATATTCACGTTTTACAAAACCACAGATACCTATCGGCGTACCCGTTTTTTTTAGTGCGATTTTATAAAGCCCATAGCCATTAGTTTTCTAACTATTGATAAGGCTTTTTTGGATGTAGTCTTTTGCAAATTATTCTGACAATAAAACGGGTCTCCTCTGTGTTTCTGTTTATAATTTGTATTAACTCGGGAGTTGAAATTCGTTCGTCCGGTTGGATGTATGCCAATGTTTAATATACTTGCAGGAGAAAAGGTAATCGGTTTTTCATGACTTGATTTTTTGAACAATGATTCACCCTAAATTTATGGAAATCAAAGTCGGCCGAAACCTACAGTAAAGTTAACACCCTAAGTGTTATTGGGAATCAGTTATGGTCTTTATGGTAATGTTCTTTCAAAAAGTCATCCCCAAAGTCGTTAGTAAAATCTCGAACCACCGCATGAACATGGTTATTGTTGTTTTGTGTATTGTCGTATTCAATCAATAATGTTGGACCTTGAATACTATAATAATGCCCATCACCTTGTTCTAGGCCTCCGGCCCACGCAAAAGAGAGCTCTTCCATACCCGCCTTTTTAATTCTTTTCTTGAAAGTTTTTGAGAACTTCGTTTCGTAATTGTCCAAATACAGTTGTAAAAGACCTGAAAAAGTTTTTTTCTGCTCATCTGTGAAAACGGAGTACTTAATACCGGTATGTTTTAAACGGTTTGCCTCAGGGTTGTTGCTCGTAAACATATCGGCAGGGGCCTTATCTGAGAATCTGGCAATTGCCAATTGTTCTTTGGAAAGTGAATTAACCATTGCAAAACCTAAGGCGGTTTCTTGCTTTAACACTTCATGGCCTTTCTGTTCTCCGGAAAGCACTCTACCTGGATTCGAACCTAAAAAAAATGGAGTGCTTGATACCAATAATCCTTTTGAGGCCAAAAAATTTAATGATATATGGTGACCTTCAAAGCGCCAACCCCAAAATTCATCTTCTGAAGGATTGCCGAAAATCCAAAAATGGTAATTAAGGGGGTCTCGTTTCGCTGAACCGTCAGGCATTTTAGGGTCGTTTTCTAAAACTTTAAGGATGCCTTCCAAAGCCATAACCTCCTTTGTTTTGCGGTAACCTTCACTACTTATAGAAGCACTTAAAAGTGCTAATGCAGCTTGTTGCTGTTCTTCGTTGAAGTTTTTTAGAGAAGAACCTTTGCGAACCACAGGGGTATAATAAAAATTGCGTCTCTCTTCATCGGTAAGTTCGAAAACGGTTTTATCCTTTAATTCGGGTGATAAGGTGTTCAAAAAATCTTGTGCCAGCGTATGCAATTTTTGCGATTGGGCAGTCGTAAAAAAAGCGCAACAGATAAAGATGAGCCCTATTTGTTTGATTTTCATATGAATTCTATTGGTTAGACGGAATGCGACAAAAGATACTATATTTATTTGGAAGTAAGCTTAACCTACCAAAAAAGAGTTTGTCGAGATATGAAATACTTAGGTCGACTTTAGATGAGAATCATTTTTAGGTGTCAATAAAGAATTAAGGATGTAATAGAAAGAAAGGTTTCAATGGTTTTGATTCTACTTCGTAATGTAATCCTTCGCAACGATTGCTCGTATACCATCGGCATAAGGTGTTGGTGTAAAGTTGAATCGTTTTATAAACTTACTACTATCAAAAATGTAGTCTCGGTCATATTGATAGGCCATTTCGACCATTTCTTTCATTACTGGAACGAACCAACCAATAATTTGTATCATAAACTTAGGCGCTATTTGATATTTTGGTTTTTTTCCTAAAGCTTTTGCAATATTTTCGATCCACTCTTTACCGGTATAAGGATTTGGGGCCGTTGGTAGATGCCAAACTTGATTATAGGCATCTTCGGTATTGCCTAAAAGTGCTGTTGCCTTTCCTGCATCGACGGTGTAGGTAAACGAATGTTTGTACTTATCGGAACACAGCCAATTAGCTTTTTTGTCGTTCGCAAGTTTTTCGAAGACCATTTCCCGCAACATTCCATTACGTTCTATACTCGGTCCATAATAGTCGGCACAACGTACGATTAGGGCAGAGAGATCGTCAGAACTGATTTCCCTTCTTATCATATCGACGACGCGAAGTCTGACCTTTCCTTTCTTGCTCGGTGGATTTTCCCGGGTTTCTTCCGTCATACCTTCGAGATAGTCTTCATCATACATATAAATATTGTCGAAGAACACCAATTTGGCTCCATACTTTTTACAGGCCGCTATGACATAACCTATAAATTTCGGCCACATTTCTTCCCATACTTTGGCGTTGTACGGAAACCCTATAGTGACATACACTACAGAAGAGCCGGCAATGGCCCTATTGACCGCTTGACCGTTTAGAAGGTCGGCCGACATTAATTCGTCAGTCGCGTTCACCTTTTTTGGGTTTCTGCTAACCAGACGAATATCGGTAGTATAGAACGTTAGTGCTTTGGCCAATTCAATGGCTATGACGCCCCCGGAACCTAAAATAGTTTGCATTGTAGTGTTTTACTTAGGTTAAAGTTAGTAAACTCTTGGTGATTCTGTTGTATAGCTATGCACATTAAACTAGTGCAGCTATAACAAAGGGATATGCCTTTTAAGCTCAGTTGAGGATTAATTAAGTCGATAACTTTGATTCGAACTTAATAGGGTTTACGTATTATACTTTAGAAAATTCAAACTAGGCTTTTCGACAAGAGTCAGTATATTCGAGTACCCCATCTTTTTTACGGTTCGAAGTAATTTTTCGAACCTGTTTCCGCCGGTTATTAATTTTAATTGGAAGTCTTCACATTTAATTGTAATCTGGGTCTCGGTAATGCTGTATTCCGAAGGATAGACCTTTAAATATTTCGAAATGTGGTTAGGTATTCCAAATTTTGAAAGTATATGCATGGGTGATAAGTAAAACGTATCTATAATTTCTTTTCCACGAACTATGGTAATCGATTTGATTTCACTCTTAAGAACGGGAATTATTGTATCTCTTTCCGTAAAGTTACCGATAACCATTACGCCTTGGGGAAGAATCTCAAGATTACACTTGGTCTGACTAAGCAGAATATCGCTCTTATACTGTTTATTTTTAAAATCTATAAGACGAAAATGGTACTTAGATTTGCGCTGGAGCAATCTCGCAAAAAGGTTAAAGTAGTCAGCATGTAAAAGAGATAATACTTTCATTCTCTTTGGTAGGTTTAGTTCTTGAAATTCTGTTTAAGGTGGTACAAAAAATACCGTCGGGGGACTACGAAAATAAAGATTTAAGATGAAAATTCTTGACCGTTCATCGAATCGTAGATATAGTAGGAACGCTATGATAATGCAGTTGGTCGATTATATAGTGGCATTGTCAGGGGGAGAAAATTCATTAATACCCCGAAAAGTTATTAACAAAGCAATAAATGATAAAACGTTCAATTTGATTGAGATATTATTCTTTTTTTCTTATAAGAATTAACGCTCATAATTATTTAATGTACTTATACTTAAAGTGGTGAAAGTTTAATCTAAAGAAGTCCCTTTGCTTTTATTTCTAAATATTTGTTGATTGTATTTATGGTAAGATTTTCAGGTTTGGTAAGTATTGTTTGAATACCATATTTCTGCAGTTCTTTTTGCATTAGACGTTTTTCGAGAGAAAATTTTTCTGCGATGGTCTTATGATAGATAGTTTGAAGATCTTTGGTTTCAGTAGCTATCAAGGTTTCAAGCTCCGTGTTTTCGAAAAATATGACTACTAGAACATGCTTTTTTGCGATGGCCAGTACAAAGGGTAATTGCCGTTTTAATGCCGAGATATGCTCGAAATTGGTATATAACAACAAAAGGCTCCTGTGATTTATTTTCCGTTTTATGTGTGCATATAGCAGGCCGAAATCAGAATCTGTGTATTCGGTAGTGATGCTGTACAGCTTTTCTAAAATGGTATTCAAATAGGTTATTTTTTGAACTGCTGGTACGAAGGATTCTATATTTTTTGAAAAGGAAATTATACCTGTTTTATCATTACGTTTTAGGGCCACGTTCGAAAAGGCCAAGGTAGAGTTAATGGCGTAGTCTAATAATTTTAAACCGTTGAAAGGCATTTTCATTACACGCCCTGAATCGATAATTGAATAAATGGGTTGTGAACGCTCATCTTGGTATTGGTTGACCATAAGCGCGTTCTGTTTTGCCGTTGCTTTCCAATTGACAGTTCGAAAATCATCGCCCTGCACATACTCCTTGATTTGCTCGAATTCTTGGGTATGTCCGATTCGGCGAATTTTTTTTAGACCGATTTCAGTAAGACGATTACTGATGGCCAAAAAATCATATTGCTGCATCTGTATAATACTCGGGTATACAGGTACCATTTGGTCTTTTTGAAAAACGAATTTGCGTTTTACGATTTTTAAAGGGGAAGAAGAAAAGATAATGAGGTTACCGAATACATACTCCCCGCGGTCAACAGGCCGCACCGTATACTCAAATTGCCGCAGTTCGCCCTTTGTCAGATTGGTCTTGTGCTCAAAATCTCGCTTCTGAAATTGCACCGGAAGCTCATCAATTATGCAGAGATAGGCCTTAAAATCATATTGTGAGCTGAATTTGATGCGGATGGGATTCAAATCGCTGTTCGATAGTTTGCGTGGTAAAATCCGTTCCGCATGTATTGCGTTTCCTGATGTATACAACAAATAGATATCGAACAGAAATAAAGCCAAAACCAATAGTATTAGTAACCAAGAAATCGTATAAATAAAGGGAAACCAATATGATAGTATAAAGCAGGCCGCCAAAATAGCGATGTACGTAAAAAACGTATTATGTATATAAAACGATTTTAGAAACTGCATGCGCTACCTAGGAATTTCCACCGATTCCGTAATCATATTTACCACGCTGTCGGTGGTCATACCTTCCATTTCGCGTTCGGGGGTTAAAATAACCCTATGGTTCAATACAGGTACCAAAGCACGTTTGACATCGTCGGGAATCACAAAATCTCGCCCACTTATGGCCGCAAATGCCTTAGCGGCGTTCAAAGTGGCAATAGAAGCTCTCGGAGACCCGCCCAAATAAAGATGCGGATGGTTGCGGGTTTTCGTTATAATATTTGCGATGTATTTGATGATTTTCTCCTCAACGATTACTTCTTGTATTTTCGATTTAAAATCGGCCAACTGTTTTGGGGTCATTATGCCCTTTATCAGTTCTTGAGGTTTATTGCCTTTGCGTTCGTGATGTGTTTGAATAATCTGAATTTCCTCTTCAACCGACGGATAATCTACTTTAATTTTGAATAAAAAACGGTCGAGTTGTGCTTCTGGAAGGGCATAAGTACCTTCTTGTTCGATAGGGTTTTGCGTAGCCAACACCATAAAGGGTACATCCATTTTATAGGTTTCACCATCCATAGTTACCTGACGCTCTTCCATCGTCTCGAACATGGCCGCTTGGGTCTTTGCGGGGGCACGGTTGATTTCGTCTATAAGAACGATATTTGAGAAAATCGGACCTTTTTTATATTCGAACTCCGAGTTCTTCACATTAAATATTGAAGTTCCTAGAATATCGCTGGGCATCAGATCGGGAGTAAACTGAATACGACTGAAATTGGTCTTCAAGGTCTTGGCGAAAAGTTTGGCCGTAACGGTTTTCGCGATACCCGGCACACCTTCTATGAGCACATGCCCATCTACCAATAGGGAAATGATTAAGAGCTCGATAAAAGTCTCTTGCCCGACAATGACTTTGGCAAGTTCTTTTTTAATATCCGCGATAGTATTTTTTAAATCCTCGAGTGGAATGCGGTTGTCGAAATTCAAGTCTTCGTTTGGGGTTTCGTTATTTTCCATCTGCTTTGGTTTTAAATTTCTCTATGGATGTGTTCAGTTTTTGTAACTCTAAATCTGATATGTGTTCTTGATTTCTCAGGCGTTCAATAAAAGTGAATAGTTGTTCCACCTCTTCGAGGGAATGGGAGCTGCGTGATGCTAAGTTCCAATAAAAATCGACCTCTCTTTTAATGGTTCCTAAATGGAAACGAGACCGGACGTATTCCAAAAAATAAGAAATTTTATGTTCGGTTATCTGCTTCCGTTCTCCCTTTTCAAAGTACATGTCTCCAATGGTACGCGTAAAGGCCAATGTTTGGTTTTTCAAGGGCCTTACCACAGGAATTGCACGTTGCTTTCGTTTTCCTTCAAAAATAATATAGATTACCGACCCAATGAGCACTAAATAGTAGGCCCATTTGAATTCCTTAACGTTGAGAAAAATATACATCGGCGAGGTGTAGACCGATTTTCCCGATTTGTGGTGGTTGTCCATATAAATAGTACGGGAATCATCGAGATAGGAGAGTAGCCCTGCCGTGTAATTTTTATTGTCATGCTTCAACATAAAATAATTGGTAAATGCCTTAGGGAAGGTACTTAAGATAATTTCGCCATCGCCGAACTTTTGCCTGATAACATCAAAATGCCGCAAGGAATCATTTTCGGTAACATTAGTAACCGTGCCTACTACGGTGGTCAGTACCGTATCGATTTCACGAAAATAGGAAGCAAAATCATCTTTTCGAAAAATATAGCCCGTTTCGGATTTTAGTAATGGGTTCACTAATTGATGACGATGCGATTGGTCTTCATTAAATTCCCCGTAGAGGTTCGCCGTTTCTAGATTGAGGGTGTCTAAAAGTTGTTTTTCAAAACCATTAGTTGCAATGAAAAGGGTATTACCTTCGAATGTCCAATTCAATAAACTGTTCAATTCACCCTCCCCAAACTCGATGGTATTGTTCACGAAAAAGTAAGTGCCTTGGGCGGTGGTGTCTTTCTTCAAAAACTCGAAAGGAGGTATGTTTACTTGTGTTGTTTTCTCTGGAAAAAGTCGCTGCATGATGTCGTTCAACACTAACGTGCCATAGGGTATTTTATGCTTGGCCACATATGAAGGAAACCAATTCACCTCTTTGGGTTTATTGTATTGCAACAACATCAGCAGGGCAACCGTCAAAATGGCAATAATGATATAGATGCCCTCTTTCTTACGCATTTGCCTCGACCATTTGTTGTAACTGTAAAAACGCCTTTTCAGCAGTATTGTAACGATCTTCGTCGATGGGAAAATCGCCATACCAGATATAATCGTACAGATGGGTAATCTTAGTGAAGGGTTTTATTAATGCAGTTCTTTTAATTTCCTGTAAATAATCGTCATTGGTTTTCTGAAGCTCCCAAGTTATCAATTCCTTTTCGCTCATTAATTTAAGTATGTAGAGGTAGTAGTACCGAATTGCCAATCTGTAGTTCTTATCGGCAAAAGCCTTACTTATAAGTTCCTGTATATTTTCGTTCTTGATAATGTTTTCCTCTTCTGATAATGAGACTAGATTCATATTCTTTTGAGCCTGTTGTAACGAACTAGCGTTTACATTGAGAAAGAACTTGATAAGCAAATAAATGAGCAGGCCGAGAAGAATATAGGGTACAATTCGTAAAAAAACGGATAGAAAGCCTATCGCTTTTTCGACGCCGAATATGCCTTCAAACATACGGAGTAAAAGATTACCTAACCAAGTCTTAAAATTGTCCCACCAAGTTAGATCGCCTTTTATGATTTCATAATTGAACGCTTCATCCGCTTGGTATTTCTGTATGTCTTCGGTGTCGATTTGCTTGACATCCAAAGGTGCCGAGTCATAGGTGGCAATTGTAGAATCTTGCTGTGCCATTATCGAAATGGCACAGAGCACAAACAGAAGGGCAAAGAGAAGCAGTTTGCGCATATAGATCAATCAGTTCCCCCTAAGTTTTTGATACGTTCATAAGTGCCCGTAAAGTTCTTTTTCTCGTTTAGGTCAAAATAAATAAGCACACTGGCGACCACGGAAATAATATTTAAAAGAAATTTCGCCAACATTCCGATAATGCCCAATAGAATTGACACCGGATCTACAATATTGAAGTTCTCGGCATCTATTTCATCTGATAGTATTCCCATTTTTGCATAGGTATAAATCGTTGAAGGTAGGGCAAAGGCATAGCTTGCTACCGTAACGATTATCCCCACTACGAAGATTGAAGCAAAGGTTATCCACCAATGGTCTTTGACCAAGGTAAAGCTATAGCTAAAGGAATCTGAAACACCCTTGCGATTGAAAACCATAATGCTAAAAGAAAGAATGAGTGGTACGTAAAGATATATACCGGGAATCAGGCAGAACATAAAACCTACCCCAACGCATATCGCTACTAGAAAGCCAAGACCGATAAATTGCCAAAACGAATCGTAGACATTTTTTTTGATTTCATCGAAATTGGTCTCGCCCTTATTATTCGCATAAGACGCTATATAAAACAATGTTGTTGCTTGAGATAGTACGTAGGTAGCTATAATCGATACGAAAAAAGCGGCTCCCACTGCAAATAATATCAGACCACTCGATATGCTATCAGAGCGCTCTACATTAAAATTAAAAAGGTCGCCGAATTGGTACATATAAAGCCCGTAGCATATTAGCATCACGATCAAATAGGGACCTATAATCTTAAAAAATGTCGTAAAAAAAGGTTTGAACTCGCTGCGTAGGAATCCGAAGGTTTCGGAAAGAATTTCGCCCAGTTCGCGTTGTTTTTTAAATTCTATATATTGTTTCATATGGAAGCCAAGGGTTTTAGAAAGTTTGTGGGCTTGGTAATTTTTTTTTGATTACTGATTAACCCCAAATCTGCGGGGTTGATTCCTGATCTTTAGTCTTTGTCTTTATTCCATTTTCTTTTTATT
>Ga0316189_10002534_pt1 | contig 17859 bp, 18 predicted proteins | sample LowCovwburrow_MG_FD_204930 | JGI IMG/M metagenome (GOLD analysis project Ga0316189, IMG submission 204930) | Coastal sediment microbial communities from Maine, United States - Lowes Cove worm burrow | ecosystem: Environmental > Aquatic > Marine > Coastal > Sediment | place: USA: Maine...
CTTAACCCCTGTTAATGCAGTGTGGGCCTCGTGCCCTTCAAGCGGGGACCGCTTATATACAAATCACTTTCCTTGTGATCATCTTCAGCATCAGAAACGCTTTGAACGAAATTTGCCATGATGCTCATTACCGGCTGGCAACCCTCGGCCTCCCTGGCCGTGATCCCCGTACCGGATTTTTCTACAAATTCGACTGCCTCCGAAACATCCTTTTCAGAGATAGAAACCAGTCGGCCCTGTGTACCTAATTGACGATTACTCCAATTACGGACTTGTTCCTTGTCCTGGGCGGAGAGCATCAATGTGCCTTTCGGGTGATGGAGTACGTATAACATGGAACATAAGTTAATCGAATTAGCCAATATTGTCAATAGCCAAATTTGAATTTAGACAAATAAATATATAGCCAAAAAAGAATTTAGACAAAAAGTGAAATAGACACTTGCGTCTAATTACAAATGTGGCTATACTGTGCTTCAACAAGGTTGGAAATGGCACGGATAGCCGGCTCCAGAGCAGAAGGATTTGCGTTCCTTGTGAAGCATGGATGCACTTTGCGGGTGGCGAGACGTCCGCAGAACGGCCAGAAACAACAAGGATGATGGTTCTGGCCGTTTTTTTATACGCGAAGCTTTAATTCAGAAGCGAATTATTTAGAGAAGCGAAGCAAAATGGCGGAGCGACTTCGCCGCAGGCGAAAAAGTGCTGCCATTTTGTGGAGCGTTCCGTTAAAAGAATCTATCAGATTAAAAGTCTGCTTTACCGGGAATGCGGGGGTAGGGGATCACGTCGCGAATGTTGGTCATACCCGTGATGTAATTAATGAGCCTCTCGAAGCCCAGGCCAAAGCCGGCATGCGGCACGGTGCCGTAGCGGCGCAGGTCCAGGTACCAGCTGTAGTGTTCCTTATCCAGGTCCAGTTCATCCATCCTGCGTTCCAGAACGTCCAGGCGCTCTTCACGTTGTGATCCGCCAATGATCTCGCCGATACCCGGCGCGAGCACGTCCAGTGCGGCTACTGTCCTTTCGTCATCACTCAAGCGCATGTAGAAGGCTTTGATCTCGGTCGGGTAATTCATCACGATGACCGGCGCATTGAAGTGTTTCTCTGTCAGGTACCGTTCGTGTTCGGTTTGCAGATCGAGTCCCCACTCGGCCGGGTATTCGAACTTCACGTCCGCCTGTTTGAGAATCTCGATGGCCTCTTCATAGTTCAGGCGAACGAAATCGACATCGATAAATGACTGCAGGCGCGTGATCGCCTGTGGCTCGATGCGTTGTTCAAAGAAAGCCATGTCATCCGGGCATTCTTCCAGGACGGCGGCAAAGATGTACTTCAGGAATTCTTCCGAGACGTCAGCAAGGTCATCCAGATCGGCAAACGCGATTTCCGGCTCGACCATCCAGAACTCTGCTAGGTGTCGTGAGGTATTGGAGTTTTCTGCCCTGAAGGTGGGGCCGAAGGTGTATACGTTGCTCATCGCCAGGCAATAACCTTCTACATTGAGCTGGCCGGACACGGTCAGGAAGGTTTCTTTGCCGAAGAAATCTTTGCTGTAGTCGATCTCTCCTTTATCTGTGCGGGGCAGGTTGGTCATGTCCAGGGTACTGACGCGGAACATGTCGCCGGCGCCCTCGGCATCCGACGAGGTGATGATGGGCGTATTGATCCAGTAATAGCCCCGCTCATGAAAATAACGGTGTATCGCCTGGGCGGCAACGTGCCTTACCCGGGTGATGGCGCCGAAGGTGTTGGTGCGGGGTCGCAGGTGGGCGACTTCCCGCAGGAACTCAAAGGAGTGTCTCTTGGGCTGGATCGGGTAGGTTTCAGGATCTTCCACCCAGCCGATGACCTGAACGGACAAGGCCTGGATTTCAAATTGCTGTCCGCGGCCGCCTGATTCGACCAGTGTTCCGGTGCACTCCACGGCACAGCCGGCAGTGAGTCTCAGGATTTCGTCCGGGTAATTCTCCAGTTCTCCCGGGGCAACGACCTGGATGGCATCGAAACATGAGCCGTCATGGACGTTAATGAAGGAGAAACCTGCTTTGGAATCCCGGCGGGTACGGACCCAGCCATGTATAGTGATTTCTGCGCCAAGGGCCGGTTTACCAGCCAGTGCGTCTTTGATTCTGGTGAAAGACATAATAGATGAGTTGATCCTGAGTCAGGAAACCCCAGATAATAAAGCACCTGCGACGGAACCAAAACCCCGTAGAGTGATCAATTGTTCATTAAGGCTAAATAGACTTTCGATATGGCGATTAGTTTGACCGATACCGCGGCAGAGCGGATACGTAGTTTCATAGACAGGGATGGTGGTGTCGGCCTTCGGCTGGGCGTCAAGAAAACCGGTTGTTCAGGTTGGGCCTATACCGTTGAGCTGGCAGACGACATCCGTGAGGACGATACTGTTTTTGAACAGGACAACGTCAAGGTTGTTGTGGCTAATGAAAGCCTGGGCTTCCTGGACGGATCTGTCATCGATTTTGCCAGCGAAGGGCTCGGTTCAGCCTTCCAGTTCAAAAATCCCAACGCAACCGATGAATGCGGTTGCGGAGAGAGTTTCACCATCGGCTAATCCCTGATATAATCCGCCGGCTTCGTTTCGGAGAAGTTGACCGGGATGAACATCCTTGCTTCACTTCGCGCAATTTTGCGCACAAGGAAGCTTTGATGGTGCGATGTTCGCACTGACAAATCCACAAGGAGTCACAATGAGACATTACGAAATATGCTTTCTGGTTCATCCGGACCAGAGCGAGCAAGTTCCTGCCATGCTGGAACGCTACCGTTCCCTGATCGAGGGTAACAAGGGTGCGATCCACCGCCTGGAAGACTGGGGCCGCCGTCAGTTGGCCTTCCCCATCGCCAAACTGCACAAAGCACACTATATTCTGATGAATATCGAGTGTGACAGCGCCACGCTGACTGAGCTCGAAGGAATCTTCCGCTTCAATGACGCCGTACTAAGGCACCTGACGGTAAGCCGCCAGGCTGCGATCATCGAGCAGTCGCTGATGATGAAGGCGAAAGAAGAAAAGGACCGTTCAAGCCGTTCATACGAAGAGCGCAAAGCAGCAGCAGAAGCTGCAGAGAAAAAGTCGGCAGCCAAGGCTGAAGCAGCCAAAGAAGCAGCTCCAGAAGCAGCTCCAGAAGCAGCTCCAGAAGCAGCTCCAGAAGCAGCTCCAGAAGCAGAAGCCGATAGCGCCACTGACGAAACCGAAGCCGTTGAAGAAGCGGCTGCACCGGTTGAGCAGGCTTCAGACGAATCAAGCAAGAAGGCAGCAGACGCAGATAGCGCTGAAGCCTGAACAGGAACAGGAGAAATATCATGTCACGTCATTTCAGACGCAGAAAGTTTTGCCGCTTTACCGCAGAAGGCATTACCGAGATCGATTACAAAGACATCAATATGCTCAAGCAGTACATTGGTGAATCCGGCAAGATCGTACCCAGCCGTATTACCGGTACCAAGGCGCGTTACCAGCGTCAGCTTGCCAAGGCCATCAAACAGTCGCGCTACCTGTCGCTGTTGCCTTACACCGATAACCAGTGATCTGCTGATCCATCAGGAGCACCATAATGGAACTGATACTGCTTGAGAAAGTACAAAAGCTGGGCGATCTGGGTGACAAGGTCAACGTCAAACCCGGATATGGTCGTAACTACCTCGTCCCAACGGGTAAGGCCGTGCCTGCCACCAAGAAAAACCTTGCCGATTTTGAAGCCCGTCGCGATGAGCTTGAAAAACTGGCGATGAAGAAACTCTCTACAGCTGAAGAGCGCGTTAACGCTCTTGAAGGCTTCGAGATAGTTTTCACCGCAAACGCCAGTGAAGAAGGCAAACTCTACGGTTCGATCGGTCCGCGTGAAATCGCTGACGAGGTCACCGAACAGGGCATCGAGTTGTCCAAGGCCGAGGTCATCATGGGCGAGGGTCCGATCCGCTATACTGGTGAGCATGTGGTTTTGCTGCATCTGCACGCAGATGTTGAAACCGAGATCAAGGTCACCATCAACGCGGAATAATTATAGGGAATGCCAGCCCCCCAACTCGCTACCGTCGACAATCTGAAGGTTCCACCTCATTCAATAGAAGGTGAACAGGCGGTACTTGGGGGGCTTTTATTATCAGCCCGCGCGTTTGACCAGGTCGCGGACGTCATTACCGAAACCGATTTTTATCGCGAAGACCACCGGCTCATCTTCCGGGCCATTCACGAACTCAGCAACAAGGGGAAACCCTGTGACGCGGTCACCGTTACCGAGTGGTTTGAATCCCACGGCAAGGTAGACCAGGTGGACGGCGGTGATTACGTCAGCCAGCTGGTCTCCAATACGCCGAGCGCTGCCAACGTCAAAGCCTATGCCGAGATCGTTCGCGAAAAGTCTATCCTGCGCCAGTTGATCGATGTAGGTGCCGAGATTACCTCCGGCGCTTTTTCTTCCGACGGCCGCGATAGCCGTGAACTGCTTGAAGACGCCGAACGCAAGGTGTTTTCCATAGCCGACCAGGGCATGCGCAGCAGCTCGGGTTTCGTGACGGTGCAGGACACCATCAAGGAAGCGATCGAGAAGATCCAGGAGTTGCACGAGTTTGAAGGTGAGATTACCGGCACACCGACCGGCTTCAAGGATTTCGATAAGCTGACCGCGGGCCTGCAGGATTCTGACTTGATTATCGTCGCAGGGCGCCCGGCCATGGGCAAAACAACACTTGCCATGAACATCGCGGAAAGTGCGGCTATTAAGCACAACGTTCCGGTGGCTATTTTCAGTATGGAAATGTCCGCGCTGCAGCTGGTGATGAGGCTGTTCTCCTCACTGGGCCAGATTGATCAGACACGCCTGCGTACCGGTAACCTGGATGAGCTGGACTGGCCCAAGCTGACTTCGGCCATGAACCTGCTGCACAAAAGTCACCTGTTTATTGATGAGACCCCGTCGCTTTCGCCGTCGGAACTTCGCGCCCGCGCGCGCCGCCTGAAACGCGAACACAACATCGGCATGATTGTCGTGGATTATCTGCAGTTGATGTCGGTTCCCGGCTCCAAGGAAAACCGGGCTACCGAGATCGCAGAGATTTCCCGCTCACTCAAAGCCATCGCCAAAGAATTGCACCTGCCCGTCATCGCACTTTCGCAGCTTAACCGGGCGCTGGAGCAGCGGCCCAACAAGCGGCCCGTGATGGCCGACCTGAGGGAATCAGGCGCCATCGAGCAGGATGCCGATTTGATCGTCTTTATTTACCGGGACGAGGTCTACAACGAGGACACGCCGGATAAGGGCAAGGCCGAAATCATCATCGGCAAACACCGCAACGGCCCGACCGACACGGTCGCGCTGACCTTCCAGGGTCAGTGGTTACGGTTCGTCAACTATGCGCCGGAATACGCTTACCCGGGTATGGATGACCAGCACTAGGATCCCTGTTCTTCTTCTGAATCAGTCAGTTCGTACTTGCGCAGGTAGCCGCGCAATTGGTGGTAGGTCATGCCAAGAAATTCGGCCGTCTTCTTCTGGTTAAAACGATTTCTGCGCAAGGCATCCTGGAGCAAGTCAATTTCCGTATTCTGAATGTGTTCTTTGAAATCGTAGGCCTCATCGGGCGATGTGGTTTCCCGGAGTGTGCCGTCGTCGGCCACCACTTTCTTGCCTCCCGGTCTCCAGGGCGACTCGAATGGGTCGAAATTGATTTCTGAAATCGGCTCATCGTTACCCAGCGATGTATAGACGGCGCGTTCGACCACGTTCTTGAGTTCCCGCACATTGCCCGGCCAGGAGTAATCCAGCAGCAGGTCGCGGGCAGGCTCGCTGAAGCCGGCGAACAGTTCCAGGCCCAGCTCTCCGGACATCTTCACGGCAAAGTGTTGCGCCAGGGGAAGAATGTCACCCTCGCGTTGTCGCAGCGGGGGCAGGGTGATCACATCAAACGCCAGCCGGTCCAGCAGGTCGGCGCGGAACTTGCCCTGTTCGGCCAGTGCGGGCAGGTCTTCATTGGTTGCGCCAATGATCCTGACGTCGGTGCGGATTGTGTCGTTACCGCCGACCCGTTCAAACTCGCCGTACTCAATAACCCGCAGAACTTTTTCCTGCACCCTCTCAGACGTGTTGGCCAGTTCATCCAGGAACAGGCTGCCTTCGTTGGCGAGTTCGAAACGCCCCAGTCTACGACGCGTGGCTCCGGTGAAGGAGCCCGCCTCATGACCAAACAGTTCGGTTTCCAGCAGCGATTCGGCCAGAGCCGCGCAGTTGAGCTTGACGAAAGGGCGGTCCCAGCGGGGTGACAGGTAGTGGATTCGCGCGGCGATCAGCTCTTTGCCTGTGCCGCGCTCACCGATCACCAATACCGGCCGGTTGAGTTGGGCAACCCGGGAAACCCGTTCCAGAATTTCCAGAAAAACGGGAGTTTCACCGATCAGTGGTTGTTCCTGCTGGGGGTCCATTAGGCTCCTGCACTCCTTTGACGTCCCGTTATTGTAAGAAAAACCACCCGATTGTGATATGGGCTGGAGGTAACGGGCTCAATCTGTTACAAGATGCGGTACACCCACCCGGTATGAAAGAGATTTTTCCGTTGGCCAAAAACAAGAACAGTTATCAATGTGAAAACTGCGGAGTGCAACTGAACAAGTGGGCCGGTCAGTGCCCGGAGTGCAAGGAGTGGAACAGCATCCTTGAGACCGTCGCAACATCCCGACCGGCTGGCCGTTTCAGCGGGTATTCCGGACAGCTCAGCAATGACGTAAAGGACCTTTCGGCGATAGGGCAGTCAACTGTCGACCGGATTGCCGTGGGCGTCGGTGAGCTTGACCGCGTACTGGGCGGCGGCATTGTTCCGGGGTCGGTCATCCTGTTGGGTGGAGATCCGGGTATCGGCAAGTCTACCTTGCTGATCCAGTTGGTTGCAGCCCTGTCAGAGCGCTTTCCCAGCCTGTACATCACGGGCGAGGAATCGCTGGAGCAGCTGGCAATGCGTGCCCGGCGCCTGGAGCTTTCTCTCGATGGCATTCGCTGCCTGACCGAAACTTCAATCGAGCAGATTCTGGGCCATGCGGCCGGTGAGAAACCTCGCCTGATGATCATTGACTCGATCCAGACCGTATTTACAGAGGCACTGGCCTCTGCGCCGGGTTCGGTCGCCCAGATCCGTGAATCTGCCGCAGCACTGGTCCGCTGGGCAAAGGAAAATCATTGTTGCGTCATCCTGGTCGGTCACGTCACCAAGCAGGGTGCCCTGGCGGGCCCGCGCGTGCTGGAGCACATGGTGGATGCGGTTCTTTATTTTGAAAGCGATGGAGACAGCCGTTACCGGGTGATCCGGGCGGTCAAGAATCGATTCGGGGCGGTCAATGAAATCGGTATGTTCGCGATGACCGGTAAGGGACTCAAAGAAGTGAAAAACCCTTCTGCGATTTTCCTGTCCGGGCACGATGCGCCTGTATCGGGCAGCATTATCACCGTTGTTCGCGAAGGGACCCGTCCCATCCTGCTTGAAGTGCAGGCACTGGTCGATGTCAGTCATCTGAATAACCCGCGGCGGGTTGCCCTGGGACTGGAGCACAACCGGCTGGCCATGATGCTGGCAGTGCTGCACCGCCATGGCGGTATTGCGCTGGCAGACCATGACGTGTTTATCAACGTGGTAGGAGGGATGCGCGTCAGCGAAACCGGGTCCGACCTGCCGATGCTGCTGGCCCTGTACTCCAGTTTTCGGGACAAGCCATTGCCACGCAAGATGATCTGTTTCGGCGAGGTCGGGCTTTCCGGGGAAATCCGGCCGGTCCCGGATGGTGAGCAGCGCCTGCGCGAGGCGGCCGGGCATGGTTTCACCACGGCCATGGTGCCGGCGGCAAACGCACCCAGAAAACCACTGGCCGGTCTTTCTATCGTAGCCGTCAGGAATATATCCGAGGCGCTGCAGCGACTCGCCGAATAGGGTCAGGCGCGCTTGAGCAGGAAAGGGCGTTCAATCCACCGGTACGAGCAATAGGCCGCGAGCCAGGTGAGTGGTATGGACAAAGCCAGCATGATGGGTAGCTTATAGCCCGCGTAGTTCGTGACAAACGACCACTTGCTGACCATGACAACGATCGGGAAATGCCACAGGTACAGACTGTATGAAATGATGCCGCAATGCATCATCACCGGGTTTCCAATCAAGCGGTTGGCAACGACAGATCCCTTCAATATACCTATCAATATGCTGGCAATAGATACCCCCATCAGCGTATTTTTCAGGAATAAGGTGATGTGTCCGCCCCAGTAAAAACCATACAGCCAGTGTATGGAGTACAGGCACAGTAAGACGCCCAGAACCCCAAGGACGAGAAAAAGAGTGGCCGGCAATCCCGGTGTGTTCCGGTTGAAATGACGAACGTACAGGTAAGCCAGGTACGTGCCGATGATGAATTGATCCAGTGAGCCCAGCGTGTTGCCCATCAAGGTCACCATTTTACCAATCCCCTCATCCTGGTAATGCTGAAAAACCCACCAGCGATAGATCCAGGCGCACGAGATCAATAAGAGCAGCACAATCCGCGTTGCCCGTGATTTGAGCAAGTAGGCAAGCGGTGGCAAAAGCAGGTAAAAAATGAACTCGGTGGGCAGTGTCCACCACACGCCGTTTAACGGTGAAACCCACCAGGGCGGCAGATTCAGGAACATAAACACATGACCGATCAACTCGGTGGTTGAAGGAAAAACATAGAAGCTGGTGGTCATCGCCACGACCAGCAGGATCAGAAGCTGTGCCCAGTAGGCTGGAAAAATCCGCTTGAAGCGTTTGCCCAGGTAGCGGCCGAGCGGTGGGTATTCCCGCTCACCACAAGCCCAGCGTGCAAAGGGCAGCGATAGCAGGAAAGCAGAGAGCACGAAAAAAAAGTCCACACCGGCCCAGCCCATGGAGAACAGGGGGGTAAGATCCAGCCAGGAATCACCCCATCCAAAGCCCATAAGCCGGGGTTCGGAATAGACCCATGCGTGATACAAAAATACCCAAAGCGCGGCGAAACCCCTTAAGCCCGTCAGGCTGCCGACATAGTCCTTGTGGTTTTGCGCATGATCGCGCATGCCATAGAGGCTAGTCACCGGGTTTGATCAGGATCTTGCTAAGGACGTTGCCCTTTATCTCCAGGATGGTCAGCACGTGATTGCCAATTTTAATGCTGGCATGGCCGGAAGGAATCTCGCCCAGTTCTTCCAGCAACAGGCCATTGAGGGTGCTGGCGTCTTCTTCGGGCAGGCCCCAGTCCATGTTGCGGTTCAATCCCCGCAGCGCGACGGCACCGTCGATCACGTAACTACCGTCATCCAGCTTGCGGATATCGCTGGATTTGGCCCGGCTTTCAGAAGTGTACTCGCCAACGATCTCCTCCAGGATATCGTCCAGCGTGACCAGGCCCTGGATATCGCCATACTCGTCTACCACCAGGCCCATGCGGCGCTCTCTGCGCTGGAACTCCAACAGTTGTTGGGTCAGCGCCGTGCCTTCCGGGATGAAGTAAGGCCGCCGCACAGCGCGTTTCAGTTCTTCAAAGGTCAGCCCGCCGTGCGTGAGTTTCGAGATCACCGTGCGGATATGCAACAGGCCTTCTACCTGGTCGATGTTCTCGCGGAAGACCGGCATCCTTGTGTAGTAAGTCTGCGTCAGCTGCAACAGGATCTCGTCCCAGGGGTCATCCAGGTCAATTCCCACGATATCCTGGCGCGGGATCATCACATCCTCTACCGTGGCCTGTTCCAGGTCCAGGATGTTGACCAGCATCCTCTGGTGGTCATCCGGGATGCGCTTACCGCCTTCCTTTACCAGGGTGCGGAGTTCCTCCCGGTTGAGGTGCTCCATCAGTTCTGCATTGGTCGTAACACCGAATGGCTTGAGTACAAAGTTGGCCAGGCCGTTTACCAGCCAGACAACCGGGTAAAGTATTTTCAGCAGTATGAACAGCACATAGGAGGCCGGAAAAGCGATCCGCTCGGGATGCAAAGCGGCAACTGTTTTCGGCGCTACTTCGGAAAAAATCAGGATGACTACGGTCAATACCAGTGAAGCAATCCAGACTCCATTAACGCCAAACAGGCGGATACCGATGATGGTGGCGATCGATGCCGCCATGATATTGACCAGGTTGTTACCCAGCAGGATCAGGCCGATCAGCCGGTCCGGTTTTTTCAACAGTTTTTGAGCCAGTTGGGCGCCGCGATGCCCTTCGTTGGCCAGGTGGCGCAGACGGTACTTGTTGATCGCCATCAGGCCGGTTTCCGAGCTTGAGAAAAACCCGGAAAGCAGGATCAGGACGAGCAGGGTGATATACAGGGTGCTGAGAGCGATTTCTTCCATCGATCAGGACTGCCAGCTCTTTCCAAGGATGATCTCAAGGACCAGCTTGGTGCCAAAATAGGACAGGATCAGAAGGACGATCCCCGCCAGCGTCAGGCGCACCGCCAGGCTACCGCGCCAGCCATAGCGCCAGCGACCCCACAACAGAACCCCGAACACCAGCCATGCCATGATTGAAAGAATGGTCTTGTGCATCAGGTGCTGGGCGAAAATGTCATTGATGAACATCATCCCCGACACCAGGGAGACGGTCAGCAGTGCGAAACCCGCGGCGATGGTTTTGAACAGCAGGTCCTCCAGCACATCCAGTGCTGGCAGAGAGCGGACCAGCGGGTTGAGGTGATGATGGCGCAGAAAGTGGTCAATGATGAACACAAAAAAGGCGTATACACCGGCAATGCTGAGCAATCCGAAGGCCAGCACCGAGCTGACCATGTGTACTGTAATACCCGTAGCTGTCTCATTCAGCGGCAGGTTGCTGTGTGGCAGAAACCACTCCAGCAGCAATACTGCGGAGGCAAGAGGCAGTGCGACCAGGCCGGCGGAGTAGAACTTTTTCTGTTTCAGCGTAGAGGTAATCAACAACACCATCACGACCAGGGCGCACAGAGACAACAGCGGCGCGATGCCGACATCAGGCACGTCCTGGCCAAACCAGTGGCTGTACTGGGCAGCGCAGTGGGCCAGCGTTCCGGCGATTGCGAAAGAAAGTGATGCCTTGCTCCACCCGGTCGAGTGATTACGGATGGACTGGTAAAGCAACAGGGCCGCGACGAGGTAACAGGCCCCGGCCAGGAACAGCGATAATTCGTGGTTCATTTCGTTCCGGTAATCGATCAAATCTGAGGCTATAATAACCGATAAACACGCCCAACCGGAGTGATTCATGTTTGAGAATTTAACCGAGCGCTTGTCGCGGACGGTACAGCAACTGCGCGGCAAAGGCCGCCTGACCGAAGACGGCATCAAGGCAACGCTTAGAGAAGTGCGCATTGCGTTGCTGGAAGCCGACGTGGCATTGCCCGTAGTCCAGGCATTTATTGGCGAGGTGCGTGAAAAAGCACTGGGCCAGGAAGTGATCAAAAGCCTGACGCCGGGCCAGGCCATGGTGAAACTGGTTCATGACGAACTGGTCCAGATCATGGGCGTGGAAAATGAGGCGCTGGATCTTAAGGCGCAGCCACCGGTAACCGTGCTGATGGCGGGCTTGCAGGGCTCGGGTAAGACAACAACCACCGCCAAGCTGGCTCGATTGCTGATCGAGCAGGATAAAAAACGCGTGATGGTGGTGAGCGCCGATGTGTATCGCCCGGCGGCCATCGAACAACTCAAGACCCTGGCCGGACAGGTCGGGGCCATTTTCCAGCCGTCCACCGTCAGCCAGAAGCCGGCTGATATTGCGCGTGATGCGCTGGCCGAAGCACGCCGCCAGATGTGTGACGTGTTGCTGGTAGATACCGCCGGACGCCTGCACGTCGATGCAGAGATGATGTCAGAAATTCGCGACGTGCATGAAGCGGTCAATCCACACGAGACCCTGTTTGTGGTCGATGCCATGACCGGTCAGGACGCCGCCAACACGGCTGCGGCGTTTAACGACGCCTTGCCGCTGACCGGTATCGTATTGACCAAGACCGATGGTGACGCCCGTGGTGGTGCCGCGCTTTCGGTGCGCCACATCACGGGGAAACCGGTCAAGTTCCTGGGCTCGGGTGAAAAAACCGACGCATTGCAGCCATTCCACCCGGAGCGTGTAGCTTCGCGCATCCTGGGCATGGGCGATGTACTGTCGCTGGTCGAGGAAGTCCATCGCAAGGTCGACCAGCAGGAAGCCGAGAAGCTGGTCAAGAAAATCCGCCGTGGACGCGGTTTTGATCTCCAGGATTTCAAGGGACAGCTGGAGCAGATGCAAAACATGGGCGGTCTTGGCGGGCTGGTCGATAAATTGCCCGGCATGAGCAACATCCCGGACAAGGTCAAGTCCCAGGTCGACAACCATCAGACCGGTCAGATGATCGCCATCATCAATTCGATGACCCCGCATGAGCGCCGTTTTCCGGATGTCATTCGCGGCTCGCGTAAAAAACGCATCGCGATGGGTTCCGGAACCCAGATCCAGGTGGTCAATCGCCTGTTGAAGCAGCATGCGCAAATGCAGAAGATGATGAAGAAGATGGGCAAGGGCGGGATGGCCGGCATGATGCGCAAAATGAGCAAAATGCAGGGCCAGATGCCTCCGGGCGGGAAGTTCCCCGGCGGCAAGATGCCATTCTGAGGCAGCAAAGTGAGCGGTACCTCACGCAGGAAATTTATCACGACCGGATTGCTTGGTGCGGGCGGCTTGTCGCTGGGCCTGGTGGCCTTCGCGCGCTACCGTGCAGCCGGCAGACCGCCTCCGATCAGCGAATCAATGGGTCCGCTGAACCTGGTAAACGATGAAACCACCGGTCTTCCGCTGCTGCGGCTTCCACCCGGTTTCCGCTACAAGTCGATGGCCTGGGCCGGCACACCGCTGCACGATGGAAACCCATCGCTCCCCGCTGCAGATGGTATGGGCGTAGTGCGCCAGGAAGGCAATCTCATCACGATGGTGCGCAACCACGAGTTACAGGGTGACAGCGGACCTTTCGGCGATCCGGAAAAAGCATACGATGCCACGCCCGGCGGCACATCGACGCTGGTTTTCGACAGCGACAAAGAGGCGTTGGTCGATTCCTGGATGAGCCTCGGCGGCACGCTTTATAACTGCGCCGGTGGCGTGACTCCCTGGGGCACCTGGCTGAGTTGCGAAGAGTCGGTATTCAACCCGGAGATGGCCCACCTGTCCCCGCCGAGCAAACAACGCTACTGGAACGTCTCGCGGGCCCGTCGCCCGCATGGCTACGTGTTCGAAGTTCCTGCCATAGGTATCGCTGAGCCGGAACCGATCCTCGCCATGGGGCAATTTTTTCACGAAGCGGTTGTGATCGACCCGGCGACGGGTATCGCCTACATGACCGAGGATACCGGGCCACAAGCGGGGTTTTACCGCTATATACCGGATGTTCCGGGCCAGTTAGGTAAGGGCGGGCGCCTGCAGATGATGAAGGTGGTCGACCGGCCGGTGATGAACGACTACCTGATGCTGGGCCAGGAGATGGACGTAGAGTGGGTCGATATTCCCGACCCGACTGCCGGCCTGACACCTGAGTATCCCAATGGCAACGGTGTGGTCAGCCAGGGGCTGGCCGCAGGTGGCTCGGCATTTGTTGCACTGGAAGGCTGTGCCATTTCTGACGGGCGTATCTATTTCACGTCCAAGCTGGGTGGCAGCGCCATGGCCGGCTACGTGCTGGAGTACCACCCGTCACGGGAAAAAATCTGGATGGTTTACCAGTCCGAAGGCCATGATGTTTTTTCCGGGCCGGATAACCTGGTGGTCAGCCCCAGGGGCAGCCTGGTCATCTGTGAAGACCGCCTGAGTGCAAACAAGAATGCACAGAGCGTGGCGGGGCTGTCTCGCGATGGCGAATTTTTTATTTTTTGCCAGGTTAATCCGCGTATTGGCGGGGATTACGCCGGTCATAAGCTGTCCGGCACGGTGTTAAAAAGCGAGTGGGCAGGAGCCACTTTCTCCCAGGATGGCAAGTGGTTATTCATTAATATCTATGACCCCGGTGTCACGTTGGCCATCACCGGCCCCTGGCAGGAAGGATATATCTGAGCTTATTCGCAGCATTATGGTTTTCTTTTAGTAAAAAGAAGGGTAAAATACGCGGTTTGCTACGGTTCAACTGGAATCAATAAACATGGTTAAAATCAGATTGTCACGGGGCGGCGCCAAGAAAAAGCCGTTCTATCATGTGGTAGCGGCAGACAGCCGTAAGTCACGCGACGGCCGCAACATTGAAAGACTCGGCTTCTTCAACCCGGTAGCACGTGGCCAGGAAGAGCGCTTGCGCCTTGACCTGGAACGTGTGGATTACTGGACGGGTGTTGGCGCTCAGCTTTCTGACCGCGTCAAGGCGTTGGTCTCCGAGGCTCGTAAGGCAGCTGCCTGAACCCACTGGAGACGGTGCCGTGGAAGATGAGTCCGGAGGTGAACGCGAAGTCGTTCAAATCGGCCATATTTCAGGCGTCCATGGCGTCAAGGGATGGGTCAAGATCTATTCGCTGACCGACCCAAGGGAAGCCATATTCGAATACCAGCCCTGGTTGCTGGGCGAATCGCAACAAGAGGTTCGCATCACGCAGGGCAGAAAGCAGGGCAAGCACCTGGTTGCGCTGTTTGACGGAATAGAAGATCGTGAACAGGCGGAAGGCCTGGTCAATCGACCGATCGCAATTTACCGCGATCAGTTTTCAGAACTGCCGGACGACGAGTTCTACTGGGCAGACCTGCTGGGTCTCGCTGTACAACTTGAGGATGGCAGGGCGCTGGGAACCATAGATAAGATGCTCGCCACCGGGGCTAACGATGTCATGGTGGTGAAAGGCGACAGGGAACGGTTGATCCCTTTCGTTTTCGGGCACTACGTAAAAGGTGTGAGCCTGGAAGAGGGTCTGGTGACCGTCGACTGGGACCCGGACTTCTGAGGAATGAGGATTCAGGTCATTACCCTGTTTCCGGAGGAGTTCACGCCACTGGTCAACCTGGGAGTGACCGGCAGAGGCATCCGGACGGGAAAAGTAGCATTAGAGTTACTCAACCCGCGGGATTTTGCCACCGACCGGCACCGCACCGTGGACGACCGGCCTTACGGCGGCGGACCCGGGATGGTGATGGCAGTGGAGCCACTGCGAAGCACGATCCGGGCGGCTAAAAGCAAGGCAGGGACGGCGATAGCCAGCCTGCTTAGCCCGCAGGGACGGCCGCTGGACCAGGCAGCCGTGCAGGAATTGGCAGGCAGGGATGAACTGATCCTTGTTTGCGGAAGGTACGAAGGCATTGATGAACGGCTGATTGAGCTGGAAATCGATGAAGAGTGGTCGATCGGGGATTACGTGTTGAGCGGTGGAGAACTGGCCGCGGCAGTAATCATTGACGCAGTCACCCGTTTGCTACCCGGTGTGTTGGGTGACGAGCAGTCGGCACAGCAAGACTCCTTTTCGGAGGGTTTGCTGGACTGCCAGCACTACACGCGACCGGAAGAAGTTGAGGGTTTGACGGTGCCGCCGGTGTTACTATCCGGTGACCACGGGGCCATAGAACGCTGGAGAAGAAAGCAGTCACTGGGGCGAACCTGGCTAAGAAGGCCGGAATTGCTGGAAGGACTGGAACTGGATAAGGAATCAGAAGCATTGCTGGCGGAGTTTCTCGCCGAGAACGACGGACCGGCAATCTGAAATTGATTGGATTAAGGATTGGGAAAATGACGAATATCATCGACGAAATCAATGCGGAACAGCTGAACAAGGACATCCCGGAGTTTTCACCGGGCGATACCATCGTGGTCAGCGTCAAAGTAATAGAAGGTACCCGTGAACGCCTGCAGGCGTTTGAAGGTGTCTGCATCGCCATCCGCAACCGCGGGCTCAACTCGGCATTCACCGTGCGTAAAATTTCACACGGCACCGGTGTAGAGCGAGTGTTTCAGACCCACAGCCCGATGATCGACTCGGTTGCGGTCAAGCGGCGCGGCGACGTAAGGCGCGCCAAGCTGTACTTCCTGCGCGAGCGCGAAGGCAGGTCTGCAAGGATTAAAGAAAAACTGGGCTGATCCTGAATCACCCGATGAAAGAACCCGCCACCCGGCGGGTTTTTTTATGCCTTGAATCCTGCCGCGCCACCCTCATTTAACGTGCATCGAAACAACCTGGTTACTAATGACATGAGCGAAACACCTACCATAGAGACCCACGCGTTCCAGGCGGAAACCCGCCAGGTTCTGCAACTGATGATTCACTCCCTGTATTCCAACAAGGAAATCTTCCTCAGGGAGCTGGTTTCCAATGCATCGGATGCGCTGGACCGCCTGCGCTTCGCTGCGATTGCCGACGACAGTGTGCAGCAAGGCGATGGCGATCTGCGGATTGAAATCGAGGCAGACGAGGAAGCCGGCACCTTGACCATTCGCGACAATGGCATCGGCATGAGCCGTGAAGACGTGATGGAAAACATCGGAACCATCGCCAAGTCCGGAACCAGGGCGTTCCTTGATCGGCTCAGCGGTGACGAAAAAGTTGATGCCAACCTGATCGGGCAATTCGGTGTCGGATTCTACTCCTCTTTCATCGTGGCTGACAAAGTCACCGTTAACACCCGTAAAGCGGGTGAGGCGGCTGATAGCGGCGTGCGCTGGGAGTCGGACGGCGGCGGCGAATACTCGCTGGAACCGGTAGAGATCGAAGGGCATGGCACCGAGGTTATCCTGCACCTCAAGGAAGCGGAAAAACAGTACCTGAACGACTGGTCTCTGAAATCATTGATCAGTCGCTACTCAGACCACATCGGTTTCCCTATCCGGATGAAACAAGAGTCCGAAGAAGAGGGTGGTGAGGCTGAGTGGAAAGACGTCAACAAGGCATCCGCCCTGTGGACCCTTCCGAAATCTGAGATCAGCAGGGATGAGTACACCTCGTTCTACAAGTACCTGAGCCACGATATCGATGATCCCATGTGCTGGGCGCACAACAAGGTCGAAGGCAACCAGAGCTACACGACCCTGCTATACGTTCCGGAAACGGCCCCGATGGACCTGATGCTGCAACGCGACGAGCGCACCGGCCTGCGCCTGTATGTGAACCGTGTATTCATCATGGACGCGGCCCAGCAGTTGTTACCGCAATACCTGCGCTTTGTGCGCGGTGTGGTGGATAGCGACGACCTGCCGCTGAACGTATCGCGCGAGTTGTTGCAGGAGAACGACCTGTCCGACAAGATCCGCTCCGCCGTCATCCGGCGTAGCCTGGATATGATCGGCAAGGTCGCCAAAGATGATACTGATCAGTACGATAAATTCTGGACGCAGTTTGGTGCAGTGATCAAGGAAGGCGTGGTTGAAGACTTCAGCAACCGCGACCGCATCACCCCGCTGCTGCGATTCGCCTCCACCAAGGGTGACGGCGACAAGCACGTGGTCGACCTGGCGGGTTACATCGAGCGCATGCCCGAAGGCCAGGAAGCGATTTACTACATCACCGCCGAAAACCACCAGGCCGCCAGCCACAGCCCGCACCTGGAAGTATTCCGCAAGAAAGGCATCGAAGTGTTGCTGATGTCAGACCGCGTGGACGAGTGGATGATGGCTTACTTCACCGAGTTCGACGGCAAGCCATTCAAATCCGTCGCCAAGGGCGATATCGACCTGGGCGCGATCAGTAAAGACAAGGTGGAGGATACGGACACAGAAGAATCCGCGGATGCCGATGCTCTCGACGCAGACCTGCTGAAAAAAGTCACCGAAAGCCTCGGCGACAGGGTCAGCGAAGTACGCAGCAGTCAGCGCCTGACCGATTCAGCCTCCTGCCTGGTCCTCGGCGACCAGGAAATGGCCCTGCACCTGCAGCGCCTGCTGGAACAAGCCGGCCAGGAAGT
>Ga0316189_10002535_pt1 | contig 17858 bp, 20 predicted proteins | sample LowCovwburrow_MG_FD_204930 | JGI IMG/M metagenome (GOLD analysis project Ga0316189, IMG submission 204930) | Coastal sediment microbial communities from Maine, United States - Lowes Cove worm burrow | ecosystem: Environmental > Aquatic > Marine > Coastal > Sediment | place: USA: Maine...
CGGAGCAGCAACCGGAGCGTAACCGTAAGGGGCATAGCCATAACCGTTGTTATAGCCGTTGTAGCCGTTATAACCGTTGTAGCCGTTACCATGGCCACGACCGCTACCACGACCGCTCATGTTCATGCCGAAGCTGAAATCGCCGTCAACATCACCAGAAGCGTCGCCATAACCGTTGTTGCTGCCGTTGTAGCCGTTATTGTAACCGTTGTTACCGAAACCCCAGGCAGAGGCTGCAGTAGAAGCAACAGCGATGCTAGCGGCAAAAATTAAAGTAGAAATCTTTTTCATGATAGTTCTCCAAATAGTAGTTTTATAAAGTCGGGTTAATAAATTTGTTTGTTCAGATTACGTAAATTATAATATAAGAAAATGCTTAAATAAGCAATAACTAATTAACTAAAGGTAATAAAAACAGGCTAGATCAATAGAAAATATAAATATTTCAATTATTACAGTTAGTTATAACTATCGGTAGCGGCGAGATAGTTGAGTTGAAGCCACGGTAGTTCGGGTTTTTTGGCGATAAACAAGGATGAAAAGTGCACTGTAACCTTAATATATGGGGCAAGATGTAAGGTGTATGGTAAAAAAATCACGGTATGAAGTGTTCAGGCAGCTAAGATAGCTGCATGACGACATTGATACCTGAAAAGCTGTTGCTGTCCATTATCGAACTCGGTGGCTATCCCAACTTCACGCCCCTGTATAAATCCCTTGGTTATGAAGTGGCGGTTGAAACACGCATGCGCAAGGCACTGGGTTTTCTGAAAAAACATCAACCGGATGTCATTGTCGCAGAGTTTAACTTTCAATCGGATTTTCGCGATCGCACCAGTAGCCTGGAATCCTTGCTTGCGGTTGTGCAGCGTATGCCAGCTACCCGGGTCATTGTTTTTTACGAAAAGGAATTCACCAGCCAGTTCGAAAAGTTACGTTCGCGGTTGCCGGTTTGTGATGCGCTGACATTTCCAGTAGCAGAATCCGCACTGCGCGCCAGGCTGCAGCAGTCGACCGCCGCTGCTTCAGGTTGATGTTTGCCGGGAATGTTCTACACTTCATGGTTAACAGGAAAATAATATGAAATATTTCATTACAACGCCGCTTTTGTCCTTGCTTCTGATGACTGCTGTAGCTGGTTACGCTGCGGATGTAAAAGTGCAGGTTTCAGAGCGGGAAGGCAATGCTCCGCTGGTTGGTGCTGCTGTCTGTCTCGGTACCTCGGCCAGGATCGACCAGTTCGGCGCCAGGCTGACAGACCATAACGGTTTTGCTGTGTTCACTGATGTGCCACGCACAACCATACTGGTCACTGCATCCGGCACTGGATACAAGGCTGAACAGGAAATCATGGTAACTTCGACGAGTAACCGCGTACTGCTTATGTCCTTGCCGGCAGGCGGTGGCGGTGTGCAGTGTCCCCTGGGCAAAGGGTCTTCCGGTAAGGCATTCAGCGGCCTGAGTGTCAGTCGCTTTGCACTGAATAATGGTGCGGCTTCTGCAACATCTGGCCAGGTGACACTGGATAATGTTGTTCAGGGTCAGCCAACCCAGTACCGTGCCAGTGCGCGGGCTGATTTCAATGGTGCAAAATGGCAGGATTACAACAAGGCACCTGTTTTTGGCCTGGCTGCGGGCACAGGAAAGAAGACGGTTTATTTCCAGGTGCGTCGCCACGCAATAATTAATGGTGCAAAACTGGAAACGCTGTCACCCGTTATGCAGGATTCAATCTTTTTACAATAGTCCCGGAACACAGCGTCGGATATTGCGCCGCTATCAGCGGCTGGCTGTCATGATATCTCAGAATGGAATGACCGGAGACGTCCAGCGGCTATCCTCGCGGGGACGTGCCCGCGAAATCGCCTCGCCGGCATCGCACCACCCGTTACAGGCATTACGTCCGCGGCAGCCGCGGAACAGGTTCAGTATGCCCTTGCACTTTGCGTAAAATCTGAAAAACAGTATGACCGGGAAGCGTTTGGTCATGATGGCGGGATCCATGGTGCAAATAATCTTGTCATCGTACATGCCGCGGTCGGTCAGTCCGATCGCGCCTACTGCATACACGCTTACCCGTTCGCCACGCCGCAGACGCGGACCCAGAACCACAGCATCCAGCAGATCGCCTTCAAGGCCAATGTAGTTTTCCACGGAACCATAGTTATACGGACACGGTAGTGGCGAAATAAAATCCAGTTCGCCGGTAGATCCACGTTTCAGGAAGCTGCCACGTGGTATTTCTATAATGACCTCCAGTCGCGGGAGCTTTGTTGATGTGTCCGGGATGCTGTGGTGAGATTGCTTGTCCACGGGCATGCTTATGCGGTGGTTTGCTGCTTACTGATCATGGTTGCGCGGCCGTTTTTTACGGCCTTCGAAGCGGACAATCGCCTGTACAATGACATCATAGGGCAATGCTTCGAGACGCCCGAATCTGCTGATGGCCAGGTCGACCAGACCGATGGCATTTTCAACGCTATCAGCAGCAGATTTCTCCGGATGCAGCAGGCTTTGCAGTCCCAGTAGTCCGCCGGTTTGTACCTTGATTTCCCTGGCATGTGGCAATGGCCCGTCAGCGCTTGTCAGGTGCAGTGCAAAGCGTGCATTACTACGCATCTGGTTGAGCAGTTCCCCGCAGAGTGCGTTTGCTGTGGCAGACTTGCAGGCTATGCCTTCCCGGTCAGCCAGGTGGAAGCGGCAGGATTTTTCGCAGCTGCAACGACGCGAGTTTATGGTTTTCTCAAACACGCAACGCCGCTCGTTAACCGACTGATAGGTTTTCCTGTATTCCAGCTCATTCATTATTGGCGAGCACGCAGGTTATTTTTCCCATTCCTTGGCAATGGGTTCTTCCCTGAACTCTGACAGACGTTGCTCTGCCTGTGCTGTGTCATCAGCGAAGATAATTTTGTATGCCTGGTTGTCTGGCAGCCGCTCCTCGCTGCGCAGTCGTCTGACCTCGGTTTTTGCGAGCTTGAAGTTTTCAAAGTCAGTCACCAGCTTTACAGATTTGCTGCTGGTTGTTTCCAGGCTGGTAACAACGTAGATGTAGTAGGGCATGTCCGGATCCTGAATAATGGTTTTCGATAAAGAGAGTATATCAGCCGGCATAGTCGTGCCGACAGTCAGCTGTCTGTCAGTACTGCGGAGATCTGTGCATTGTGCATGATGATGCAGCCGGTACGCCGGGCAATGCCGTCTTCACTGTAATCAAATGTATAGGTACGTTTCAGTCCCGGGCCGCTGCCGCGACTGAAATATGGCCTGATCGTTTGCAGGGAAGCGGTGCCATCGAGAAATTGTACGCCCTGCTGTTTACAGGTTTCGCGCGCTGTCACGATAGCCAGATCACGGCATTGCTGACTGACTTGCCAGAACCACACCAGGACAACGATTAATATCAATAGCGCGAGCGGGGTCATATGGATTCCGGTGGGATATTATTTTGCTTGTATAGCAGAGAGTGGATAATAGGGAATATTTTCAGCCAGTGCGCGCAATCTGTCAGTCAGGGCGAAAAATTCGGGAATTAACGTAGTGATACAGTGGTTTTGCGCTGCACCAGCCTGCACGCATGCTAGAATATTGCATTCTGAATAACCGTCCTGATTTTAGGGCAGTGGAATAAAAATAATGTCAGCACTTACCCCGGAAGACCGCACCGAGCTTGGCCGCATGGTCGTTAACTTGCTCGATGACTGGGGTATTGGAGCCGCTCAGCAGATCAGCATGCTTGGACTGCCGCAAGACACACGAACCAGAATGCTGCGCCGTTACCACGAGGACACCCCGTTACCGGATGATCCTGCTGTAATGAAACACGTCGAACACCTGATGGGGATTGCCGAGGCCCTGCGCACCACCTTTCCGCGTAATGCCAGTATCGCTGTGTTGTGGTTAAAACAGCCTTGCAAGCGACTGCGCCGCCGCCGTCCCATGGACATCATGGTTGAAGACGGCCTCAGTGGCCTGATTACCGTCCGTACCCATCTCGATTGCTCTTTCGCCTGGCGGGAGTCTGAACGCAAAGATTGACGTTTCCGCGGCTTTTGTGTCAGAAAGCCGTCACATCACCTGATTTTTTCATCCTTTCCCCTGCCGATTTAATGCTGGGCGGGTAATTTCGCATGCGCGCGATCCACCGAATGGACACTGTCAGCATTGTTCCAAAGCAGTAATCCCGATGATGATGACGATGGCCTGGAACGCAAGGCCGTGAGTCTCGGTGCGCGTTACCAGGGTGAGCGGCTGGATTTCAGTAACCGGCTGGAATATCGCCGGGACCGTGGCGATGAAGATGAAACCCAGTGGCTGACGGCTAATAATCTGCGCTTCCTGGTTAACGAGATATGGACCGGGGTCGGCAAACTGAATTTCTCCTACAGCGATAACCACGATACCGGCAAGGATGACGGGCGCTTTGCCGAGTTTGATGCCGGGCTGGCCTATCGGCCGGTGTATCACGATCGTCTGAATATTTTGAGCAAGTACACCTATCTCTATGACCTTGACAGTGCCGGCCAGCAAGACGCGGGTACCGATGAGCGTTCTCACGTGGTCTCGCTTGAGTGAATATATGACCTCAACCAGCGCTGGGAACTGGGCAGCAAGCTGGCATGGAAGCGCGGTGAAGAACGCGAAGGTCGTGATGAGGGTCGCTGGTTCCGCACCGTGAAGCGACTGGCTGTGGTGCGCGGACGTTACCACCTGACCCGGCACTGGGACGGCTTGCTGGAATATCGCTGGCTGGATTTGGATGAGGCGGATGACAACCGCCAGGGTGCCTTGCTGGGGATTGACCGCCATATCAATGATCATCTGAAAATCGGGGTGGGCTACAATTTCACCGATTTCACCGATTTCACCGATTTCACCGATTTCACCGATTTCACCGATTTCACCGATTTCAGTGATGACCTGACCGACCTCGATTACCAGAACAATGGCTGGTTCCTGAACTTCGTCGGCAAGCTGTAATTGCTGGACTGTCCTGTCGCGGACAAGCTCCGCTCCTGCCGAAATTGACACACGCAGGAGCGGAGCTTGTCCGCGATCAGCCGGTGCAAAACCGGGCGGCCATTGTTTCCCCTGATATCTGAAATACCACTACCTCATGTATCACCTGAGGTAATCTCTCCTATTAATTTCAGTAACATATCTGCTATTGTTAATACGCTTGGCCATCTCAGGAGAAGACGCTTGCCCCCCCCAACAGACTGTTATCTGCGGCCCTGGCTGGTCGCTGTTGTAATGTTACTGCCCGGCGTTGGCCTGTCGATGCCAGCACTGGCTGCAGGGGGTGCAGCGGTGGTGGTGGAAGCAGCCGAGAGCCGCAATTTGACGCCGCTGATCCAGGTAGCCGGTACGGTCATCAGCCGCAATGATTCGCGGCTGGCAGCACAGGTGGACGGCCAGGTGATCTGGGTGGCAGAGGTGGGCACGTTGCTGGAGACCGGTGAGCAGGCAGCGCGGCTTGATGATGTACTGATTCGGGATGTGCTGGTCGAAGAGCAGGCACGGCTGGCGCGTGAGCAGGCCAATGTCAAATTCAACCAGGCAGAAGCGCAGCGGCTGGTGAAACTTGCAAAGGACAACAATGCCGCCATCAGTCGTCTTGAGCAGGCGCAACGCGACCTCGTAATTTCCCGCAGTGAACTGGCGGCGGCAAAATCCCGTATCGCGCAGAGCCGGGAAAAACAGCAACGTACCCTTGTCAAGGCTCCGTTTGCCGGTGTGGTTACCGAGCAGTTTATTCAAGCAGGGGAGTGGGCCGACCCTGGCACCCCCATCGTCAGACTGGTTGATACCAACTCGCTGGAAGCGCAGGCCTGGATACCGGTGACGGCGCTGCCTTATATACAAGCCGGTGCCCGTCTGGGTCTGACGATTGCCGGACAGCAGGTGACCGGTACCGTGCGTACCGTGGTGCCGGTGGGTGATGACCAGTCGCGCTTGTATGAGTTGCGCCTGTTGCTGGATGACGGCACATGGTCTGCCGGGCAAAGTGTGCGTATTGCCATTCCGGTTGCCGAGGCACGCCCGGTCATTGTGATCCCGCGGGATGCGCTGGTGTTACGCCGCGACGGCGCCACGGTGTTCCGTATTCTTGAAGACAATACCGCCGAACGCATTAGCGTTGAAACCGGTATGGCTGAAGGTGAATATATTGAAGTTATTGGTGAAATCAATCCGGGAGATACCGTTGTTACCCGCGGTGCCGAACGTTTGCGTGCCGGACAGGAAGTTACGGCGAAACAGAGAGTGGCCGGCGAGTGATCCTGATTCGTCAGGCACTGGATAATCATATAGCGGCGCTGGTCGCGGTGTTCCTGGTAATACTGTTTGGCCTTATCAGTCTGTCGCGCTTGCCTGTCCAGCTGACACCCGAAATCGAACGCCCCACCATTTCTGTGTCAACCAGCTGGCGTGCTGCGGCCCCGCAGGAAGTCGAGGCCGAGATCATCGAGCCGCAGGAGAAGGTATTACGCGGCCTGCAGGGCATGACCGAAATGGATTCAACGGCACAGCGCGGTCGTGCGAGCATAACGATTACCTTTGCAGTAGGTACTGACCTGCAACGCGCGCTGGTTGACGTGCTGAACCGTCTGAACCGGGTTCGCAGTTATCCTGATGATGCGGATGAGCCGATATTGAGTACCGTCGGCGAGCGCAGCCGGGCAATCGCCTGGTTCATTATCAAGCCGCTGCCGGGCAATGATCGCGATATTGTCACCTATCTGGATTTTGTCGAGGACGTGGTGCAGACCCGCTATGAACGTGTCACTGGCGTGTCCAGGTCCGAAGTGCGTGGCGGGCGGCCGCGCGAGGTGCGTATCACGTTTGATCCCTACAAGGCCGCGAGTCTGGGTGTTCAAATTCCGGTAGTTGCGCAACTGGCAGGTTCCAACAAGGATGTCTCGGCCGGTAGTGCTGATGTTGGCAAGCGGCGCTATGCCTTGCGTTTTACCGGCGCATTCGCAGTCGAGGAACTGGGTGAAATGGTGCTGGACTGGCGTGACGGGCGCCCGGTGCTGTTGCGTGATATTGCTGATGTTGATGTGCAGATGGCAGATCCCCAGAGTTTTGTAATAAACGCGGGTGGTGCCGCCATTGCGGTCAATGCGCATCGGGAAAGCGGTGTGAATGTCCTTGAGGTGATGGACGGCTTGCGGCTGGCAGCCGACGAACTCGCTGCCGGGCCGCTGGCGGAGGCGGGCCTGCAGATGGAGCAGGTCTACGATGAAACCGTCTACATCAACCGTTCACTGCAAATGCTGTTTGGCAACCTGCTGCTTGGTATCGTGCTGGCTGTGTCTGTGTTGTGGTGGTTCCTGCGGCGTTTTCGGGCCACCCTCCTGGTGGCCTTTGCCATTCCGGTGTCATTGCTGTTTGCGTTCAGTGTGCTGGATGTCAGTGGCAGTACCATTAATGTTATTTCACTGGCCGGTATGGCGTTCTCTGTTGGCATGGTGCTGGACGCCTCGATCGTTGTGCTGGAAAATATTGTGCGTTTGCGCGAAGCCGGTGGTGGCCGGATGGATGCAGCTTTTGAAGGAGCGCAACAGGTGCGCGGCGCGCTGGTTGCATCAACTGTCACCACGGTGGCCATCTTTCTGCCGGTGGTGTTCCTGCCGGACGAAGCCGGACAGCTTTTTTCTGATCTGGCAGTGACCATTTCCTCCGCGGTGATTGCTTCCATGCTGATGGCGCTGATTATCCTGCCGACACTGACCAATCAGTGGCTGTCGACTGTCAACACTAATGATCCGCATAGCCATTGGTGGGAGGGGATCACGCGACGCATCATGAGCTTGACAGGATCGCCTGGTCGACGGCTGCAGCTGATCATTGTATTGATCAGTGTACCGTTACTGTTGACGCTGTTGTTAAAGCCGCATGCCGATTATCTGCCGGATGGTAATCGCAACCTGGTTTATGCTTTTGTTGTCCCGCCACCCGGTGTCAACATCGAACATCTGAAAACAGAAATGGGTGATGTTGTGGCACAGCGACTGGCGCCGTATGTGAGTGGCGAGAAACAGCCGGCAATCAAGCATTATTTCTTCGTTGCCTATAATGGCGGCGTTTTTATGGGTGCCCGCGCAACCGACAGTACACGGGCCAAAGAACTGGTGGCTGTGATTAATAGCGCTATCCGCGGCTTTCCGGATACCATCGCCTTTGCCAAGCAGTCGTCGTTGTTTGGCGGTTCACGTGGCGGGCGTACCGTTGATATGGATATACAGGGACGTGATCTGGACCGCTTGCTGGAGGCTGCCGGTGCCGGATTTGCTGCCTTGCAAAGAGAATGGCCGGAGGCGAGCGTGACGCCATCTCCGGGGCTGGAACTGGCAGAGCCGGAGTTACGGCTGGTGCCGGATGAGCGGCGTATTGCCGAGGCTGGCTGGAACAGGGAGGTGCTGGCGCAGGTATCGCGCGCGATCGGCGATGGCCTGTATGTCGGCGATTACTTTGACGGAGAAGAGCGGCTCGATATTATCGTGCGTGCCGATAGCTGGGATACGCCCGAGGAAATGGCGGCGATTCCACTGGCGACACCGCAGGCCGGCGTACTGCCATATGGCGAACTGGTCAAGGTGGTACGCACTGCCGGCCCCGACAAGTTACGCCGGCTGGACCGGCGTCGCACGGTATCGTTGCGGGTTACCCCGCCCGAAGGTGTTTCACTGGAAGAGACCATCGTTTATCTGAAGGAAAATATTGAGCCGCTAGTCAGGGAATATCTGCCTGAAGGTGGCGGAATACGCTATGGCGGTGCGGCAGACAAGTTCGATGAGGCGCTCATTAATCTAAGCAGCAGTTTTGTGCTGGCGCTGATTATCCTGTATCTGCTGATGAGTGCCCTGTTCCATTCTTTCCGGGACAGTTTGCTGGTATTGCTGGTGTTGCCGCTGGCCACGGTCGGTGGTGTGATTGCGCTATGGTTTCTGAATATTACCGGCTTTCAGCCGCTCGATCTGCTTACCATGATCGGTTTTATTATTCTGCTCGGACTGGTGGTGAATAATGCCATTCTGCTGGTTTACCAGACACGCACTGCGGAACGGCAGGGTGTTGAGCGGCGCCTTGCCGTTCTGCAGGCAGTACGTCTGCGCCTGCGTCCTATCCTGATGACGACGCTGACCAGTGTGTTCGGTATGTTGCCGTTGTTATTGATGCCGGGTGCCGGCACCGAATTGTATCGCGGGCTTGCCGGCGTGATTGTTGGCGGTATGCTGGTGAGTACGGTATTTACCCTGTTATTGCTGCCGGCGATGTTGCGAAACGGTGAATCAGCGCCTGCTGCGGCGTGATAAGCTGTAGTTGACGATATCCCCGCACAGCGACTTGCAGGGGATGGCGTCAATGCAAGCAAATTCGCTGATGGCTGTGTCAATGAGTGCGGCAATGTCAGCGACAGTATTTGCCTCTGTGCCGGTAATGCGCTGCAGGCCGAGCAGTCCGCCAAACTGAATCTTTACCAGCGTACTGTGCGGCATCTGCGTCAGATCGTCTGCTACTCCAAATTCAGGCAATGCCACATCTTTCAGGCGCCGGAGCAAGTGGCTGCAGGCGACATGCATGTCGGCAGAATCACAAGCAAATTCTGTGCCGCCACGACGGATGATCTTGCTCGCGTGACGGCAGCCAAAATCTTCTTTTGCCTGGGTGGCGCCAAACGGACATATCAGGTCTTGCATGGAAACCATAATAGCTGAATCCGGAGTAGATTCAGCAAATTGAAATTTTTGGGTTAATCGGTAATGATGATGGCCTGTGCAATTCAAATAAGTGGACTATAGTTTGAAGAAACCTGCAATTCAGACGGCTATCCCGCTGCGTCGCTACAGTTACGGTGAGTTCACCCTGACTGTGCTGGGTGAAATTGAAAGCGGCGACGATATCCGCTATGCCTGGGTCATGGCTGTGATCCACGGGCAGAATCCCGAGCCGGGACTCTATCTCACTGCAGAGCGGGTGGCCGGATCAGGCCACGATATGCGCATTATCATGCCGGATGGGGAACAGGTAATCGGGCACTCGGAGCAATGGTCGGACCTTGATGTGTTTGTCGAGGAGGCGTTCAAGGTTGTTTCACGGCTGCTGAACCTGTCGGATGAGACGCCTTATCAACTGACGTAACGGGAGCAGCGCATGAAACACACAAGCAAGGGTCATCAGGCAGTGAAGTTTACGGTGCTGGTGCTGCTTGTTGCGGCCGTTCCTGCAACTGCATCTGCGTTTTGTTTTTCTTTCGGCAGCAAGTCGAATAACAATGCCCGTTACAGCTCCTACCCGCCACCCTATCCGGGGGTGATGGCGCCGGCCTACCCAGGTTATGGCTACGGCCAGGCTCTGCCGGCGTACAACTATGGCGGTATCTACTACCCGCAGCCGGTACCTTATGCCACGGTGCCGTCTGAATTTATCAGGAAATAGTGCGCGCTGTTATTTCACCAGATTGACCAGGCCGGGTATGGTTTGCGCTGCAAGCAGGCGCGATATTTCTTCAGGCTCAACCGCTTTGCTGAACAGAAAACCCTGCATAAGGTTGCAGCCCTGTTGATTGAAAAAATGCAGCTGCCTGACATTCTCCACGCCTTCGACAATCACTGACAGCTTCAGGCTTTGTGCCATTGCTATAATGGCCTGTGCAATCAGAACATCTTCGCTGCTGTCGGGTATCTCGCGTACAAAAGACTGGTCAATCTTGACGACATCGATTGGTAATCTCCGCAGGTAACTGAGTGAGGAGTAGCCGGTGCCGAAATCATCCATGGCAATGGAGATGCCGAGATTCTTGAGTTTTTCGAGAATGATGATTGCAGACTCGAGGTTTTCCATGGCAACGTTCTCGGTTATTTCGAGCTCGGTCATGCTGGCATCAAGATCTGCGAATTGCAGTGCTTTTTCGACGACTTCCTCAAACCCTGGCCGGGAAAGTTGCGCCGAGGACAGCTTGACGGCAACGGTAAGCGCGGAGTGGCCTGCCAGGTGCCATTGTTTTAATTGCGTAAAAGCTGTTTTCATTACCCATTCACCAATCGGTTCGATCAGGCCGCTGGCTTCTGCAGCCGGGATAAACTCCAGCGGGCTGATCATGCCCATGCCCGGATGTTTCCAGCGCAGCAATGCCTCCACACCGACGATCGTGTTTCTGGAGATATCGATTTTTGGCTGATACAGGAGTTTTAGCTCGTTCCTGCTGATTGCATGTCTCAGGCTGGATTCCAGTGCCAGCTGTTTTTTCGAGCCGGCATTCATTTCTGCGGTGAAATACACGGCCTTGTTGCGTCCGAGTTCCTTGGCGCGATACATGCTGATGTCTGCATGCTTGATCAGTGTTTCCGAATCGGTACCGTCATAGGGGTAAATACTGATGCCGATGCTGGTTGTTATGTGCAGCTGGTGACCATGGCATGAAATCGGATCTACCAGGCAGTCGATAACTTTTCTGGCAACACGACCGGCATCGGAAGAGCCGTTGATATTTGGTAACAACACCATGAACTCATCGCCACCGAGACGCGCGACGGTATCTTCTTCGCGTACACAGTTGCCGAGACGACGGGCGATGACGCGTAACAACTGGTCGCCCACGGCGTGTCCAAGTGAGTCGTTGATGATCTTGAAACGGTCAAGATCGAGGAACAGTATAGCAACCAAGCCTTGCTTGCGACGCGCATGGGCCAGTTCCGTAGTGATACGGTCGTTCAGCAGGATACGATTGGGCAGACCGGTCAATGCATCATGGTGAGCATGGTATTCCATGCGCCTGGCGACAGACTCTGCCTGTTCCTTCGATGTAGCGAGTTCTGAATTGGCGATCTCCAGTTCACGGGTGCGCTGCATGACGCGTTCTTCAAGCTGGCTGCGGTTTTCCCTGAGTTCATTATCGCGCGACTGGATCTCGTCCAGCATGGTGTTGAAGTCGGTGATCAGGTTGCCAAGCTCATCTCTGCCTTCTCCAGTAACACGCAGGGAATAATTCTTTTCATTTCTTATCTGGCGTGCAATGGCAGAAAGTCTTAGCAACGGGTCGGTGATGATGTGTTGCAGGCGGGTGCCGAGTATAAAGGTGACCAGTAGTGATGCCAGCAGTACAGCTACCACGATACCGAGAAACCATATCAGGCGGTCGTGAACAGCCTGCATGTTCGAGCGCAGGTAAACAACACCGATTTGCTCGCCTTCATAATTTATATGGATGAACAGCTCGACGTAGTCGCCCCAGAACAGGGTATTCTCCGGCTGGATGCCTATCTCCGGGAGCTGTATATTAACGCCGGATTTTCGATAGCTCGCGAAAACCGAATTGTTGATCTCGTAAATAGCGGCCGCCTGGATGTGTTTCTGTGACTGCAGAAATCCAAGTGTTTCCTGTGCTGCCACGCGATCGCCAAACAGTAATGCTGCGCTGCTGTTGGCAGCGATGATCTCTGCCATGGTTGCCAGGTTGTTGGTAACGGTCTGCCGGGTATTGATACGATCGCTGGTGATAAATGCCAGGCTGGCAAGTAATAGCGAAACCGAGCTGATGATGACGATCAGTCCTGTCAGCTTCCAGCGTATGGATATATGACTGAAACTTTTCATGTTCATCGCTACCGGCTCCCGGTAACGTCGACGGCCAGCGACAGCAGTTTTGAGCTGACGGTTAATCCGGCGCTGCTTGCTGCATCTGCATTGATAAGGAAGCGGACCTTGTTTTCAATCAGTTTGAACTGAATAATGCCGCCTTTTTTTGTGAAGCCGGCAATATTGCTGACTGTCAGTACCGGTTGTTTCTGCAGTGTCCAGAGAGTTTCGGTCAAATCCTGTTGTTCTCCGATAAACACCAGGTGGCAGTCCAGTACCTGTTCCGGCCGGCTGTGGCGTTTTACCACGATCGCCTTGTTGTGCACTGTTTTACCAGCAAGGGTATCCAGCTGTTCTTCAAACAACGTTTCCCCAAGCGTACACAGCGAGAATTCGCTGCGTTCCTGCATGGCGGATTCCGGCCAGACAACAAATCGTGAAAAGTTGTACAGGAAGGCGGTTTTTATGCGGTATTCGGTTTGCTGTGCCTCATCAGCCTTGCCTGTAACCGGCGCGCACAACAACATCAGCAATGCCGCCGTGGCGGCTATAAGCTCGCCTGAAAAGATGCTGTGTCCGAAAATGCGCATCGAAATCAGTCTAGAAAGCCCATGTTACCCGGCCGTAAATACTGCGTTCCACTTCGGTTGGCCGGGTGTTGATAAAGTCCGGCAGAAATTCGGGATGATGATTGTCGAGCAGATTCTGGCCGATAATGGAAAACTCCAGGCCGGCCCTTGCCTCCCAGCCAAGTCGCAGATCAAGCTCGACATAGCTGTCTATCCTGGTTTCGTTGATCTCAATGTCGCCGACGTAACGCAGCGCGGCATCGAATTGCAGCTTGTTGCCAAAGTCAAAAGCAGACCAGATAGCTGCCTTGCTGGAGGGGCTGGCATCTTCGGAGCTTTTTGACATGGTGTCGTTACTGTTACTGTCGAGACGCAGTTGCATGTCCAGCCAGGAGTAGCTGGCATTCAGGCGCCAGCCGGGACCCACCTGCCATTGCGAGACCAGCTCAAGTCCATAGGTTTCGCCGCTCATGTTGTTATCGAACGGCGAGCGAACACTTGCAGGAGGTCCCGCATCAACAGACGGATCCAGTGTGCGCAACTTGTCATAATCGTTGTAGAACACGGCTACATCGGTTGACCAGATGTTGTTGTGGTTGAGTCGGTAGCCAAGTTCATAGGCGGTCAATACTTCCGAGTCGTAACCGTCATCGCCTTCAGCATAGACAGGAATACCCGGGTCCGCGCTCGGTGGCGGTACCAGTCGCAGTATCACGTCATGTTCGCCACGTGCCGGTGTGCGCACGGCCCGGGAAACCGAACCCCAAAGGGTCTGCGAGGCGGTCATGCCCCAGGCAATTCGAATGCTCGGCTGATATTCAAAACCGCTGAAGTCATTATGTTCCAGCTTGGTGCCGAGCGTGAGATGAAGGTTGTCCTGCAGGCTGATCTCGTCCTGTATAAAAGTGCTGTAAAGATTGACGCTGCGTGATGATGGGTCCAGTTCGAAAGTCTGGTTGTTATCTGTGTTGTCGTGGGTGAAGCGGTAATCAAATCCCCATACCACGTCATGCTTGTCCATCCACTGGAAGCGGTGCTGGAAATCCATGTCGAAGGTGTTGCGGTCTTCATAAAGCACCTTGCCATCGAGTCCGACATGATCGTAGTAAATCTGCAAGGCGAAACCGGATGACTTGTCTATCATGCGTGACCAGCGAAACAGCAGGTTGCCTCCCTCGGTTTCCGTGTCATCAATCACCTGGTTGATGGTGCCTGGCGGTGGTCCGGCCGGGCCGCTGGCAATGCTGACTTGCTGGCCAGCCTTGCCGCGGTAGTAATCACCCTGCAGGGTGACTGAATCACGGTCTGTTTGCATCCAGTCGGAGCGGAAGCCGAGTTGCCCGCTGCGCCAGTCATCGTGGGCGCCTGCGGAACTATAGGCTTCATCGTAATCCGAGTACTTGGCGTAGACGCGGTAATCGATGCCGTTTTTCAGTTTTCCGCCATGACGTGCAACGCCGATGCCCCTGACTTCATCACCGGCGGTAACGGATACCATGTCACCCTGTGTATCGGTGGCTGACTTTGTAATGATGTTAATAACACCGTTGACGGCATTGGCGCCCCACAGCGTGCCGCCCGGTCCGCGAATCACTTCGATGCGTTCCACGTCCTGCAAGACCACGTCCTGGTTATCCCAGTAGACGCCGGCGAACAACGGTGTATACACGCTGCGACCATCTATGAGTACCAGCAGCTTGTTGGCAAAGCGGCTGTTGAATCCGCGTGAGGTGATAGCCCACTTGTTGGCATCTATCTTTGCGACATCAACACCGGGTACGCGCCGCAGCGCTTCGGGAATACTGGTTACACCCCAGCGACGCAAATCGTCATTGGTGATGACAAAAATGGCAGCGGCAGCAGCTGATTTTTTCTGGGGCTTCTTGGCGACCGAGGTAATCTCGATATCCATGAGTGCTTCCATGCTCATCTCGGTGAGATCATCCGGCAGCGTGTCATCCAGCGTGGCTGCCTGCACCGACAATGCTGTCAGCATCCCTGCCGCCAAAGCTGCGCAAATGCGGCGTAGACGGCGAGTCAATGTGGTCGGGTGAGCGGGCATGCCTGACCCAGACGGGCGAACGCTTTGTCGCATGTCTTTATTGGTCTTCATTTCAGCTGCTCTATGCCCCTCCGAAAAATTTCTAACCAACTGAAAAACATATAAATATTCATTCCAGTGCCGGGCCGGGGACGCACCAACCCGGTGCGGGCTACCTGCCTATTTGTCTATCGGCGTGCTAGCAGGCAACCTTAGCTATTGATTTATAGTAAAAAAATGGCGTGACAACGGCCCGGACAACGGCCGGTACCTGGTGTTGAGGGTAGGGAAACTCGAGGGGGGTTAGTGTTTGTCTTTGTCTTTCGAATCCGGAACGGTCAGCGGTACGACCACCGAGCTTTGCGGCTCATCGATGAAGCGCGGACGCTCATCCATGCTGCGGCCAGCCGCCTTGTTGAGTTCGACTTCGCGCGCGGTAATCAGCGACAGGCAGTGACGAATGTCCTTCACAGTGTCATCCGACAGGGGATGGCGATGGCCGGGCCGGGTATAGGTATCTTTGGCGATATCGGTCAGTACGCGCTTCATGACGCGCAGTATGCGTTCTTCCTTGCTGGTATCTTCGTCGCTCATAGTGATTTGTCGGCTGTTTAAGGATGTTGGGTACTATTGTGACACAGACAGCGCTGCAGATTCGCTACTCCCTTATGTAGATAGTCCTCCAGGGGCCGCCGCTTAAACGCTGTAGCCGCTTTAGCAGGGCATCGGTGGGGACGGCTTCTGATGGATATATCCCCCTGATTTCTATAAATGTATGTCCGATGCCGGCGGCCTTGCGGAAGGACAGGTCGGTGAGCTGGCCGTTAAAGCCGCAGCCGCTGCAGTTCCAGTCTGTCAGGGTCGGGTTTTGTTGGTATGTGCTGAAGGTGGCTCTCCAGCCGCTGAATGGCTGTCGGCATTGCGGGCAACGCGGCGCCGGGCACTGCTTGTCAGCGCGCAGGCAGAGCGATGTGCTGCTGTGGAGAAATACGTGGCAAAATTTGCCGGCTGCGCTGTCAGCAGGCAATGTCGCCGGATCGGATGGTGGTTCCAGCTCGATCATCGGTGAACAGCCAAGGAAGCTGATGTGTTGCAGGAACTGCTCTCCGGTCGGATAAAACACCCCGTTATCCAGTGCGGCCGGTTCCCCGATCAGTTGCATGGCCTGCAGTTCCGAGGCCAGCCGAGCACAGTCAAGTGGCGGGCACTGTGGCTCAGTCGGAAGCAGGATAAGTTTGTAGGCTGCCACTGGGAATACCGGTGTGAAAGACAGGATGATACTACGGCTGTTCCTGCCGGGTCATATCTTCCATACTACAGAGCATCTGTTTTCAATTGATGAGCGAGGTGCCAGTCATGTCATCAGATCAGCCGTTTTCCATCCATACCCTGGAGCTGGGGCCGATGGAGAATTTTGTTTACCTGGTGCACGATCATGCTACTGACCGTGCGGCCGTTGTTGATCCGGCCTGGGATGTGCCGGCGGTGCTGGCACTGGCTGAAAAGCAGGGCATGAAGATCACCGATATCCTGCTGACACACAGTCACAATGACCATATCAATGGAATCAGCGAAGTGCTGGACAAGTATGATGCTCAACTACACCTGATGAAAGCCGAAGCGCAGTTCTGGCAAGGCTGTATCGACATGCCCACGCAGCATCATGGTGGTGACACCATAGCGCTGGGCGAGACACCGATCAGGGCGTTGCATACGCCCGGGCATACGCCGGGTTCAGCGTGTTATCACGTTGGCAATGAGCTGCTCACCGGCGACACCCTGTTTGTGTTCGGCTGTGGTCGCTGTGATATGCGTGGCGGTGACCCGGAACAAATGTATGCCACCCTGAATAACATGGCCGAGCGCTTGCCGTCCGGCACGCTGATTCGTCCGGGGCATAACTACGCAGAGAAAACCACGGCGACCATGGAAGAGCAGCTGGAGGGGAATCCTTTTATGCATTTCGATAACTGTGCTGATTTCAGGCACTACCGCATGGAATATCATGACGGCCACCGGCATTCACCCTATGCGGCAGTCCGCAAGGGCGAGGAAATGAAATAAGAGCCAATATTTATCTTCCCTCCTGGAGGGAGGATGCAAATCCATGTTTTTTGAACAAGGTGGTTGCATTGCATATGCCGGTTCAATGCGAAACACCCTGAATAATTGACGAGAGACGCTATGAAAACGATAAACCGCAGCCTGTTCGTCACCCTGATTATGGTGACTGCTGTCTTGCTCAACGCCTGCGCCACCCTCAGTCCCTACAAGGAAGCACCACGTGTTTCACTGGTCAGTATTCAGCCACAGGAAATGGGTGTGCTGGAGCAACGTTTCGGACTGCAACTGCGGATACTGAACCTGAATGATACGGCGATACCGGTAGAGGGGTTAAGCTACACCGTTGAAATTAACAACCGTGAATTTGCCTATGGTGCCAGCCGCCAGGCGGTCGATATTCCGGCCTTCGGTGAAGCGCTGCTGGATGTCGAAGTCGTCAGCAGCCTGTTAAACGTGGTGCAACAGCTGCAGGCATTAAATACCGAAACCCGTAGCAGCCTGAGCTATCGACTGAGCGGAAAAATCAGCCTGGCAAACAGTCCGGCAAGCCTGCCGTTTGACTACAGCGGTGTCCTTGATTATCAGCCGGCTGCTGCGGCGCA
>Ga0316189_10002536_pt1 | contig 17848 bp, 11 predicted proteins | sample LowCovwburrow_MG_FD_204930 | JGI IMG/M metagenome (GOLD analysis project Ga0316189, IMG submission 204930) | Coastal sediment microbial communities from Maine, United States - Lowes Cove worm burrow | ecosystem: Environmental > Aquatic > Marine > Coastal > Sediment | place: USA: Maine...
GACCTCGTTGCCGACAATTATACGGACCACATTGCGTGAGCGGACCGAGATGTTCAGCATGTCGCGGATTTCGTTTTTGGTTTTCTCTTCGTTGGCGTCCACCCAGGCACCGACCGCGACATTGATACCATATTTCGCGGCCAGGCGTGGAATCTGGCCCAGGGTTTTTTCCACCGTATAGGTGCGGATGGCATTGGTTTTGCCAGCCAGTAATTTGAGATCGGATTCGATGTCTTCGATGCTGGGGTGCTTATTCCAGGTAGGTGCCTGGTTAGACTGGTAGGGTGAAAAGGCGAATCCCTGAATACGCTCAGGCCAGGCAGGTTCGCGTTCCGGCTGGTTGTACAGCGCCCAAGCCATAATTGTAAGTGCAGTAATCGCGATAGCGATAATGTAGCTGGATTTATGCATTACAAAAAAATCAAACAGACTGGTGAACCATATAGGATACCATGTGGCGGAAGCGGTTTTGCTATGCGCAAGGTGGTAATTCTTTAGTTTTTGGTAGCCACCAGAAGTAAGATCCTGGCGCGGCTGGGTGGGAGCGCCGTTTCGGGGCGATTCGCGGCTGGAAGCCGCTCCTGTCATATGACTTTCTGCAACAGAACTGAGTTATCACACCAGTCCGGTGATGCGGAGATCCTCAGTGCAGTAGTTTCAAGCCCACCGGCAGGGAGTCACCGAGCAGGCGCTTTTCGTCCGCTGCGGTCATATCGACCACATCGCGGACCAATAGTACCCAGGAGGAGGGGGCCTTGAACGCAGTGAGACGTTCGATAATCTGATTCCGCAGGCCGTTATCGAGATCGCGCTCGCGGTCGCCGGTCATCCGGGTGATCAGAGTGGCGGCGAAGGCGGCCGGCTCCGTCTGTTTCCAGTTCTGGGCCAGCAGCTGTTGCAGCCACAATTCCGCAGTCACCGCAGGCACCACCTGGTGGGCGCTGCCGTACACCGGTTCCCGGGCCCCCAGCCTGCCGATTGCCCACCAGGATTGCACATTCTCTTTGGGTTTTTTGAGCCGTTGCAGCAACCAGCCGCCGATCTCGATTTTGTGCTCTACCGGCAGCCGTTCCAGCGACGCCGCCAGTCTGACCATGTCGTCATAACCCTGTTTTTTAATCCCTGGCGGGCGTTTTGTTGCGCCGGGAGGCTGAAGGTAGAAGGCGATATCCTCGAACAGCCGCAATTGTGCCGCCTGATCCAATCCTCCGGCCACCCGTCGCCACATAATCCACCATTCCGCCCAGTTGCGGGCCTCCTTGCCGAACTGGAGGCCGGATTCGAACAGGCTCCAGAGTTGCTCTACCCGCCAGTCGTCCAGGGGATAACCGAAGCCCGGGCGGGCGGCGTAGCCGGCGAGATTGAGCCAGACCCGTTCGTGCTCGGCCGAGCGGCGTCGCTTACCGGCTCCGTCCCAAAGCACCCCGAACAGTTCACGGAGCAGAGCCCCATCCCATTTTTCGCGCGGACCAAGCATTCGCTCCAGCTCACTGCGCAGTCGCCTGATCTCACCGGCTCCAACGGCTTTTCGTTGGCGGCCGTACATCTGTTCTATTTTCTGCGCCGCTTCAGGGAAGCGGGGAGGAAGCTCCACCCGGCTGGTCTCCGGCCCTCGATCCTGGCCGCGTAGTTGAAATTCCAGGCGCCAGCGACGGTCTTTGTTCGCAATGGCCACGCACTGCACTTCCAGGGTGCCCACTTCGGTCAGGTTGGCCGCCAGCTGGACAGGAATTTCCGCACTGCCTCCAGCTGTCCTGGCGTCCAGCACGGTGGTGATGGGAGGCAGCGTAAGCATCGCCGCCGGATCCAGATCGACTAACTCGCCTGGTTTCCAGGGGGTATCGGCCGTGGAGGAAGCCAGATGGAAGCGCACCGGCTGGCCAACGAGCAGGGAGAAACTGCGATCGGCAAGGAGCAACTCCTGTCCCTCGCGGGTGCCCCGTGGCAGCAGACAGACCCCCCGGTGCCGCGCTGTTTCGTCATCCAGGACGAGAAAAAAACTGCGTGCCGAACCGCCGCCGATCTGGGGTGTCTTGCCCGCGCGCCCCAGCGCATAGGCCACTGCACCCCGCGCCACCGCCTGTTCCGGGTGCTGATTGAGAAGCTGGTGTACAGGTCGACCGCGCCAGTCACTGAGGGTTTCCAACAGTCGATCCAGCAACGCTTCACTGCGGAAGACGCCACCGTTGAACAGCACCGTATCGGGTACTGTGCTGGCCTCGACTGTGGCGTCGAGGGCCTCTGCCGCCACCCGCGCGTGCTGAGCCAGAAAGCTGGCCAGATGGCGGGTAATGGCGGGGTCTGCGACATAAGGCAACCCGAACTCCACGATGCCGCCGCGTAATCGTTGCGGGCGTTCCTCGAGGCTGATTCGGGGGAAGAAGCCCTCCCGCACCATCTCGTTCACTTCTGCCCTGGACAATTCGGCCGAGCGGGCACCGCCGATGAGTCTGGCGCCGGACCCCAACACGGTCACCTTGACGGACTTCGGGGCAGAGGGTGTGAGCAACAGCTCCTTGGCGGTGCGACACTGCTGACTCAGCTGGGCCAGCTGGGCGGCACTGAGGCGGCCACCACCCGCGGCGATGCGCCCCTCCACCAGATGGGCCAGGCCCAGGTCCATGTTATCCCCCCCCAGCATCAGGTGGTCGCCCACCCCGATTCGAGTCAGTTCAGGTCCTTCCTGCGTAGTCTCGACCTTGATCAGCGAGAGGTCGGTGGTGCCGCCGCCGACGTCGCAGATCAGCAGCAGGCGGGTCTGCTCCAGGTGCGCTGTCAGATTCTCACGATGACGGTGCAGCCAGTCGTAAAAGGCCGCCTGGGGTTCCTCCAGCAGCCGCAGTTCCGGGATGCCGGCCAGTTTTGCCGCCTGCAGGGTCAGGGCACGGGCACCTTCATCGAATGAGGCGGGGACCGTCAGCACCACTTCCTGCCGCTCCAGGGGCTGATCCGGATGACTCTGATTCCAGGCCGAGCGCAGGTGGGCCAGATAGCTGGCGCTGGCCTCAAGGGGTGAGATTTTGGTTACCTGCTCATCGGCGCCCCAGGGCAGGATCCTTGCAGTACGGTCCACCGAGCGATGGGAGAGCCAGCTTTTGGCACTGGCCACCAGGTGTCCGGGTACCTGGGTTCCCAGTTCCCGGGCCAGGCTGCCAACGATGGCGTCAGTCACCCTGGCGGGGTCCTCACGGGACCAGGGCAGGCGAAGATCGGCTTGATTAAGCTCCCCGGGGCTCGGGTGATAGCGCAGCGAGGGGAGTTGTGGCCGCTTTGCCACTTCACCCAGGGCCACCAGCTGCTCGATCTCGAAGATATGGATCGAGGAGTCCTGCTCGCGATCCGCATAGGCGATTACCGTGTTGCTGGTGCCCAGATCGATGCCGATCAGAAAACGGGACATGGGCGTGTCAGCTGCGGACCTCGAACTCGACCTTCCAGCGCTCGCCGCCGCCGCGGGGCAGGGCCTCAAGACGCAGGGTCCCGGTCTCGGTCACCGCCGCGCTGAGCCGCACCGGTACGACTTCGCCTACGGCACGTCCCTCTGCCGGTAGAGTGGCCTCTATCCCCTCGAGTTCCTGAACCTCCTCTTCGTCCCAGAACTCCAGCAGGGTTCCCACCTGGTCGTGTCGGCGTACGGAGGAGCCGAAGAAACGAAAGCGCACCGGCTCACCCACGATCAGCCCAAACTCCTGGGGCGGCAGTTCGGCCTCGCTGCCCTCTTCCATGCCGAAGGGGGCGATGCAGAGTGCATTCACCGGGGGATCCATTCCCGGCACCGCGGGCATGGCCGATTCTACGCCGACGTAATAGGCCTGCGCGGTACCGCCGCGGATACGAACCCCGCTTCCACCTCTGACATAGCCGTAGTAGGCCGCGCCTTTGGCGACCGCCAGATCCAGGTCGGCGCCTTCCAGCAGCCTCGCGGCCGGAGACTGCTCGGCGGCAAGCCAGTCGTTGAGTACCGACATCACCCGTTCAGCGAGGGGTTGGGCCTTGAATACACCACCGTTGAACAGCACCGCAGTGGGATGCAGGAAGCTGGCCCCCTCGGGCAGGTATCTGGCGAAACCCTCCAGGTCGCTGGTAGCCTCCGCCTGCCGGCCGAGGAAAGCAGCCAGATGACGGGTGACTGCCGCATCCTGGGCATAGGGCAGACCCAGTTGAGTAAGGCCGGCCCGGGCCCGGCTCGCCGGGCGGGCAGCGGCATCCACTACCGGGAAGAATCCATCCAGTGCGATAGCTCTGACCTCTTCGCCGGTCAGCTCGCTGCGCACCGTACCGCCTATCAGTTTACTGCTGCGACCTGGCACCACCACCGGCACACTGATCTGCTCAGGGTCGCTGAGCAGGGTCTCTTTGGCGGCTCGGCAGCCGTGGGTCAGGGCGCGGATCTGCCATGGGTCGAGTCGGGTGCCCTGGCCGGCAAGCTTCTGCGCCACTGTATGCGCCAGCGCCAGGTCCATGTTATCGCCCCCCAGCAGGATGTGTTCACCGACGGCCACGCGGTGCAGCTCCAGGGCACCCTCCTGCTCCACCACTGCAATCAGGGACAGGTCGGTGGTGCCGCCGCCGACATCGATCACCAGGATCACATCACCCACCCGGACCTGATCCCGCCAGGCTCCGTTAGTGGACTGAATCCAGCTGTAGAGGGCGGACTGGGGCTCCTCCAGCAGCGTTGCATGGGGATAGCCCGCGGCTTCAGCCGCCTCTGCCGTCAGTTCACGGGCCGCCGGATCGAAGGAAGCCGGTATGGTGATGGTGAGTTCCTGCTGCTCCAATGGGTCCTCAGGATGCAGCTGGTTCCACGCTCGGCGCAGGTGCTCCAGGTAGCGGACGGATGTGGTGAAGGGAGATATCCGTTCGATCTCCTGCGGTGCCTCTGTGGGAAGAATTGCAGCGCGGCGATCCACCCCCCCATGACAAAGCCAGCTTTTAGCACTGGAGACCAGGCGGATCGGCGTCTGCGCGCCCTTGTCCCGGGCCAGATGTCCTACTGCCCAGGCCTGTCCTTCGACCCAGGGTAGAATCAGATCGCCGGGGGCTAACTCATCCGGGTGTGGTAGATAGAGAAACGAAGGCAGCAGCGGTCGCTCCTCGACGCTGCCCGGGGCTGTCAGCTGCGGTATCGGGCAGATCTCCAGCTTAACCACCTCACCTTCGCTCGATGCCAGATCTACGCAGGAGAGGGCGCAGTGGGTGGTACCAAGATCCACGCCGACAGCATAGCGGGATTCACTCACAGCTCTATCTCCGCCGGGGTGATCACCCCCACGTCATGACCCTGTGCCAGTTTAGGCAGACGGACCTCAGTGGCCCGCCAACCGCGGTGGGCGAGGGTGCCGGTAAAGGGAGGCTCGCCCACAACGTTACCGGTGGGACGCATCGCTGCCGCATCGAAACCCGGTTCCAGGGAGACCCGCGCCCCCTCGGCTTCCTGGCGGATCGGAGCTAGGATGATATGTTCGTTTAGCACTTTGCGGCAGCCCTCATGCACCACGCGCACGGCCGCGCCGATCTCGTCGTCGGAATACCGGACCACGTCCTCCTGCAGGAAATCCACCAGCCTGCCCTCCTGCTGCAGCAATCCGAGCAGTTGGAGTGCGGAGTCGGGGCTGGTTTCGAGCAGGGCAGGGGGAGGGGCTTTTGGTTGAGGGGACTCTATTTTCGTTACTCGCCCACTCAGCAGATCCAGTGTCGAGCCAGCAAATTCAGGGTCGAAAAGGGTGCGGAAAAAGACCCGGAAGGCAAGCCCAAGGCGACTCAGGGCGGACGGAGGAGACTGCTCGGTCATGAATGTACCTCTTTATAAAAACGTCGGACCGAAAAGAGGGCCCTTCCTTCGGCGATGCGATTCGGGAGGGCCAGTGCTGGCGGGCATTCTACATCATGCCACTCGAATTTTTGATTGCTCTGCTGCGGAATTATCGTGAAAAGGAGCACACCCGGGTCGCAATTGATTCAATCCGGATTTTGGATGAAACAGATGGATTCCAGGGATTGCCGGGCAGGCAGCCTTTTCCAACCAGCAGCCGGGGTAATTTATATCCAGGGGGAAACTTTTAGCGCAGGAGGAACAGGATAGCGTATCCTTACGCTCGGCTAAAGTTGGCTGACTTTCAGCCGACCCGGGAGAAGGGCTGGCTCGCCGGCGATTTCTTCCTGTTCGACATTTATTATTTTACTGCGAGGTTTTAATGGTTAACGACACCAATGTATATTGGCACGAGCATCAGGTTTCCCGTCCGGCGAGAGAAACCTTGAATGGGCATAAAGGCTGTGTCATCTGGTTTACCGGGTTGAGCGGATCGGGCAAAAGCACGATCGCAAATACGCTCGACCACAAACTGAACCAATACGGAATTCATAGCGCGGTCCTGGACGGGGACAATGTGCGCCATGGGCTGAATGCCGGGTCGGGCATGCTTAAAGCGACTCATGGAGAGGAGTTCGCACAGCGTTTCGGTCTGGGGTTTTCCGCCATAGACCGGGAAGAGAATATTCGACGCATAGGCTCTGTGGCGCATCTGTTTTCCCAGGCTGGGATTATCGCCCTCACCGCCTTTATCAGCCCCTACCGAATCGACCGGGACCGGGTGCGCAGTACCCTCGAGGCCGGGGAGTTTATCGAGATATTCGTCGATACACCGATCGAGATCTGTGAAGCCAGGGATCCTAAAGGATTATACAAAAAGGCGCGTGCCGGGGAGATCAAGGGCTTTACCGGTATCGACGATCCGTACGAAGCACCGGTGTCACCCGAACTGGTTCTTCTGGCCGGGGAAAAGACCCCCGAGAATCTTGCCGACGAGGTGATGGCCTATCTCGAACTCAAGGGTATCTGTACTCTGGCCGGACGGACGGAAGCCCCTGGCGCGGGCTCGGTGGCGATTGGTTCGAATCCAGGCAACTGACCCGGATTTGTCCAGGCGGGTGTCCCCACCCCCGATGCCAGCAAACTAGCGCTACTGAAATGCGATAATCCTCCGCCTCCTGCATAGGTTCTTGTTGCCGGAGGCGGTGAAATCCGCGGTGCGCTGACGTACACTCTTCCCCCATTGGGCTGTTTTTCTTGGCGGCCGTAGAGCCGATCGATAATGAGATCGGCCGGTCAGGAAAAACGGCCTTTTCCAATTTCTCGGGTAATAGCCGTGGATACCGGTACACGCTGACGGCAGGCAAGCGATAACCATTCTAACCAGAGCAGGAACCCACGGGAGGGTGGCAGGCAATGAATGAAACCCTGATCCAATGTCCGAACTGCGGAGCCGAGATTCCGGTATCGGAGGTGTTACGCAGCCAGATTCGTGGGGAGCTGGAAAAGACTTTGCGTCATGACCACGAAGCACGGCTGGAGCAGGCGGTCTCCGCTGCCGAGGTCCGTGCCCGGGAGCAGATAACCGTCGAGTTGAAAGACCTGCGTGAGCAGATCACGGAGAAGGAGCGCAAGGCCCAACAGTCACAGAGTCGTGAGCTGGAACTGCGCAAGCGGGCGCGGGAACTCGAGCAACAGCAGCAGACACTGGCGCAGGACGTTCGGCAGAAGGTAACGGAAGAACTGAGACAGGAATCCGAGGCGCGCATCCAAACCGAGATTCTTCAGGCTCGGGCCGGGATGCAGGAGCAGATGACCGGCGAGTTCAAGTTGCTGCAGGAGCAGCTGGAACAGCAGAAACAGAAGGTGCAACAGGCCCAGGCCGCAGAGCTTACCCTGCGCAAGGAAAAGGCCAGCCTGGAGCAGCGCGCACGGGAACTGGATCTGGAGGTGGCCCGCAAGCTCGATGAGGAGAAGGCGAAGCTCGAGATGTCGATCCGTCAGAGTCTGGACGAGGCCCAGTCCCTCAAGCTCAAAGAGAAGGAGAAACAGATTTCGGACTTGCGCCTGGCCCTGGAAGACGCCAAACGGCGCAGCGAGCTGGGATCCCAGGAACTGCAGGGAGAGACCCTTGAACTGGACATGCAGGCCGAACTGGAACGCCAGTTCCCCCATGATCGGGTTGAACCCGTAGCCAAAGGCATGCGCGGGGCCGACATCATCCAGGGTGTGCGCAATGGACGCGGCGAGGAGTGTGGCACCATCATCTGGGAGACCAAGAATACCAAGAACTGGCAGCCGGCCTGGCTGCAGAAGCTCAGGGACGATCAGCGTACCCTTGGCGCGGCAGTCTCCGTGTTGGTTTCCATCGCATTGCCGGATGGTATCAAGGGGTTCGGTCGCCTGGATGGTGTTTGGGTGAGCGACTTGAAAAGCTGCTATGCGCTGGCGACGGTGTTGCGGGAACAGATCATCCAGGTTGCTTTCGCCCATACTGCCGCCGAGGGCAAGAACGAGAAGATGGATATGCTCTACCGTTACCTGGCTGGAGACCCGTTTCGACAGAAGGTTCAGGGGATTGTAGAGGCTTTCACTGCCCTGCAGCAGCAGCTAAGCCGGGAACGTCGTGCCATGGAGAAGCAGTGGCGCGAGCGGGAGAAACAGATCGAGCGCGTTATTACCAATACCGTCGGTATGTATGGCGAAATGAGCGGCATCCTCGGTGGTACCTTGCCCCGCATTCCGGCGCTGGAACTGGACGATGAGGGTTTGCTGGACCAGCCCCGCGAACAGTCTGAGATCGAATGACAGATTGCTCAGCGAACGCGACTCATTACTTACGGGCAAACAGTTGGTCGTTTTTGTCCACAATTATTACATAGTATTTTAATGGGTTATTCCTCTTTTTTTCGACTAAGCTTTGTTTACTGCTGGAGATGACTAGCACTTTAACTAGGGACGCAAAATTAAAGGGAGTGTCATCAGGTTGGTTACATTTAAGAAATCCTGCTTGACGGCAACAAGTCTCTTTTTGCACTCCGTAGGCTAGGTCATCGACACCAGTAACAACAGAGCACGCCAATAGTAGTCCGACGCGCTTTTCGACTAAGGAGTTTTATGCATTTCTATTGGAGAACAACCATGAAACGGAGCATTTTCATCACCGCTGCGTTGGTTTCGTCGATCGTTTTTTCCGGGGCCGCTTTGGCCCGTACTACCCAGTCTGATTCCGAAGGCGACATGCTGTATGGCAATGGCCTGGTCGCTGCGAGCCCTTCCGATGCCTTTCATTACATGGGGCCGGTGCAGAATGGACGCGAAGGCGATCTGCTTTATAGCCGGAATCGACCCGAGCCCACCGTGGCGTATCAAGGTTATCAGCGTTTAGCGGATGACCGGGACTCCTCCACGGATCAGGTCTATGGTTCGCAACTGCTGGTGGGGCAGCAGGCCCAACAGGGGCTTGTTGGCAGCTGCACTGTCAATCAGGCCGTTTGTTAGTTAGCAACCGTTTACCCATAGGACTTGCTTGGTTGCCGTCTGACAAAAAGGTCGAATCCGGTATCGGATTCGATCGGTAAGAGTCAGGCGGCGAACCAGGCAGTGATTCCGAGTGCTTCATCGCAATAGGGATGCTCACCGAAGCGTTTGGTTGGAAAATCAGCAAACAGCTGCGTACGTCATCGATATTTCTCCTTATGGATCATGCTTAATGGTAAATGCGGCAACAGATGCCTCCGGGGGCCGGAATTCACCACCCCGTTAGTGCGAGTCATGGACGCCTTATTTTTCTGACCAAGTGATTTGAGGAGGTAGAGATGACAGCCCAGACAGCAACCGATACGCGCATTGCACGTAAGATTTCACGTGTGATTCGTGGTATGCCCACCACCGATGGGGCTGGGGTGGAACTGACCCGGGTGATCGCTCAGCCGGCTCTGCCAATGCTCGATCCTTTTCTGTTGCTGGATGCGTTTCGTTCAGATCAACCGGATGACTATATCGCCGGTTTTCCACCACACCCGCATCGCGGTTTCGAGACGGTCACTTACCTCCTGGCCGGGCGCATGCGTCACCGGGATAACGCCGGTCATGAAGGTGTTATCGAGGCGGGCGGTATTCAGTGGATGACGGCCGGCAAGGGGATCGTGCATTCCGAGATGCCGGAGCAGGAAGAAGGCATGCTCGAGGGTTTCCAGTTATGGGTGAATCTGCCGGCGGCCCATAAAATGGACCAGCCGGCCTACCAGGAGCATCCGGCGGCGGTAATTCCAAACGAACACCGCGACGCCGGGGGCGTAGTGCGGGTCATCGCGGGAGAGACAGCGCGCGGTACTCGAGGTCCCGTGTTGCAGCCTTTGACCGAACCCTTGTACCTGGACGTCGAGTTGCCCCCGGATGCACTGTTCAGCGAGAGTCTGCCCCCACACCACAATGGTTTCGCCTATGTCGTCACGGGCGAGCTTGAGGCAGAAGATACAGAAGGCAGGACAGCCAGACTTGAGCGCGACGATCTTGGGGTACTTTCACATGGTGACGAAGTGGTACTCCGCGCGGGCAGCAACGGGGCAAGATTTCTGCTGATTGCCGGCAGGCCATTGAATGAACCGGTCGCTCGTGGCGGTCCCTTTGTGATGAATACCAAGGCGGAAATCCGACAGGCGTATGAAGATTACGAATCCGAACGATTTTGAAATCATATATGGCCGGAGGGGTAGCTCCCCGGTTGAAGACTCATCGCCGCAGATTCAATTGCGCCTCCAGTAGAATGGGGCGCCCAATGCGTTCGCTGATCAGTTGCTTCAGTTCATCCACATGGCTCTCATCAAGACGTTTGGATGAACTGAGGACGACTCGAACCAATGGTGGCGTACCGGTTCTTACTTTGACGCCGCGCAAGCTGACCAGTTGACCGGAGAGCTCGATCTGACCGGTGGGTATCTCATGCAGGATTTCTCCCTCGTCGACCAGACCGACAAAGGCGACATAGAGTGGTCCGATGATGCCGGCCGTCAGCAGTAATGCGATGGCAAGCCCTTTTTTTGCGAGCTTGAACGGTGCAAACCCCATGACAAGAAAGGTTAGACTGGCCGCCAGCGAAATCCCGACCAGGTTGGTGATGAAGAGCAAAAACGCCCCCTTGGCCATCATCCAGTCACCCCAGCCGACCCCGATTCCAGCTACACTCAACGGCGGTACCAGGGCCACGGCGATCGCTACCCCTGCCAGGCTCTTGGCGATCTCTTCCTTGGCGTTGGCATAAGCGCCGGCCATGCCCGATATGATGGCGACGCTGAGATCGAGCAGTGTCGGTGAAAGGCGGGCCTGCATCTCGGTGGTGAGATTCTCCAGCGGCATTATCCAGGCGACGAAGACGGCACAGAAGAGACCCGATCCCACGCCGATCGACAGTGTTCTAAGCGAGTTGCGGATCAAGGAGGGGTCCGTGCGTGCGAGCCCCATGGCGAGGGAGATGATGGGTGACATCAACGGCGCCAGGATCATTGCGCCGATAATGACCGGCGCTGAGTTGGCATACAGGCCTGAGAGCGCCAGCAACACACTCAACACCATGAGTACCAGATAGGGAGAGGAGAGTACGGCCTCGGCGCGTAGTGAGACGAACAGATCGCGATACTCATCCTCGCTCGCGTGACTGAAAAAGGGAAGTGGCACCTCGGCCAGTTGCCGTGCAGTTTCGCCCACGGGCAGATGGTTCAATTTGATTTTTTCTTTATCATCCCTCGTTTGTTTCTGATCCTCCTTGAGCACCAGCGCGGGGCCTGGCAGAAGGTGCATCGGCTGGTCCAGGATACAGAACTCGATCTCCTTTGCACTTATCGGGATTCCGTCCAGTAGATAGTCGACGCCTCTGGGTGCTTCGAGCAGAACTCGATTGCTGAGAATGACTCCTACCGAGTTTGGCAACCCGGACAGGCTGATTTTTTTTGGAAGCATTAGCCGCAGCAGGAACCAGAGGTAGCTGAGAACGCTGCGCGGTGCCAGTGCTAGCAAGGATAGACGGCCGTCGGAGATACTGAGGGCTTCGGAAAAACTGCGCCCTATGAGGCTGCTCTGTGTGTGTTCCACAACCACCATGCCGAGTGCCGCCAGCTGGATCTTCTGCTCTTTGTCAGTGGTCAGTTTGTAGCTGCGAAGACGTAGATCTCTTACTGTCTTGACCGCGCCTAGAAAACTGTTCCAGCGCGTTGGCGGACGGTTGACGTCATAGGGCCTGAGGGCAAGGACCTCGCCGATTGCCACCGAGGAGAATACCACCTGGTCATTGCAGGTGAGGACATCCGCCTCAATTGCCTCGGCCTGCAGGTAGTGGCTGAAGACATGCTCCAAGTCACCTTTCACCCCCAGGGCCCTTGTTGCCTGTTTGGCATCTGGGTGAGTTAAGAGGCCGATTTCCCATTGCTTTTCGATGACCTCAGGCGCCAGGTCACGAATCTGCTCGTCGCCGAGATACAGCAGAACTCGAGCCCCGGCGGGTGGTGTGTTGCGTTGCTCCCACGACAGGCCAACGAGCTGCCGGTCCGGTGCCAGCTCGGCAAGCGCCTGGAGGTCTAGCGTATTGTCGTGGATCAGATAGAGTTCCGACACCACGCTGTTTTCCTGGTCGTTAGCACCCATTGTCTGAACTCCGTTTGAAAACTATATCGTTGTCGATTTCTGGGCAGCTTTAAAAATCCAAGACGCCCGTGCGGTGCCGGCATGAACCGTATCCAAGATTCCTATGGAAGGGATTCTACGAGTTTTCCATAAATCCGAAATCCCAACCCATCAAAGCCATCGCACTTTGCGGAAAAGGAGCAGCAAGCCGATCACGACTAATCCCATCACGCTCAGTAGCACATAGTAGGCGTTAGCGATTTTCAGTTCCGGCATGTCCTCGAAATTCATTCCGTAGATGCCAACCAGCAACGCCAGGGGAAGAAAGATGACCGTCACGATGGTCAGTACTTTCATGATCTGGTTGAGGCGATGGCTGGTGATGGAGATGTAGCCGTTCATCAGGTCGTTGGCCAGATCCTTATATAGACTCGTAAGGCTCGCAAGTCGCTCGGTGTGCTCGAACACATCCGTGAATTCGTGCCGTTGAGATTTTCCTATGAAGGGGTGGTCCTTGCGGCTCAATTGAGTAAACAGGCCCTGGTGATAGTTGAAGATCCGCTGCAGCCGCTTCAGATTTCGGCCGTAGCCGATCAAACTCTCCAGCAGGGCGTCGCGCGGATTCTCGAACATCTCGTCTTCCAGGCTATCCAGCTTGATATCCAGCCCCTCGATAATTCTGGTGTAGCGGTCGCTGACCTGACGGAGAATCCGATAAGCAACATGCGAAGGCCCGGCGGATAATTCGGCAGTTCCTTTCTCCGATTCAGTCCAGACCCTGTCAATGCTGAGGGATTCCGATTTGTGCCGTGTCACCAGAAAACGATCGCTTACAAAGAAACCGATCTGTATGGTATGGAAATCTATGTCCGTGGTGGTTGCGTCCAGTCCGTTGATCAGCAGGAAGAAATGCTCGTCGAACAATTCCAGCTTGGGGGGGTGGCGATCGCGCTGTGCGTCGGCAATTGCCAGGTGATGCAGACCGAACGTTTTTTCAAGCACATCCTTTTCGTGTTGCGATTCCTCATTGTAGAACTCTGCCCAGATCCATAGATTCGGATTGTCGTTCCACTCAGAAAAAAATCCCTCGTTGCCCCATCGGGTCTCGCCGGTTGTCCGGTCATGCAGCATGGTTTTGATCATCGGGTTTTCCTGTTCGCTCTAAATTAATCGGTTTGTTTACTAGTCATGCATTTACGTACGATGCTTTTTTTGTTCTGGCGAAAGTGAGAATCCGTTGTAGGTATGCCGGTTTGTCTGATGTAACGATGCACTAATGCCCCAGCCCGCTCTCTTAGAACTGTACATTTTATTTACGTAGTGGCAACTCTTTGATGTATATATCCTGCTGGGGGAAGGGTATGCCTATGCCCGCCTCCGCCAGGGCATCCCAGATAGCGAACAGCACCTTGGACTGAACCTCAAGCCGGCTGAAGCGCTGCACGTCCATGAAATACTGGACCCTGAAGTTCACTGAGGATGCGGCAAAATCGATCAGGAATACCTGGGGCTCCGGGGTAAGCGAAACCTCCGGCTGCATGGTCACCGCCTCAAGAATAACCCGTTGAGCCTCGTGGGGATCGTCCTGGTAACGGACACCAATGATGAGTACCGTGCGCACCTCGCTGTCGGTACGGGTCCAGTTGATGAAGGAACTGCTGATCAGTTCCGAATTCGGGATGATCACATCCTGGTTGTCCCAGGTAGTCACGGTGACCGAACGCATGCCGATCTCCGCGACTTTGCCCTCCTTGTCCCCTATGGTCACCCAGTCCCGGGTGCGAACCGGGCGTTCCGCCAGCAGGATGATCCCGCTGATGAAGTTGTTGGCGATGTTCTGCAGGCCGAAACCGATGCCGACACCCAAGGCGCCGGCGAAAACGGCCAGACTGGTCAGATTGATGCCCAGAAGGTTCAGGGCGATGAGCAGACCTATCACCACCACCGCGTACTGGGTGAACACAGAGAGACTGTTGCGGACGCCAAGATCCCTGATGTTGGCGTAGATCCAGCCGTAGGTGACTTCCCTGGACCAGCGGCCGATATAAAACACCAGCAAGAGCAGCAATACGGAACTCAGCAGGCTGATACTGTTGATGGAGGTCTCGCCGACGGTGAACAGGGTGTGGCCGAGCCACGCCCTGAGATCGAGACCTGTCGCCGGGTCGTCGACGAAAAGCCGGTAAAGAATCCAGGCAGCGCCCAGAAACAGGCCGAGGCGGATCAGGTATTGCAGCGGCTCGATCAGGCTCTTGACCCAGAATGCGGCACGCTCAGATTTGCGCGTGACTTTGGCCTCCAGTGCTTTGGCCAGATCCTTCACCAGGCCGCGGGCGATCATCCAGCCAATGATCACCGCGAAGGTCAGCGCCAGATAGCCCCCCAGGGTCCATGCGAGATTGATGTAGCCGAAGATCCCCAGCAGCGCGGCGGTAAGGATCGCCAGCGGGATGGCCAGGCCGACCAGCCCCGCCAGGCGCACCCAATGGGTTTTGCCCTCGCGTTCACGGAGCATTCCATACCAGAGATTATGTATACGCAGCGCCAGATAGGCAGGGGGCAGCAGGAGCAGCATGAAACTGCGATCGAACAGTTCCCTCAGGGGTTGGGAGAGAAAGTCCAGATGACCCAGGGCCAAACCCAGCGTGAACAGGGAGAGGAGGATGGTAAAGAAAACCACCAGCCGGAACAGGCCGGGCTGCGGATCGGCCAGTCCGATGGGCGAGTTTAGAATCCATCTGCTCAGCCCGATGATCAGGCGCGTGGCAAGCCAAATCCCGAACAGTGACCCGATCACGGCGAGCCCGGGTGGCACTATGTCCAGCACCCAGCCGGTGATGAGCAGCAGACCTCCCAACAACAGACCGAATCGATTCCCGCGCAACAGGCTGATGCTGATCAGCAGAGCCCTGCGGGTAAAACTCTCCTCCGAGGTGTTCAACGCAGGGCGTTTCAGTCGACCCAGGGCAAGACAGCCCCCGGACCAGACCAGGAGCAGAAACAGTAGCAGAGACCAGCGGCCGAGATCCGCCTGCTGCATTGCGGTCATCAGGGAGATCACGATTTTCGCCGCAATCTGAATAACTTTGGTTGGCAGTCGGTGCAGTTCTATCAGCAGGGGTTCCCACTGATCGAGGGTGAGAGGCAGTCGATGGCGCTCCGTGAGGCCCCGCTTCTTACGTTCCAGATAGGCCGCGTCGATCTGTTGCGCCTGTTTCTCCAGGTCGAGACCAAGCCTGGACAGTGCTGCGGTCTGCTGCTCGAAGCGTTCGATCAAGCCATCGAAGATTGACATTATCTGCCGATACGCTTCGCCTTTCTCTTTCTCCAGGTCAAACCGCTTGAGAATGACTTCCCGCCGCTGCTCAAGCAGGCTGGTCTTACTGGTGATCAGTACCCTGATGGAATCCAGCTGACGCTTCAGCTGATTCAGTTTCGCGGCGGACGAACCCAACGCCCGCAGATCGGCTGCGTTATCCACTTCATCGGCGATCGTCTTCTGGGACTGGGCCTGCAACTGCGCGATCTTCAGCCCGACCCCGCTCAGAAACGCCGACTCTTCGGCTTCCGTCAACTGCGTTTCGGCCAAATCCTTGGTTGACTGACTCGCCGCCGGCTGGTTCCGCAACTGCTCGACCTGCGCACGGTATTGAGTCGCCTTCTCCTGCCATGCTCCACGCTCCGCGGTGACCTGCTTTTCCAGCTCTTCAAGGGTCACTCTCCTGGTCTGTTCCTCTTGCCTGCTGTAGGCGTCCTTCAATACAGTCAGCCACTGTTCCGCCAGCAGGGTCCGCTCCTTCACCAGCTGCCTGCGGCGTTCGAGCTGATCGATATTACGTTGTTCCAGCGCGTGTAGGGCCTGCTTCTCCGTCAGGGTTGCCCTGGTTTGGGCGACAAGTGACTTGTCAACGGACTTCTTCGGGGTCGCGGCAAGGGTCTGCAGCCGATCTTCCAGTTGTTTAATCTCGCTGGCAAGTTCCGCCCGGGCTTGTTGCGCGGATGAGATCGCGATCGCGGTGGATTCCTGCGCGACCTTGCGCGTGTCCACTTCCAGTGCGGCCTGATCCAGTTCTGCCTGATCGACGAGGATGGAGCCGACTGCAGCAGTTCGTTCGCTGAGCTGCGCGCGCCAGGCCGCCAGTTCCGCTGCCTCGTTGGCAATCGCAGCAGCCTCATTCTTCAGGAAATTCTCGCGGTTGACGACGTTATCGCCGGGCTGCCCGTTGGTGGGTGTAACTTGAGCCTCGACTGAATTGACTGCCAGAACGGAGAACATTCCCAGGAGCAGGATGAAACCATATTTTCGTATCAACAGCGTTAACACTCTCAAATTGTCTCCAGACTAGAAAACGATGAGTTCGTGACAGACCGTGACAATAGACTGCTTTGTATCTACTCGAGCCCCCTCAGAGCAGAAAAATAGTGGCCAAGCCAAGAAAACTCATGAAGCCAACCACATCGGTAACCGTCGTTAACACAACCGACCCCGCTAGTGCGGGATCTATGCCTAAACGTTTCATAGCCAAAGGAATCACTATCAGCACCTCACCGGAGGTTTTTTCTGGCATCAGTTTCCAGAGGATGCTGCGACTGGCTTCGGGGAACGACTCCATCAGGTGAGCAATTTCAACCGCTTCCAACAGGGTAAGGATCCCGCTAAGTGCTTGGTCTTCGCCTTTTTCCAGGCGCTCCGATGCGGTATCGATCAGGTCACTGTGTTGTTCGATGGGAGAATTATTTTCAGGCGTGTTCATTCGTTGTCAGGCCTGTTCTGTTAGAATACGGAGCGTGCATAGTTAAAACTGTCAATTGTGGCGCCTACCAACCTGATTTTTGGTGTTGGACAGATAATTCTAAATGACTATAAACAATACTCAGGTAACAGAATCCAGGTGGTGACGGATAGTCCCTATAACAGGTTTTCATGCCAAATCTACGTTGCAGTCCGCCCTGGGTTTCCGAATTAGTGGCGTTTGTGGCGACTGATCACTTCAACCTGAGTTATGTTTAGAGTCACTTAATTCTATTTTGTGTCTACTGATATAGCACTATCTTGTAAGCAGAGGGTGAAATAAGTGCGGTCACCGTCTTAAGCAGGTAGAGAGAACGGATCCCGAAGTAAAGCGATCCGTGAATTACCCCACGCCGCGGCGCTCTAGTTTTCAGATAACGCTGCGTTATCTGCGCTCAGAAAGAGCTCGGAATAGTTGTTCACCGGTGAGACCAAGGAGCTTTCTGGCGGACAACCAACCGGAAGCACAGAGATGGAGTCAGCATGCCGATAGATAGTCAGTTGCAGCATCAGGCCATACTGGGGTGGCGGGAGTGGCTGGCGTTGCCTGACCTCGGTATCAAGCAGATCAAGGTCAAGGTCGATACAGGTGCTCGCACCTCTGCTCTTCACGCTTTTTTTGT
>Ga0316189_10002537_pt1 | contig 17847 bp, 19 predicted proteins | sample LowCovwburrow_MG_FD_204930 | JGI IMG/M metagenome (GOLD analysis project Ga0316189, IMG submission 204930) | Coastal sediment microbial communities from Maine, United States - Lowes Cove worm burrow | ecosystem: Environmental > Aquatic > Marine > Coastal > Sediment | place: USA: Maine...
AAGAGACCTTTTGTTCAATCATCAAACGCACGGTCGCCAGAAATTCGCGGTAACGTTTGCGGGCGGGATTAAGGTCGTCGCCCAGCAAAGCTTCTAATTCACGAATGCGCGATTCGCGAAAACCCGATTGCAAAATCTGCGCTGCGCCTTCGCGTACGCGGGGGCTAAGCGTTTGTTTTTCAATCAGCTCGAACAGTTCTTCGTAAGATTCACGGCGCACGTCATCCATGGATGCGGCGCGTTGCGCCAACGGCATAATGGCGGCACGTCCAACCAATTCATCTTTGGAAAAGATTGCGGCGACGGCTTGCGCGTCTTTCGGGATACGGACTTTTGTGGAATGAAAATCATCTGAAATGATGAAGCGACCATTGCCTTGAAACGTCAAATATCGGCCTAATTTTGAATTGCTGACAAAGTGATCGGCAAGACTTAGCCCGGTTAAGGCCCCAACGGATTTAACGGTTTTTGTGTTTTCAGGGGGACGAGAGCCTTCAGACAGTAAACTCATGGGTTTCTCCTTGTTTGCATTTCGCCCCAGAAATTAGAAGTTTTTTTTGGTGCCGCATATTAAGCGTCACACCGAGACTTTAACACCGTACTCTTAAGAAAGCCTTCAACAGCCTTTTCAATTTTGGCTTTCATCGGTGGAATCTTTAAAACGTCATCGATTCGCTTCGCCAAAAAGTCCCACGTATCTTGATGGTTTTCACTTGAATCGTCCAGCCAATACAGCACGGTGGTCGCATAAACAGCGCCCAACAACGTGCGTTTGGTGTAATAGTTGAAATCTGCTGAACGATCCCCGGCCAAATACCAGATATTATCGACTGTGGTGTGCGTAATCTTTGCCATCAACACGGTATGTGTGGGCAACATCAAAACGCCCAAGCCCCGACGTACGGCTTCTTTGTGCGCAGCCAAAAATTCCAAACGCGCACGCACGCCAAAGATCACACGATCGCGGACCCGCATTTCGTCAAGATCAGCACCTTGCATGGCTTTCATCATGGCGCGATCGGAAATTGTCGCAAAGTGAGCAATGGCATCAACAGCCCCACCGGGAAACAAACGTTTGGCCGTGTTGGCGTCATAACCGACACTCAAAGCGCCTTGTGTTAAGGCCTCATCGCCCCAACCATCAAAGGCGACATGGGGAGAGGCTGCCAAAACAATGGCGTCTTTTTTCTCTTCGCGGCTTGGTTTTGTGCTCATCAAAATCTCAATTATTCGTCTTCAGCTTGAAAGCTTCGCATGAGTTCATCGTTAAAGCCAAAGCTTTGCATATTTTCGATGCGTTGAGGATACAATATTCCATCTAAATGGTCACATTCATGTTGCACCACGCGGGCGTGAAAGCCGTGAGCCTCGCGCTCAAAGCGGTTTCCGGCCAAATCCGTCGCCGTATAGCGAATGTGCGTATAACGCGGGACTTCACCCATCATCGAAGGAATCGACAAACAGCCTTCGATCCCACTTTCCATTTCATCGGACAAAGGTTCAATTTCGGGGTTAATGAGAACGGTTAACGGCACACCGTCGCCTTCCCCGCCTTCGCGGGCGTCGCGGCCTTCGTCGACATAAAACACAACGATGCGTTTGGACACGTGAACTTGTGGGGCCGCCAAGCCTGTACCGCTGGCATCCGCCATGGTCTCAACCATATCGGACACCAACTGGGCAACTTCGGGGGCCGTTGGGTCTTCGACAGGTTCTGCCGGGACTTTAAGAACCGGATTTCCCATCCGAGCGATTTTTAACAGAGCCATAGTGAATAAGTTCCAATACTTCCCTTCTTAAAGGCATTGTGTTACAACTCGCCTTCGTTTCACCTCAATGTGGGGTGAAACACGCTTGAAAGCAAGACTTTCGGGCATAAACTCAAACTTGAAAGGATGTGATTAACGTGCAAGTTGTCGTCAGAGATAACAACGTTGATCAGGCGCTTAAAGTGTTGAAGAAGAAGATGCAGCGGGAAGGTATTTTCCGCGAGCTGAAACTTCGTAAACACTATGAAAAGCCCTCTGAGAAACGCGCACGCGAAAAGGCCGAGGCCGTTTCCCGTGCTCGTAAAATGGAGCGCAAACGCCTGGAACGCGAAGGTTTCTAGAAACCTTTAAGTTCACACAATCTGGAATTTCGGTTCCCAAAGACCCTGCACCCGAAACGGCGCAGGGTTTTTTAGTTATGAAACGTCATGATGGCCCCAAGGCCTGTGCAGATCAAAGCCATACCGATCATGTGATCGAGCAAGATAACATCGCTCCTTCAAGCGTGCTCATAGAGGAATTTATTTTGGTCTTCATTCGCACGTATACGGCCAGATGCGTTTGGTATCGGCTGGAACTAATGTCCCGTTCGGTTTCATATAGGGCACGGGGATGTCTTTTTGATCGTCTGGCAAGGCCAGCATAGACGGGGAATCATAGGGGCCTTCAAGTCGGTAAAACGCATTGGGGTCCATGAAGTAACTGTCGATCGCCGTAAAGACCCGCCCATCGTGGGACCATTCGGGTCTGTCGCTATAAAAAATGGCCAAGTGCAAAGCGTCTCGGCGTGTGCGCTTTCCCATTTTTCCGGTGTTGCTGGTTTTGCCAATTTCATCACCCATTTTGACTTTGGCCCCGATCGCCAATGGCGACATGACTTGTAAGTGGGTGCTTTGGGAATAGGTCCAAAATTTTAACCCGGTTTGTTGTGGCGTGTGGCGCAAGACAATTTCAATGCCTTTTTTATTGCCGTCGTTCATAAACTTAGCAACCACAACGCCATCGGCAATGGCGCGAATGGGAAAGCCCCTCGATTGTGGAATGTCGATGCCTTTGTGCAAGGCCGCTTTTCCACCGCGTTTATAAGTGTAATCAATCGCCCATTTCTCACTGTCAATTTGAGGGCAATCTGCCCCGTTGATGAAGTCGGGCTGAAGGTAGGTTTCGATGACGCCACGGGCTTTTTGCACCGCAACATTCTTAGAGGCGCCCCCGCCTTTGTATTTTCCAACCATCATACGGATGTCTTCAGAAATCTGATCAGACGGCACATACCCCTCAAGGGATGGGCATTTGGGGCACTCTTCCGCTTGGGCAGAGAACCCAAATAAGCTTAAAACAGCAATCACCAACATCCGTATAAAAAGCATCATTTTCTTCCTAAACCAAAGCCTTAACAGTACTCCACTTTGTTTTGAGAATAGCAAAAATGGGGGAGTGTTGCGATACCCTGCAGATGATGATAACGATGATAAAACAATTATTGAACAAGGATTTTCAGCAATGTCGACCGTGATGATTACCGGGGCGAACCGGGGTTTGGGGCTTGAATTTGCACGTCAATACGCAGACGAAGGCTGGCGCGTTATCGCAACGTGTCGCAAGCCTGATGAAGCAACGGAACTTTGTGCCCTGAACGGGGTCCAGGTCCATGCGCTCGACGTAACGGATTTTGAGGCCATTGCCGAGCTTGCCCAAGACCTAGACGGGACGAAAATTGATGTCTTGATCAACAACGCAGGTGTCTATGGCCCTTATGACTGTTCTTTGGACAACATCGACTATGACATTTGGCCGGACGTGCTCAAAACCAATGCAATGGCCCCTATGCGCGTGGCCCAATGTTTTGCCCCCCACGTCGCCGCCGGTGAAAAGAAATGCATTGCGACTTTGACCTCGAAAATGGGGTCAATGACCGACAATACATCGGGCGGCAGCTATATCTATCGTTCATCCAAAGCGGCGCTAAACGCGGTGATGAAAAGCCTGTCCCACGACTTAAAGCCTGATGGCATCACGGTGGTGATTTTACACCCCGGCTGGGTGCGCACCGATATGGGTGGCCCCAATGGCTTGATTGATCCACCCGAAAGCGTCAGCGGCCTGCGCCAAGTCATCGCACAGACTAAGCCGTCAGGCAGCGGTGGTTTTTTCAATTATGATGGGACAAAAATTGCGTGGTAGGCCGTCAATTTAAAAAAGACGATGCCACCCAACACATGATGGGCAGCATCCAGCCTTAAGCGTTTAGGCCATTTGAATTCGGGTCGCCTCACCAAAGCTCCCGATGATGAGAGATTTCGCATGGCGGATCATTTTCTGGCTTTCTTGGTTGCGAATGGTAAAGGTACACTTTTCGCCAGCTTTGCTATGGGTCACAAAATTTTGCAATCCGTAGGTAATTAAAAATTTGTATTCGTTCGTCATTAGATTTCCTTGATGTGCAGTCACCATGACAATCGCGCCCAGATCAAACTGGGGTCATCATTGGCTGTGCATGTGTTGTTCGAGAAGTCAGACCGTTTAGGCCTTTGGGACTCAGTCGTAAGACGACGGTGCGAAATGCACCATCACTCGAATGGGGTTAATTGATTTATTCTGTGTCGTTTTTCGGTGTCGTCTCGGATTCCTCGGTTTTGTTTTCCCGGGCATCCTTTTTGTCAGCAGCGCGTTTGGCTTTTTTTTCAGCCTTAAGTCGTTCGCGCTCTTGGCGTTCGAAATTATAATTGGGTTTTCTGGCCATCATCATCCCTTTGAACGTATTGGAAGTCTTGACCGCAGACCTTAGACTTTACTTTTCGTCGGCTTCTTTAGCCAACCGCAAAGCCCGCAACCGCTTAACTTGAGCAGCTTTTTCATCGCGGAGTCTTTCGAGATCTTCTTTGGCACGAGAGGCTTCATTTTGCGAAGCCGTTTGCTGTGCTCTTGTGTTCGATTTTTCGAACTTAAACATCTTAGGATCCAATCATTGTGAACGGACACGGCCGTTGGGGATCTTGCTGTTTAAAGATGAAAACAGATCGCACCGTCCCCAATATATTGGGGACGGTGCATAAGCTGTTTAGTCAACGAGCTTAAGATCTTCGGCGGAAGATTTGCCGTTTTGTCCAGCCTGAAGTTCATAAGAGACCTTCTGACCTTCGTTCAACGAACCAATTCCAGCGCGTTCAACTGCAGAGATGTGGACAAAAGCATCGCTTGAGCCATCTTCAGGTTCGATAAAGCCAAAACCTTTTGTTGCGTTGAACCATTTAACAGTACCAGTAGCCATAGTTAATATTCCTTCTAACAGGCGTTATAAATTCGCGCCCCACATGATGCAGTGGCGCGGTCGGTTAACGATCACAATGTCAGAGAATAACTAAGCTAAGCAGCGTACCGATTATCTAGGCAAGCTAAAACATATGTAAAACGTATGATGGGTATATAGGGGGAAACCGAACGGAAGTCAAGGACGACGTGAATACTTAAATACAACTGACTTAATAATAAGCCGTAATATACGTGCTTTTACAAACTGATGAAAATGAAAAAAAAGTATTATTAGCCATTTATGGATTGAATTTTTATCTAAATTATTTTGCTTATTATTATTATAAGCACGACCTTTTATTCACTCATCAATTTTTCATTTATAATTTTAACATCAATATTTTATATCAATTTACGCAGTATAAGCGTATAGCCGAACAGCGCACAACTGGTGCGACTTTTATATCGGACCCCAAAATTAAAAATTCACAATCCCCCGACGACACGGCGAATGCAGCACGGCCTTCTTCCCAAATTGCAGGTCGCTCGCTTCAACATTGGATCGTTGTTGAAAACGCATTTTCTGTCGCAGAATGCACCCAACTTACAAATTCCATAACCGAATTGGATGCGACAAATGGAAGTCTGGTGGCTGGGAGATTTGAACAAGACATACGTCAGTCCGTTTTATCTTGGCTTCCTGAAAACGATGATTACGCTTGGGTAGATGCCCGAATAACCAAGCTTGTTGCAGACGCCAATCGTCAGCTTTTCGGTTTCGCGTTGGATGGTTTTGATGAACAGTTTCAATTGGCGGCCTATGGTCCTCAACAACATTACGACTGGCACATCGACAGTGGACAGGGGCGCATTGCTTCGCGCAGAAAGCTCACGCTTTCCGTTCAACTTTCCAAGCCCGATGCCTATGTCGGTGGCGCATTAGAGCTGAATGCTGACGGCTGTCCATTTGGCGCCCTGCGTGATCAGGGAACAGCCGTGCTTTTCGCATCAAACACCCTGCACCGCGTAACCCCCGTTACCCGCGGCCTGCGCCATTCCCTCGTCGCCTGGGCCCATGGCCCCGCTTTTGTCTAGGCATTTTGATAAACGTAACGGCAGGTCAGCAAAACTCAAACAAAAACGGCGACTCCATTTGGGGGCCGCCGTTTTTGTTTGTTCAGTGTCGAGAAAACCTATCCAAGGGATTGGATAATTTCCTCGGTCATTTTCTTGGCATCACCGAACAGCATCATGGTGTTGTCGGCGAAGAACAATGAGTTGTCGACACCCGCGTAGCCAGAGCTCATACCGCGTTTGAGGAACAACACCGTTGCCGCTTTTTCCACGTCCAAGATTGGCATACCATAAATGGGGCTGGCCGGATCTGTTTTCGCAGCAGGATTGGTGACGTCGTTAGCCCCAATCACGAAGGCCACATCGGCTGAGGCGAACTCGTTGTTGATTTCTTCAAGTTCGAACACTTCGTCATAGGGCACATTGGCTTCGGCCAACAACACGTTCATATGACCGGGCATACGACCCGCAACAGGGTGAATGGCATAGGACACGTCCACGCCTTCGGCTTTCAGCAAGTCGCCCATTTCACGCAGAGCATGTTGAGCCTGGGCCACCGCCATACCGTAACCGGGTACGATGATGACTTTAGATGCATTGCTCATGATGAACGCCGCATCGTCGCCAGAACCGGACTTAACGGTGCCGCCTGTGGGGCTCACGGCTGCTGCTGCACCCGTGTCGGAACCAAATCCACCCAACAACACGTTCCAGATCGAACGGTTCATGCCTTTGCACATGATGTAACTTAGAATCGCACCGGACGAGCCAACCAAGGCCCCGGTCACGATCAACAACGGATTGCCCAGCGTAAAGCCGATGCCTGCCGCAGCCCAACCGGAATACGAGTTCAACATCGACACCACCACGGGCATATCTGCACCGCCAATGGGAATGATGATCAAGAAGCCGATCACAAAGGCCAATACGGCCAAGGCGATAAACACGGTGTAGCTTTCGGTTGTCGCAAACAAGAAGAACAACACGATAAGACCAATGCCCATCGCCGCGTTCAGTTTGTGTTGCATGGGGAACGTAATCGGTGCGCCGGACATGAGGCCTTGCAACTTGGCAAAGGCGATCAATGATCCAGAGAACGTCACCGCACCAATCGCAGTGCCCAAACCCATTTCGACCAAGCTTGCGGGGCTGATTTCACCCGGCATACCCAATCCATAAGCGGAAGGATTAAACAACGCCGCCGAAGCCACAAACACAGCCGCCAGCCCCACCAACGAGTGGAAAGCAGCAACCAATTGCGGCAAGGCCGTCATTTCGATTTTCATCGCCACCACGGCACCAATAGACCCACCGATCAACAGACCGACAATGATCATCGGATAGCTGACGACATTGGGATCAACCAGTGTGGTTACGATGGCAATCGCCATACCGATGATGCCCAGCATGTTGCCACGACGGGAACTTTCGGGATGGCTTAGACCGCGCAGCGCCAAGATAAAGCAGACGGAAGCGATCAGATAAGCAAATGCGCTCAGATTCTCAGACATGTCTCAGCGCCCCTATTTCGTTTTCTTTTTAAACATCTGCAACATGCGTTGGGTGACGATAAAGCCCCCAAAGATGTTCACCGATGCCAAGGTTACGGCTAAAAAGCCCAAGACCTTTGAAATGTCCATATCTGCCGGACCCGCTGCAATCAGCCCACCGACGATAATCACGGAAGAAATCGCGTTGGTCACACCCATCAAAGGGGAATGCAAGGCAGGCGTAACGCTCCACACCACAAAGTACCCAACGAAGCAGGCCAAGACGAACACGGTGAACAGGGCCATGAAGGAGAACCCTTCCCCACTGCCGTTTGTGGTCATCGCCAATTGGCCGACACCCGTTGCGATTTCAGTTGCTTGAGCCGCAAGGTTGGCAGCACTTTCTGCCAGCTTTTGCGATTGTTCTTGAATGGTCGCTGCGTCCATGACTAGCTCCCCTCGCCTGTCAACATGGGATGAACGACTTTACCGTCCTTGCACACACAGGTGCCGGATACGGTTTCGTCTTCCCAGTCGAAGTTTAAGGTTTTGGCTTCCTGGTCCACATGTGGGCTTAGGAAGTTAAACAGATTTTTTGCAAACAGTTGGCTTGCGTCTTTGGGCAAGCGAGACGGCACGTTGTCGTGACCGACGATTTTCACACCGTTTTTCGATGTCACGACCTTGCCAAGCTTAGCGCCTTCGACGTTGCCGCCAGCTTCGACCGCCATATCGATAATCACCGAGCCCGTAGCCATGCTCGCAACCATTTCCTTGGTCACAAGCGTCGGAGCCTTGCGGCCCGGGATCAAAGCGGTTGTGATAACGATGTCTTGCTTTTTAATGTGTTCAGACACCACTTGTTTTTGTTTGTCGAAATATTCAGGCGGCATTTGCTTTGCGTAACCGCCATCGGTTTCGGCATCTTTTTCCATCTCTTCATCGACGGTCAAGAATTTACCGCCCAAACTTTCGACTTGTTCGCGGGTTGCCGGGCGAACGTCGGTGGCGGTCACAACCGCGCCCAAACGTTTGGCCGTGGCAATCGCTTGCAAGCCCGCAACGCCGACCCCCATGATAAAGGCCTTGGCCGGAGCAATGGTGCCCGCCGCCGTCATCATCATCGGCATGGCACTGCCGTATTCATTACACGCATCCAAAACAGACTTGTAACCCGCCAAATTTGATTGCGAAGACAAGATGTCCATAGACTGGGCGCGAGAGATGCGCGGCATCAGTTCCATGGCGAAGGCGGTGATGTTGGCTTTCGCCATCGCCTCAACGTCTTTCTTTTCGGTCAAAGCCGACAAATGAGCACACAAAACAGCGCCCTTTTTCATCGACTTAATCTCATCAGCTGAGGGGCGTTGAACTTTCAACACCACGTCAGCCGTTTTCAGCGTGGTAGCCGTATCCTTAGAAATAGAGGCACCAGCAGCCTTAAAAACTTCATCGGTAATAGCAGCTTCAAGGCCTGCGCCTTTTTCCACCACCACGTCAAAGCCAAAGCCCGTCAGCTTCTTCACAATTTCGGGAGAAGCGGCAATGCGCCTTTCGCCGGGTCGGCTTTCCTTGGGAATAGCGATTTTCATCAAATAACCGTTCTTATCCGTTGCGTTTCGTTAATCTAACTTATATCAAGCTTTATGCGCGTTTGTGCAGCGTTTCTCAAGACATATTGGACGACATTTTAAACTTTTCAGGCCTCGTTAAGGCTTGCCCCCCTATGATTGGCGCATCATGACCCAAAGATACACCCCTTTTTATCGCAAAATTGGCCTTATGGCCTTTGCAATTGCCCTGCCCTTAAACGCCCAAGCCGAAGACCTTCATCTTCGCTATGAAGCCAATTGGGGCGGCATCCACGTGGCTGATTTCACCCTATCCTTAATTAAGGAAGGGGACAGCTTTGAAAATCGCTTTCACTTGGAGTCTCGTGGTCTGACGCGGTATTTCACCAATTTGTCTGCCATCGCCACCAGCCGTGGGCGTATTGTTAAACCACCCAAACCGATGGATGGATTGAACGGTATCCGCAATGGGGCCGCTGATATGGCCCTCGCCGAAACCTATATAGCCGAAACCTATCGCACCGAATACACCAACAAAAAGCATTTTCGGTGGGTCGACATTGCCTTTGGCGCACCGGGCATCGCAGCCAAGGCCGTCACAGGAACACGACCAACACCGGGGCGTGAAGACCGTTGGAACCCTAAAGAAAAAGGCCCCGAAGTTTTGGAAAAGGTCGATCCAGAGTTCCGCACAGGCGTAAATGACCCCATCACGCTGATTCCACAAATCATAGCCATCGTTCGTGCACACTTGATCGGCGGTCCTGAATCGGGGGTCGCCAAAGGCTTTGACGGTCGCCGGCGTTTTGACATGCACATCACCCATTTGGGCGCAAAACAACGCACAATTGCAGGCGTCTTACATGACACGTATCGTGTCCGCATCGTCCCCAACCCTGTCGCAGGCTTTAAAAACCGCCATAAAACCTTATGGAATAATTCAGCTTATGATTTTTATCTGTCGCGCGATGGTCGCTTTGCCCCGTTGCAAATCGTACCCGTCAACCACGGACCCGTGCTGACAATGGTGGCCGCGTGTGAACAAGACTGTGAAATTAAGGCTGAAGAAGACTGATTAGCCAAAGACCTGTTGACCAAAAGCCTTTTGCTTTGAGGGCTGGTCTGCCGTTGCCGCCTTATACGTTTTGAAAGTATCATAAATTTCGTTCAAGCGATCCGCCGTCCCGTCCCCAAACATAAAGTCAAGTTTGAGAGACTGTTCATCGTCCCACAAAGACTTAAACAAGTCCGAGAACAGGGCCGTGAACAAAAGCTGGAAGTGCTGGTCTTCGAACAAGAAGCCCGACCCCCGTTCCGTCACGTTGTTGAGGATCGACATGAAATTGCGTTTGGCCCAATCGAAATCTTCGAATTTCAACAAAATACGGATCAAGATATTATACGCAAAGCGTTTGTGACGATCATTTTCACCGATCAACTGCCAAATCTCGCCATCATCATCGGTGTTAAAGTTGCTCAACAGTTCTTGGGCTTCGACATTCAGTTCTTCGTACAGAACCTCACCCAAAAGCTTCAGCAAATAATTATCGAACCCCTTAACCACATCGCGGGGAAACACCGGATGGTCAGGGTCTGCAAAGAGATGTGAAAAGCGTCCCGCAATCAGACGCAACAAGAACATGGAACGATTACCAGCTTCTTCTGGGGTTTCGCCTCCAGCAGAACCGGGAGAAGAAGCGCCGGGCAGCAAGGTCGAAACATCGACTTCAGAGCGAACCCGTTCGGCAACTTCACTCCCATAATTGAGCATATTGGTGCGAATGACGACTTCGATTTCTTTCACCAATTCCTTGATATCTTCATCAAGTTTAGCGGTCTTTTTATCGCGCGTAAGCAGGCCGTTCGTCAGCATCAAATCAAGCACAGAGCGGATAATTGTCTTTGTCGCAGACGTCGAACGATGAGCCACTTGAACGGGGCCGCCGTCTATCTTTTGGTTATTCTCATCGCTCATATGTGTTTAAACTTCATGATGTTCCCCAAGACTGTTCGCGATAGATCGCACAGCCAGAGGAATCGCCCCTGATAAATTCCTAGTCAACTGATATCACACAGCTCCTAAGAATTCCTTACCTATTCCACATCCTCTCAAGTGGGGCAACACAAGAGGTGCCCCCAAATAAGAATGCCTAAGCTGTCATGAGCAGACCTTTTCACATCAATGACACTTTAAGTAACGATAGGAAACTCCACCCAGAACGTGCTTCCTTTTCCGTCTTCACTTTCAAAGCCAACCTGCCCGCCCATCGATTCAGCCTGTACCTTAGCGATCGCCAACCCAACGCCGGTCCCGCTAATCGGTGAATTTTCCATACCAAGGCGATGGAAGGGTTGGAACACCTCTGGGTATTTATCCTCTGGGATGCCTTGCCCCGTATCTGTAACCGAGAGCCGCACTAAATTTTCTGTTTTATGCAAGGCCGTCGCTCTCACCTCGCCGCCTTCCTTATTGTAGAGAACAGCATTGGACAGGAAAATGAGGAGTATTTCCTGTCCGCGCACGGGGTCAATCCAGATTTTTGGCAGCTCGTCCTCAGGAAAATCACAAATGAGTTTGATGTGATGTTTATCGGCTTGCGCTCTCGCGATCTCGAGACTGTCTTTCACCAACTCGTTGACAACAACGGCATCGCAAGGGGCGTGGCTCGCCATTTCATCCGTGATTTCTGAAAACTTCAGAACGTTCTCGATCAGGTCTTGAAGCTTTTGACTTCCTTTGAGTATTTGATGGACGCATGTTTGCTGGTTTTCACTTAACTGGTCCTCAGGATTGGACTCCAGCATCTGACCAAATCCATGAACCGCATGTATGGGCGTCATCAGTTCATGGCTCATCGCGGACAGAAAGGCCGTTTTGGCATGATTTGCGGCCTCTGCTTTGATCTCGGCCTGTTTGCGTTCCGCCACTTCGTTCTTTAATTCTTTCGTGCGTTCCTCGACCCGGACTTCAAGCTCATCATGGGCGATGCGAAGCCCCTCCTCGGCTTTCGCTCGTAAGACCAAAAGAGATTGCACGCGGAAAGTCACAAAGATGCCAATCAGGATCAAAAGAGCGAAACCAATAAGGTTGAGGGCCTGTGCAATTCTTTCGCTCGTCTTAAAAGACGTCTCGCGTTGTTCAAGGAGATCACGTTCTTCGATCTGCATATCGCCGATAATAACCCGGATTTGGTCCATGACCGCCTTGCCACGGTCGGTTAAGACCAAATTAAGCAATGCCTCCCGTTTGCCTGCCCTTAACAAAGAGATGGTCTCATTCAACTCCATTATCTTTTCGTCAGTTGACGGACTCTCATCGTTAAGTTGCTTAATCGATCAATGGCGTTGGTGAATGGCTCAAGATACGTATCTTTCTCCGTCAGAAGGAACCCGCGCTGTCCGGTCTCTGCATCTTGTAACGTCGACAGAACATTTACGAGAGCCGTTTGAACCTCATGCGTATGAGACACCCACGCACGTTCTGTGTCTGATTTTTGGCTAATCCAAAAGGAAATCCCGGCGACCAACAGCAACACGGGGAAACTGGCAAAAAGACCCTTATACCCGGTCGCGTTGATCCTTTCGGGGTTCTCCTGTTGTGATGAGAGGGCATCACCCTTTCGATCTACCATCGTTTTTTTGGCCACATAAACAACAAAGCCCATGGAGATAATGGAGATCAGAGACAACCCTCGGTTAAAGAGAACTTTCCAAAGGATGCCACCTTCTGGTGAGACATAGAAACCGATAATCGTCAAGGCAATGCAGAGTGCGGTTATGATAATAATTTGATTTAGGGATCTAAACCACAACCCAAGAACAACGGCGAGAATGTATATAACGCCAGCAGCGACACCGAGCGGAAGCCAGAGATCAAAAGCGAAAAAAAGGATGCTCAGAACAAGGGCCGAGGCAAAAAAGCTGTTCCTGGCCAAAGCCAAGAACATTGAATTTCCGTCTCTTTCTTCGCGTCCTTCACTGACCATGATCAAATGATACTATTTTGCCAGAACCGAACAAAGTCTAAAAACCTACGGATTGAGCATTTCCAACGAATAACATGACATCCGCGACGACCCCTTTGGTTTTGGTCATTCACAAGCGACAGCAATTGCTTTGCGGATGCACGTAAAGGCAAAGATTCGAAAACCGTTTGTGTGAGCACACGATTACCCCATAGGTTATGGTATGCGGTGCCGTAAAGTCGAAGACCTTTTCGCGTTCTTTTGCGTAAGACACGAGGGGAAGAGCATCTATTTCCACCGCCGCGCAGACCGCCTTTATGTCCGCGTTCAGATGGCAAGCTGACACTTTATGGGTCAGTCGGCCTCTAGCTCATCGATAAACCCTGAAATCACTTTCAGGCCTTCGTTCCAGAAGTTTGCATCCGACGCATCAAGCCCAAAGGGGGCCAAAAGCTCTGTGTGACGTTTGGTCCCACCGGCTTGCAACATCTCTATATATTTGTCTTGGAAGCCTTCGGACCCACTGGCAAAGACGCCATAGAGCGAATTTACCAAGCAATCCCCGAACGCATAGGCATAGACATAAAACGGTGTGTGAACGAAGTGCGGGATATAAGCCCAATAGTTTTTGTAAGCGTCATCAAAGCGAATGGCTGGGCCTAGGCTTTCACCTTGCACATCCATCCAGATTTCGCCCAAACGATCAGCCGACAATTCCCCGTTTTTGCGTTCATCGTGAACGCGGCGTTCAAACTCATGAAAGGCCACTTGGCGAACCACGGTGTTGAGCATGTCTTCGACTTTGCCTGCGATCAAAATCTTGCGGCGTTTGGGATCGGTTTCGCCATCGACCATTTTGCGAAACGTCAGCATTTCGCCAAAGACCGATGCCGTTTCCGCCGTGGTCAGCGGTGTATCGGCCATGAGCGTCCCTTGATCAGCGGCTAAAACTTGGTGCACGCCATGACCCAATTCATGGGCTAACGTCATCACATCGCGGGCTTTGCCATGAAAGTTCATCAAAATGTAGGGATGCGCACTGGGCACGACGGGATGAGAAAAAGCTCCAGAATCTTTGCCTTCGCGCGGGCGAGCATCAATCCACTTTTCATCAAAAAAGCGTTTGGCAATTTTAGCCATCTCGGGCGTAAACGCACCGTACGCTTCAAGCACCAAGTCTCTAGCCTCGTCCCAGCTGTACAGTTTCGAAGCATCGTCTGGCAGCGGCGCATTACGGTCCCAATAATCCAGAACTTCTTTGCCAAACCACTTGGCTTTCAGTTTGTAATAGCGGTGAGAAAGATCGCCAAACGACGAACAGACACTTTCGACCAAAGCATCAACGACCTCATCTTCGACTTGATTGCCCAGATTTCGATCCGATACCGGGCGTTCAAAATGACGCCAGCGGTCTTCGATTTCCTTGTCTTTGGCCAGTGTATTGGTGATCAAGGCCAACAGACGAACATTGTCGCCAAGGGTTTTACCAAAGGCTTTGGATGCGGCCTTTCGCTTTGTGGCTGATTTATCAGACAGCAAATTCATGACCTCGGACTGGGTCATGGCTTCGCCCACGCCTTCGACATCGAAACGCATGTCGGAAAATGTTTCTTCGAACAGGCGCACCAAAGCAGCCCGCCCGGTAACAGACTTTTCCAACAGCAGTTTTTCAAGATCATCGGAAAGTTGGTGAGGACGATACTGGCGGACTTCGCTCAACCAAGGACGATAACGAGCCGCATCTTTAGAGGCTAATTTTTGTTCTAAAACGTCATCATCAAGACGGTTAATTTCCAAGGTGAAAAAAAGCGTTTCAGACGAAATATCTGTGACTTGTTCTTGCAAGGTTTGATAAAATCGGCCGACATCCCCGTCAGAGGTGTTGGTCGCAAACAGCAACTGACCATAGCTCATAACACGCTGTAAAATTTCACCGATGCCTTCAAATTCGGCAATTGCGGCACCAAAGGTGGTGCCATCTAAGCCGTCAAGCTTGCCCGCATATGTCACGGCAAAACCTTTGGCACGCCTCCCTGCGTCGTCTAAATCTGATTTTAGGTTTTGGGCTTGGGGACCGCTGTACAGGTGTGACAGATCCCAATCGGGCAAATTTTGTTCGTCAAACGCAGGCATATTCATTCCTCTCTCGTTAGATTAAAGATATAAGAGTGGATTGATGTACATTACAACACTCAAATTTAGACCCTAGGCGAAACATGCTGGCTCAAGACTGTCCCAACTTGGTTACCCTGTTCTTTGATCAGGTCGAAGCCCGTGGCGAACACCCCTTTTTGTGGTCCAAGCAACACGGTAAATTCCGCCCCCTGACGTGGCGTGAAACGGCGGCTCAAGTCGTTGAGTTAGCCCGTGGGCTTAAGGCCCTTGGCCTCAAAAACGGTGATCGCATTGTCTTGATTGCCGAAAACCGCCCCGAATGGCTTATCGCTGACTTGGCAATTATGGCCGCAGGCGGCATTACGGTTCCGACGTACATCACAAACACGGTCGAAGACCATCGTCACATTATCGACAATTCAGGTGCCGTGGGCATGATTGTTTCAACGCCCCGCTTGGCTGAAAACGCTTTGCAGGCCGCACATCTCAATGACGGTCTACGCTTTGCCATCAACATCGAACCGTTGGAATTACAACAAAGCATCAATGTCGATGTTATCACTTGGCAAGAGGCTCTTGACCTTGGCGATGCTTTGCATTGCAACCTGATTGAAGAAAGTCAGCACTATAAACGTACCGACACGGCCTGCATTATTTACACGTCCGGCACGGGCGGCGTGCCCAAGGGCGTGATGCTCAGTCACGGAGCGATCTTGCACAACTTGGTTGGGGCGACGAACGTCCTGTCCGCCTTAGGCCTAAAAGACGAAGTCTTCTTGTCCTTCCTGCCCCTATCGCACAGTTATGAACACACCGCGGGTCAGTTCTTCCCCATTTCAATCGGCGCACAAATTTATTATGCCGAAGGTGCGGACAAGCTTTTGTCTAACATGGCCGAATGTAAACCCACCATCATGATGGCGGTTCCGCGTCTTTATGAAATGATGCATGCCCGAATTTTGCGCGGCGTTGAAAAAGAAGGCGGCAAAAAGGAAGCGCTGTTTCACAAGACCGTTGAATTGGGGGCTCAGGCGTTCAATGACCCAAGTTCAATGTCTATGGGTGAAAAAATACAAAACTTCACGTTGGAAAAACTGGTGCGCGGTAAAGTGCGTCAGCGTTTTGGCGGTCGTCTAAAAGCCTTTGTGTCGGGTGGTGCCCCTTTGAACCCCGACATCGGCCTATTCTTTACGGCCCTGGGCATCCGTATTTTACAAGGCTATGGGCAAACCGAATCAGGTCCCGTGGTCAGCGTCAATATGCCCGACAGCATCAAGATGCACGCCGTTGGGCCGATCTTCCCCAATACCGAAGTTAAAATTGCCCCCGACGGTGAGATTCTCATCAAAGGTGAATTGGTGATGAACGGCTATTGGCGAGACGATAGGGCCACCTCTGAGACCATCATCGACGGCTGGCTCCACACCGGAGACATCGGCGTGATAGATGAGGACGGCCACCTACAAATCACCGATCGCAAGAAAGATATCATCGTCAATTCAGGTGGAGACAACATCGCGCCGCAACGCATCGAAGGCATGTTGACGTTAGAGCCTGAGCTTTCCCAAGCCATGGTTTATGGGGATAAACAGGCGCACTTGGTTGCCCTTTTGGTCCCCGATGCCGACTGGCTTTCAGATTGGAATGAGCAAAATGAAAAGGGTTCTGATGAAGATCTTCACACGGCGCTTGTTGAAACTGTCAGCCGCGTGAATGAACACCTTTCAAACATTGAAAAAGTGCGCAAATTCATCATCGCCGACGAACCGTTTAGCGTCGACAATGGACAGCTCACACCGACGATGAAAGTCCGACGTCATAAGTTGAAAGAGGCTTATGGAGAAGCCTTAAGCGCACTTTATGGCTGAGGACCCGTGGTCGTGCTTCGACCCGTTCCGGCGATTGCGATGCCCGAAATAATCAACACCAACGAAATCACAGCCGTTTGGGTGATGTTTTCATCTAAGAACAAATAGCCCCACAAAAGTCCCATAACCGGAATCATATAATTGTTGAGCGATAAAAATGTCGCCCCCCTTGAGGCGATCACAACGATCAACAAGATCGTCGCCAATGCGGTTGGAAACACACCTAAATAAAGCGATACGGCGATGGCTTGAAAGGTGTAATCGATCGCCCAAGGTTGATCGACTAAGAATGACGCCGGAAGCAAAATCACCGCCGAGGCAAGCAACACACCCGTCCCATGTTCAAGCGGTTTCGTTCCGGGTAACTTGCGCACCAAGATCGCGGCAATCGCATAACACAAAGCCGCAGCGGCAATGGCGGTTTGTCTAAGCGCTTGATCGCCAAGTCCTAAAAGTTCCTCAGGTCCGATGATAACAACCACACCCGCAAAGCCCAAAAGAACGCCACACAGTCGGCGCGCATTTAGGATTTCATCGGAAAATATCCGCCCCAGAACCAATGTGGCAAGCGGCATAACAGCAATCAAAATCGCGGCAAGTCCCGAGGCGATTTCCTGTTCTCCCCAATTGATAAGAACGAACGGAATAGCATTGCCAAACAGCCCAATAAAAAAGAAAGACCGCCAAAGGAGCGCTTGCGTGGGCAGTTGATACCCCTTGATTTTCAGCCAAGCGTATAAAAG